>Ga0098054_1001342_pt1 | contig 12457 bp, 15 predicted proteins | sample 16_taG_FD_75048 | JGI IMG/M metagenome (GOLD analysis project Ga0098054, IMG submission 75048) | Marine viral communities from the Subarctic Pacific Ocean - 16_ETSP_OMZ_AT15313 metaG | ecosystem: Environmental > Aquatic > Marine > Oceanic | place: Pacific Ocean | collected 2015-01-18
AATACTCTTGTGAATACTCCAGTTGGGGGATGTGAGTAAGACGACCCGTCTGGACTTCCCTCTGGCACAGGGTATACAATCTCTTCGTCTTCTGGAGCAGATTCATCAGCTAGTGGTTGTTCGCCACCGAAGGTAGGTCTAAAGTAGTTAAACTTTCCGGGGTAGTTTACTAGGTAACCCTCTGTGTCAGGATAAAAGTTTACAGTAGCTTCGCCAAGCTTGCTTCCATCAGTCTCTATATCCTGAGATAGACCGCCTACAGGTAGTAGTATTTTATACTTAGTAAGTTCTGGCATTAGAATGGATACTTAAGTGTTGCTGTAAATTCGTCGCCACTTAGCAAAGATTGTGTTGGAGAAAAGAACTTGTACTCCCAAGATGACGGGTCAAGCTTCCTGTCTTCCCCATCCTTTCCTTGTAGAAAGTTTAGCTGCTCCCTGAATGCGCCTTGAAGTTGTCTGAATTGCGCTGGGTCTTTATTCTGAAGAGACTGCTTCATCATAAAATATAGGTTGAATAGCTCCATAAACTCTCGCTGTCTTCCTAGCTTTACAATGTGACGCTCTCCCGGCAGTCCAAAGTATGAGTCTATGTGCAGAATCTCCGCTCTCTTGTATTCATCTGGTGCCGGGAACATTACAAACTTAGTCCACGGGCCATCGTAGTAACCGGGGTTGTCCTCAAGGCTTGAATCAGGAATTGACCAAGTTACATCTGATGTTGACGTAGCATCTCTAGTGGCTAGTTGATACATAGGCACTCTTGTATAAGATGTCTTTTTCTTGCTTACGTACAGCACTCGTTGATAAGTTAGCTCTCCACTATGACTCGAACCAGATGTGCCGTAGCCAACATTGAGTATTCCGGTAGAGGCTGTCACATCGAACTCAATGGATGGTCCCGGCACACTCTCCTGACCAGTCTCTATGTCCTTGAACGTCCAGAACAGTACGTGGGTGCCAACCTCTGTTGTTGTAGATCCTGCACCCTCAGTTACAACTGGCGCGTACGCTGGACCCGGTATTTGCTTTTCATCTATGTAGTATGACAATGGAGAGCCAGAGTCTCCGTAGTACCATCTAGGGTCAATACCTCTCTTAAACCTGTATATCTGCTCTTCAGTGAGATGTTCAAGCTTGATGTCGTCAACGTGTACGCTCTTAATTCCATTGGTCGTAACCGCGAGATCCCTCCTGTAAAACGAGATCGTCTGCGTTGTTGCAGTCGCGGCCACGATTTTCTTGTCTAGGTATATCCTGTTGGTATCACCTATTGGCGCTATCCTAACACACTGATACCACTCGTTATCAATGTATACGTACCTGCCCGTGTATGCAGCATCAACAGCAGAAACGGTTGCTATTGTTGACTCGATATAATCGTTGCCCTGTGTCCAGCTAAATGTTTCTGTTGCGGAAACTGACGTGATAACGGGCGTTGAGTATAAGTCACCGCCCGTCTGTGTCTCTGTAACCTTTAGGTTCCAAGACCAAGGTAGCGACCGTATCTTTGAGTACACGTCTTCAAACCAAAGCATGGCCCGATCTTTACCGGATGACTGCCCATGGTCTTCCATGAACTGATTGATCAGATCAATTACTTTGTGTTGTGCCATATTACGTTGCCGATGTCGAGAGGATCAGTGTAACAGCGGGAGGTGTACCCGGAGCAGTTGTGCCTGCCTGTCCAGCAGTTGTTGTTGTAGCAAAACTCAGTCCGTTTGAGAAATACACAGGTGGGTGGAAAACGTATGTCCTAGTTCCGTTTGCAGGAGTCCTAAGAACGTAGTCTGCTGTGTTGGTTCCAGCCGTATACGACGCAAGATTTGAAAGCTTAGTGTACGTCACCCCACCAAAGTTTGTATTTGCTATAGTTGCAGAAATAAGGTAGCACGCGCCACCAGCAACATTGTTATCCCCTACGCCACTAACACTTGTAGATGCCGTCTGGTTAACAATGATTGTTTTTACAGGGTTAGATATGAATGTAGATTGTATAGTCATTATTCTGCCATAACCCTAACCGCCGTGGTCGTTCCCGGTGATGAGTAGTTTGTTGTTGCTGCGCCAGAAACTAAAGCAAAACTGAAGTCAGACGGAAGGTTTATGCCGTCCCGTATGGTTACAGTTTGACGTACGTTCTTTGGCGCTGTAATAATAATGTCAGGCTCTGTTGAGCTGTTACTACCATCTAGTGTTGGGTTCGCGTTATCGTACGCTTTGAATACTACAGAAGATCCGCCATCAGAATTGTCGATGTCTACGATGTAGATAGTTGCCGCAGCACCGCCAAGAATTGCTTGCTGGACGGTTCGGTTCGCATCTGTATCTACAATTAGATTGTCTACGTATGGATCTAGTTGTGTTGTTTTTGTGAATGCCATTGGTCAATCCTTGGTAAACCGGGGGCCATCTCTGACCCCCAGTAATTGTTTATGCGGCAGGTGAAGCGTCTACGACACCAGAGCCTTCGATATCGTCACCGTATCGTTCCGGCATACGTACGTCTGCAAGAGCGAGCAGCGACGTTCCACCAGATGACAGAGCAGTACCGAGGTACAGTTGGTGAAGCTCGTTAGCCAAGACCTTCTTCTCTGCTTCTGTTGTGTGGGCGGTGTCAGCACCATCAGCAGTAATCGGGAAGACGTTTGTGACTTCTCCGGCTGCTGCGAATGATAGCTGATCTCCAGCGGCCACTGTAACAGCAGGGTCTACACAGCATCGTCCAGATCGGATAACCCAGATACCGTCACCGGCAGTAAGGTTTCCGACTGTAAATGCATCGGATGCAAGACTTGTCTTCGCGTAAGGTCCGACAGCAGCTTCACCGAATGTATCCACACCTACGCTAAAGTACTTCCCTAGGGAAACACCGGCGGCAGATTTAGGAGTATCGGTAGCAGCAGTCAATACACCATCGTTACCTAGAATCTTACCAACGGTTTCATATGTACCGACAGCAGAGCTAAGAACAACAGTAGAGGCAGCAGCAGGCATTACAAGAAATACCAAGCTAAGCTTGTACTTGTAAGTAATGCTGTTGTGAACCTCGGTGTAGATGACATCCCGTGGTCGCTTGTAAAGGTCCCACTCGTCCTGATCTTCCTTAAACCGAGTTACATCGGCAGCGGGGATTAGAACATTTGGGTCCTTAAAGAACGAGTTAGGGTTGATGTCGGTCCACGCTTCAGGTCCATGACCGTCGAATGTACCATCGTAGTTACCGCCAGATGAGCCAACGGTTCCAGAATAAACAGGCATGATAATCTCCTAGACTGTTACGTAGTTAATGTTAACGCGACAAGTTACTCCGGTTCCGCTTTGAGCAGAAACCTTCATAGCGACTCGCGTATTAGCGGGAATGTTTGCCATTGACACGGGTATTGTTGGTGCGGTAGCAGTTGCCCCTACACCTACAATGAATGTGCCAATTTCGACTTCCGAAGAAGAAGCACCAGTAGCAACCGTAATGTGAAGCCTAGTCGCGGCGCTGAAGCTGTCAACCATAACACTAGTGAAACGAATCTCACTAGTGACGGTATCGGCAGCAACAACTTCGACATAGCTTCCGGCTGTACCGGCAGTAGAACCATCGGAAGTCAATTGAATTCCGTTGGTTGCACCTGTTGGAAAGACTGACATCGTTCCCGTTGTAGCGGGAATGACGGCATCCTTAATCCGTCTAGCTAACATCATGTGTCCCGGCATGATTAACTCCAGGTAGACCAGCGAGAACCGTTGTCAGATCCGGCAATACCGTGATCAGACATACGACCTACGCCGATGTTGAAGGAGTGAACAAGCCAAGAAGTCTGGTTGAGTTCGCGGTACGGGGTACGTGCTTCAAGAGTACGCATACGTACGTTGGGGTTGTAGGTCATGAACAGACCTCCATCCAACTCAAGGACATTCTTAACGCTTGCATCTTCAAGATCACCGTCAAACTTGGCAGTGTTCTCACCCATCTTGCGGTTATCCAACTTCGTGTTGCCCATGTGGGTACATACGATTGTGTCGGCTGGCATTTGTGGGTCCCAAGCAAGCTTCACGCCGTCAAACGTAATGCTCTTGAAGCCGTAGTTCATGTCAGACTCTTCAGTTGCAAGGTGGTATGCTGAAGACATTTCGATCATAGCGCGTCGGAACATCATGTATACAGCCTTGGTCGTAACCATGTCTGTTGGTACACTTTGCCCGACAGTACATGAGTCTATAAGACTCTGTGCCGCGAGGATACCGGCTGGAATTGTAGTTCCAGACGCGATATGACCAAAGTTTTGCGTCAGTTCAACGTACTGGTTTCGGAACCAAGCCTTAGAACCCTTGTCAACTTTACCTACAATCTTAACTTGATCTGCTGGTGCCTTCTTTTCTAGGATTTCACCAACAAGTCCGTCAGGCTGAAGTCCACCAGTACCGTTAAGTACAGCGTTAGACAGCATACGTCGCATACCCCAAGCCGCCTTAAGCGCCTCAAAGTCTGCATCTTGGAAAATCATAGTTGGGTTGTTTTCATGTTCCCAAAGGTCAACTAGATTCAACGTGGTCGGAGTTGCAAGATACCGGTTGCTGAAGGTGGCCAATGCGAGTTGGTCACTTGAGGTATCTGGCAGTGTAGAGCCACGCCCAATCCACTTACCAAGAGTGGGAACCGCTGGCATCAACGGGATTTCGACGTTATCGTAGCACTTTACAGCCCGCGCCCCACGAGTCAGACGGTAATAAAACCAGTTCTGAACAAGTTGTTGGGGAATGATCGCCTTAGCGCGATCTTCAATGGCCTGAATTAGCGCCCTAGTTTCGGTGTATTCAGAGCGTGCGCCCATTTTTTACTTCCTTAGTAGAGTTGTTTATCCGTATCGGACGTTTCCTGACTTCATGTTTCCATAAATCTCAGGGAATTTTTGTTGCATGATTTCCTCTACAGTCAGATTAGAGTCCCGCTCGCCTGCATTACTCTTATTCGCGTCAGAGGCTGTAGCTTGAGTCTGCTCTGCTTCATTACCGCGAGGGCCTTTCGCAGTCTTTCGTAGAGCTTCTTCGTGCTGCCGTGCTTTCCACTCGCCAGTGTCAGCAAGGATTCGTTCAAAGTTGTAGAGTTTATAAAGATCCTGTGGGCTAATGGACCCATTATTCAGAATGTTTCTTGAAAACTCTACAAACTTTCCTAGTTCATTTTTATCAGCAAACGCAAAGGAATGTCCTTCACCAATGTTGATTGGGTTTTTAAGCATTGATTCAAAGTCGCCGCGAAACTTAGTGACAGCTTCTTGGTTCTTCATATGTGCAAGTCGGGCTTGAACCTGTTGTTCTACTCCCGCCTGCTCTTGGTCTTGAGCCTGACCTTGCTGCTTATCGTATACGCCTGTTCGCTGCTGAGCATTGCGGTCTGCCTGATCGATCATGCTGCGAAGTTCTTTAACTGCGTTGAATGAGTCACGCTTTGCAAAGTCATCACTGAGATGATCGTACAGGCCCCTCATGCTCTCTGGCAGCTCTGTACGGTTGGAGCCTGCTGCCTTCCAAGATGCCATGTCAAAGCTAGCCTGAGCCTCACCAGAGGCTCCTGAAGGGGGAGAGGACGAAGCCTCTGGTGAGGCAGGCGTAGAGCTAGCCTGATCAGGGGTAGCAGCCTGTGGGGTTGGAGCAGGGGTGGTATTTGTGGTCTGTTCACTCATTTGGATTTTTCTCCCAATTGTCTTGTGCGCGTACATAGCGCGATTGTTGTTCTACATCACTGTATTTATCAAAGTCTTTATAATTCTCTACGTCGCCATCGCTTGTATACATTGTTCGTTTGTCTGATTCTGGGGTCACCGCGTCAACTAGTCCGTGTTTTTTGTAGTAGGCTTTCCTTTCGTTCTTGTTTTCAAAAACGACAGGAGGTTCGCCACGTTTGCTAAGGAACGGATTAACCATCGGGTAGTTGTCGACTTCAAACTTAAGGCCGTAAGACCTTTGAGGTATCGAAATAATTTTAAAGGCTTCAGAATTGCACCTTTCGCAAAAAGCCGGATCAAGCCTAGCACTTACTGACCTCATTAGTTCTGTTATGTGTCTGCATTTTCTATCCGTGCATTGGTATTCGTAAAACATTATCCGCTCCTAGCCATTCCAGCAAGCGCGTTAGATAAGCTGGGTGCCTCTGCGGATTGCGATTGGTCTGTTGGTCCTCTGCCGGGATTGGGGTTCAGTTGAGATTGTAACCCAGCTTGAGGCTGGGGTGAACCTAAAGCTGCCAACTCTTCTTCAGATGGCATAGGTTGTTGATCCATCTGCTTAACGGTATCTGGCGCCCAGCCAAAAATTCTTGCAACTTCTGTAGCTACCTTGTTCCAATCGTACTGTTGAGTAAGCTCTGGGTTCATTGACACTGTTCGTATAAACTGAGTGTACAACATCTTCTCTTCTGTTCCGGGGTCTGGACCCATATCCCTAACATCTATCTGATATATTAGTGATGTTGTAAAATCGTGCGTACCTTGGTCAAATGTTACAACACGGTGACCGTACTTGTACTGTTGTTTCTTTCCGTGGAAAGTACCTAGAATAAACATCAGCTTAGTTATTGCTTCTTGTGCAGACTCTGCAACAAGCTCCCTCATCCCGCTAATGATTTGGTCTGTTGCTTCCATTAGTGCAGAAGTCTGGCGTGCGCTAATCTTCTTGATTGGCTGACCTTTGTCTAGCTCCGATGTAGCAGTTGACTGCTGTGCGATCTCTCGCAAAAATCTAATGTAGCTAATCTTGTTCATGTCGATGCCGGGTCCGCGCTCGACCTTTATTCCCTCTGCACGGTTAACCTTTACTATTCCACGGTACGCCGGATTGAGAAGCTTCTTAGCATCGTCATCTTTAAGATTTGCTGTCTGGTCAGCAAGTATCTTTGGGTTAAGAGAATCCATAACATCTTGGTCGATTGACTGAAGCGCGATCGAGTACATGTCAGAAACAGGAACAATATCATCAACAACCGTCCTCTCCAAAAACTTACCCATCTTTGTAAGTTTAACAGGAGTGTATGGAGTCATGCCACCCCAAGGATTGGGCATGTCCCGAACTACGTCGTCTGGTTCTCCGAGTAGCCATGCTGAATACCAGTTGTTGTATCGTGAGTCTAGCCTGTCACGCTTAACCCAACATTCGCAAATAAGGTGACAGTTGTTTTCTAGGTAGTAAAAGTCGATACCCGGAAACAAAGACTCATACTGTTTTGGGACGCCTTGTGTCTTTGGCTTCTTGCCTGTTAGCTGAGTCAACTCGTCTGTTGTTACAATTCTAAGACGTGCAACGTAGTCAGCATCAAGATAGTTTTCTATCTCCATAGGTGTGATTACATGCTTTCCGTTTACATACGTAAGGTATGGAAAACCAATGCCGGTGTCGTTAAACACAGGAGCAGGCTCCTTGTCTACACCAGTAATAAATTCGTCTGGGTCAAAGTCTAGTGGAGAAAGTCTGTCAACCTTCTCCAAGTCGATACCCTGAGCTGAAGCCATCTCTGGGTCCACCTCTTCCCACTTAGACTCAAGTGTTGATGGGTCTGTTATGTTTCTGTTTATACCTGCGTACTGACTTGGATTAAGACCGAATGCGGCGTATGGGTGGCCGACTTCAAGCCAACCCATAGAGTATGTAGAAAACATAGTAGCCTGACGAAGCGCATCTTTTAACCTAACTATCCTAGATATATCATTGGAAACAATCTCTAGGTCTTTTGCGTTATCTGCAAATGCTGTGTCTGCTGCGCGAACCTTTACTACGGGGTCCTTGTTTACAACTCTATGGTATATAACTTTTTCAAATTCACGAACAAGATTGCCCTTGAACGTTGCCTTGTTGCCGTAACGGTCAGTTGAGTCATTGCGAACGTAACGCTCGTTCCTATCCCAAACCTTGTCTATGTTTGAGATTCGCCACTGAAGGTCACGACGTACACGTTGGTCCCACTTTTCAAAATCGAATGCCATTAAAAGACCTCTATGCCGTTATGTTCAAAGATAGATTCCATAGAGTCTGCTGGTGGTGGTGGGGGTTCAGGATCAGGGATACTTTCTATCATACGTCCTGTCAACCCTACCCTGCAAACTTCTGCGTGTCCTCTTGCAAAAATACAATCGTCATGACGCCCAGAGCTAGGCTCAACCTTTCCGTTCTGCTTTCTAACTAGGCTTTTCATCTCATCAAAAAGATGCTTAGAATGTACTCTAGTAGGATCATCGCGCACCGCTGCACGGAGCATATTTAGAAACGGGATACGAGCGCCGGGACCAACAATAGACCAAGCAAAATCAGATATACGACCCCGAGAGTCGTCACGATAGTAAACATTCGGATAGCCTGTAGGTTCAAAAAACGCCCACACAGTCGCGCCATCTTTATTGCGCTCGCAGTTGATACGTGCATTATTATAGAATCTCCCAAGCAGTATTAGGTAGTACGCAAATTCTTCTGGAGGTATTCTTTCTCTGAACATTGCGACATCACGACCAAACTCGTCGAGAACCCAGATGACAGAGAAGTCTGTCTCACTCTTAGATCCGTTTGTTATCATCTTACCTTCTGAAACATCTGCTCCAATAAAGTAATTCATTCCCTCTTCTGGCATAGACCAGATTCTAAGTGAGCCGTACGGATCCGGTGTTATCTTTGATTCAATCTTGAGGGCAGATGTTAGTTGCAACGTCGTTATTGGTTGACCTACATGCTCTATTCTTCCGATAAAGCATGGCTCCTTACATTCGATTCTGCTGATAATACTATGCGGAAAGTAACCTACACCTAGACTTGACCAAGCATGGTCTGGTGTTGTCGGATACTCTTGGTCGAAAGTTAGCTTGTCTCCACCAAAACCTGTTGGTGCGGGTGCCTTGATCTTCATCCTGCGCCACCATACTTGGTCGTACGCTAGGTTAAATCTTTTAGCAAACTCTTCCTCTGTTAGTGATATGTTGCCTTCACCATCTGTTTCACACACCTCAAGGTCATCATTAAGAAACTTGAACTTGCCTTTGTGGAACGCTCTTTTTGGTGGTGTCTTTCTGTATTCTTCTGATATGTACCAAGGTAAGAATATAGGGACCACTCTAACATCGGAGAAATCATCTTGTCCTTCGTGAATACGAACCCAGTCAGACTTGAAGTCGTCAAACCCCTCTGCCGTAGATTCGTCCACAACTATCGTGTGGCGTCCCGTGGGGATGGCAGGCAGGATAGATGCCTTCACCTGCTGAGAACGGCCTGTGGGCCACTTGGGGCGCTCGGATTGGTGCAGCCCCTGAAGCATCTCGGACGTACCGGGGTTAGGGGACTCCGCAGACTCCAGAAGTATGCGACTGCCGTTGGTTAGCTCAAGCACTTTAGACGAACGACGCTTGATTGTAGGTAGACCGGGAAACTTATCTGCTGCAAATTCGATCCATGAGATCAACATCTGTCGCTTCTCTTCAAGGTGAGCGCCTTTGTCAATCATAAACATTGCAGTGTAGCCTTCGATCTGGTAGCAAATCCAAATCCAGAATACAAGGAACATTGTAGTTACGCCAAGCTGACGTGACTTTAGAATCTGGATTCTAACCGGAACATGCTTATTGAAAAACAGATCGATAGCGATTGCAGATATTTTCTTTTGTGCAGACGTTAGGAGGAACGGACCGTACCCACCATGCTCGCAGTGTTCTGCCATTCCGGGTCTGTATTTAATCTTGATAGCTTCTCTGCAAAACAAATCAAAGTCTTGGAATATATCCTCTACTGTGGCGCGTTTGACAACAGCAGTAGAAGCATTGATGCTATCAGTATCAGCAGCACCGTCATCATTGGCTCGTTCTTCTTGTTGGTCTGGAATGACAAGATAGTCCTCCTTGTCTATTAAGCTAGCCTCTAATGGGGAAACTCCTACTGTCCTTACAAAAAGTTCTAGTGCTTGTTGGTCTAATTTTCTAAAGTCAATGTCCTGATCTGATAACTCCGACAGCTCAACAAATGTCTCTATCCATTCTTTGATCTCTTCATCGTCTGGAAAGCCAAGAAGCTTGGCCTTCTTTTCGATATACATGTCTGTGTCTAGACAGAGATTTGGCTTTGAGTCAATCATTCTTTTTTGGTAGTGGCTTGCTGTCAGATATAATTCGCGTATCTATGGCCTCTGGAAGTTTGCGAGGCTTCTTAAGTAGCTCCTGTGGGTCAGTCCGTTTAGCTGGGAGTAGCCTCTCTGATGCGAGGCCAAGCTCCCCTCCGCTAAGTATATCGTATGCGATAAGACCTCGCATAAGGTCTTCTGGCTTTCTTAACCTCTCGACCTTAGATACCGAGAGGTCACCGTCTTTGTTCAGTGTCTCTACGATTCGTACAGTCTCACCCCTGATAACATCTGCGATGCTATTAGATATCATGCTGTCGTTAACGCCGAGATTGTTAAGGCGTTCCAGTAGTTTGAATTTGGTCAAGCTTCGCCTCAATTCTAGCAAGCTTATCATTGATCGTTTCAAGTTTAATGTCAAGGACTTCATCCTTTGTTTCAAACCTGTCGTCAACGATGCTCGCTACCTGTTCTGCTGTTATACCACCGCCAAACATACTAGCTCCACCGGCAGCAACGCCGCCGCCACCGGCAGCAACAAGCATGAAGATCGCACTAGCAGGTATAGATATAGTACCATTCATTAGTTTTGGCGTTGTCACTGTTGTTTCCTGTGGAGTTTCGTCTGGCATTAGTCTATGATGTCGATAGTTAGTTGGACACCAATCTTAAGTGCGCGGTTACGAAAAGCTTTAAGCTCTGACTTGGTCATAGGCTTCTTACGCTTCTTAAGTTTAATGATGTCATCCGCAAGAGCAAACAAGTCTCCAGCAAGATCTTTAATTTCTGTTTTTGTTAGTCCCATTTCATACCTCTATTAGTGTATATGTAAAAGTTTTCCACCCTCTTGTGGAAACTTGCTTTTTGCAGATGTCCATGAAGTCGTTGAAGTCACTTTCATTTGCAAATACTTGGCATCCAGCAGACCACTTATCTACTTGTGTTGACGACGAGCCTGCTTTGTGTATATTGATTCCGTAATGGCCTTCAGTAATAGACTGTACATCAGAGTCAATAATGCTATCTTTGTTACTGTCTCGATAACATTCAACCTTACCGTTCCTTTGGCAAAGCGCATAGTACTTACCCGCGTGCTTGTCTATTTTGTAAACACCTCTGTATTGACCCGGCACAAGTATGGCTGTGCCGCCAACATTCATTGGCTTGTTTAACCAGTAACGTCCGGGGTCGCAAGTCGCTTCCCAAGTTTTAGTTACCCAGCCGTCTTCGTCCTTGTAAACAACACAAATGCGATCATCGAATTTGTTAACTTCGCCGTCCTTTTTTCGGATACCTATAATGTTGAGGTTGTACATGCCGTTTGTAAAAACAGCGTGGCCTAGGCTCTCAACATGATCTAGCAAAAATGGCTTCATGTGCTTCTCTTTGATTCAATCCACTGAACCAGCACTAGCGCATCATCGGCAGATGCAAGCGCAGCATCCCACTGCGTACTCACGATATCTGCACGTACATTGACTACATCCCACTGGGTAACAACGCCGTCCACCCGAGTTGCCTTATCTGTTTCAAAAACACTAGCGATGCTTTTACCGTTATTCAAGTCGTCTTCTGTCACGATCCGCTTCCTCCCCATCCAGTTGGGTCATGTTGTACCATATACCGTAATCGACAAGTCAACACAGGTGCTGTGCCGCCGCCGCTAAAGTCCCAAGTATTGCCGTAACTACCAATCCATGCGAACAGGTAGACCTGACCATCTGACTCAAAGACTGAGTTGTCTTGTGCGATATCGTACGCGTCGTATGCAACGCTTGTATCTTTAGCATAAGAGTTATCGGAGTAGGCACCGGCGGTTCCTACTACACCAACTGCTTCAGAATCACCATCGGTCCCTACTGCTGGTCCTACAAAGTATCTCGCGTGGCATAAGCCTGTGTTTGCGCCCATGTTTGACGTGTAACTGCGCGCACTGCTGGTGCCGCCGTAGCTCTTGCCCTGCAACATGCTGTGCTGGCTGTTTGTGGAGTTGCCTTGACTGAGTCCTTGACCAATCCACTTGTTCGTACTTGCGTTGTCGATGTCAGTGGCGTTCTCGCAGATGCCAAGACCAAAGGCCAGCTCAGGATCGTTGCTTCCAGAGTGGTCACCTGTAGCACTGATGAACTCAATCTGAGTCAACAGTGAGAATGGCTCGTTAAAGTTAATTGGTTCACCGTAGTTATTCGTCAACGGGATCACGAAGACTGCGAAGTCTTCTAAGTATTCTGTATCTACTGCACACGCTGTAGCAAACGTGGCAACGATATTTCCGCCCGTGTTCGCAACGCTGGCAAGAAATGAGTTCGGGTCTTCTGCTGTGACATTAGCGGCAAGCGGATCGAAGTCACGCCAACCAAAGTGCTTGCGCCTACGG
>Ga0098054_1001344_pt1 | contig 12444 bp, 7 predicted proteins | sample 16_taG_FD_75048 | JGI IMG/M metagenome (GOLD analysis project Ga0098054, IMG submission 75048) | Marine viral communities from the Subarctic Pacific Ocean - 16_ETSP_OMZ_AT15313 metaG | ecosystem: Environmental > Aquatic > Marine > Oceanic | place: Pacific Ocean | collected 2015-01-18
ACCCTTCTCGGCAATCAAATCATAAGACGTTTCCCCGAAGGGAATGCTTACGTTGTAGCCCAAGGACACCAGCTTTGCAGATACAGCAAGCTCCGCAACGCTCCCTGTTCTTCTGTTAATATCCATCCATCCACCCTTTTCATATTTACTCTTTCGATCTCAACAGTGGGAGATATTCCTTTAACCCTTTGTTCAAATCTACAACCCTTTGGGTAAGTTTTCCAGAAGCATTCCATTCCTTCATCTTCTGTTTCCTTCGTGCATTGCTTGACGGCTCAAGTATCTCAAGCATCCTTATTCCGCGCTGCATTGGTCGATTAGGTAGGTAGTCCTTGTCCCGCTTCTCAGGCCGAAGTGCCTCTTCAACAGCAGTAACCATCATGTCGCTGTAAGGGTCTGTCCTATAATCCGGATATGCATCCTTGGCAGCTTCGTAAATCGCCGTCTGGTCTTTAGGGTTGTCCAGCCCCATCCCTCTAGTGATGAATGGGGAGATAAAGCTCTGGGCATCGTTCCTAAGTTTGAATGCTTCTGACCCTCCCTCAAGGTCTAGTTCTCTTTTCCTCTCCCTATTCTTAACATCTTCCTCAGACTCCCTGTAACCAGAAGCCATAAAGGTCTTAGTTAAGAACTTAACTGGAACCCTGTAAAATATGTCGGGCCTTCCTTCCGGTAAATTTCTAGGAATGAACTGACGGAAAAGCCCTGCCGATCCGATGTCAACACCCCGCTCCCATTTCTCAGGAGCCGTTTTCCCCACGACCGGAAGGTCTATTTTGCCCATCCTCTTAGCCAGTTCACTAGTCCCTGCCCTGTACCTGTCCTCTGGTTTCCTTCTCATCATATCGTCGGTAAGGAGGGGTCTTTCTCTCCAGATGTCGTAACCCTGCTCCTGCAACCCAAGCTCTGCTGCGCCCCTCACGAAAGGATGCGAGGGGACGATCCCCCATAAGGACAACTGCGTAGGGGAAAGGTCTTCTATTGTTTCTGCTGCAATCTTCGTAATTGATTCTGGGTCTTTGTATCTAAGGAAATCCAAGCCATTCTCTATTGCGTTTGATATATATTTAACATCTTCCCTCTTAGGAATCTTTAAATAGTCCTGACCCTCAATAACCTCTCCGCTCCTTAATTTTCTCTTAATCTTCCAAGGGAGGAACACAATAAAATTGTTGCGCTTATCATACTCAGGAACGTCTTTAAGTTCGTCCTCCCAATTTTTGAGGTTGTGTAAATAGAGCATTACGGCTGGAACCCCAACTGCTGTCATAAGATTTGCTCTAGCTGCTTTACCTTCAGGGGTGTTAGCCGCAAACCTGTTAACACTTCTGGAAGCACCCTGCATTCTTGCGTTTGAGAACATATAAAGAATATTCATGTGCTCCATTGCTTTACCAAATCTTGCAAAGTCAGGGGAGCCGTAGTAACGCCTTACTTCTGTAATTGCTTCAGGGTTTCTTTCAAGTAGTTCTTTAACATTCTTTGCACCGTGAAGCTTTAACGCCCTCTGTATCCCGTGAATCTTAAAACTTTCCTCAATCATGTTTGTGATCTTGCCAATACTGTCCAGTACTCTTGGGTCAGAGTTAGGCAGCTTATACTCAAAGGCAGAATGAGGGTCGATGATTTGCTGCTGGCTTGTAGATCGCATCACGTTCGCGTCCATAGCATCCTCGTAAAGTTTCTGCGCGTCAAACTTCCTAGCCATCCTTCCTTCGCCTTGAGAAATTGCAGAGTAAAGTGATTTCAAATATCCAGCATCACCAAAAAGAAACGGGCCAATATCTTTTATGGATGCCAATACCTGCCCAGCAGACCTTTTCCCTTTGTAGTTCATCCCAAGCCCATACTTAGACATCAGTGCTGCTGATGGCAGGTCAGCAAAGAATAAGTTTTTAAACTGAAACGGTATGTTAGCTGTCGTAGCACCATACTTAAATGGGATCGCACCGCCCCTTAGAAAGCTCCAAACAATCCCTTTCGGGCTAGTCCCTAATCCCTTAATAACGTCAGCAGAATTAGATGGGAGTTCGTATCTCAGCTTCTTTCCGTTATGCAAGACATTAACAGTGCCGTAACCCTCTCTAGGCATCTCGTTCTTCTTTAGCTGCTTTATAAACTCACCAACAATCTTTCCTGTTTTAGGGTCTACATCTAGTTCAGCAATCTCTTTAAGTCTGAGCATTGCTTTATTTCTTTCAGCAAGAATAACCGACTGCCACAACTGACTTCTCATTGAGTCAGTAAGGCTTTTAAGTTTAATATCTTTAGATGATATTCCTTCAATCTTTTTGGCTATCTCTCTTACTGAATCAAGTGCTGCCTTTTTGTTTATGGCTTTATCTATGAGCGGGTTTCTAGCTGTCTCTACTCCGGTCTTAGGATCAACCCACCCACCTAACTCCCTCAAGATAAATGGAGCGTAAAATTCATTCTCACTCTTGATAAGATCGTAAAGCTCCTTTGACATTCTCCCAGACTCAACCTGCAACCTTAGAGATATGTCTGCGTGTTTCTGGAACTCAGCCCCAAGCTTACCGAACCCCTGCATAACATCACTGCCAACTTCGCTTTCAAGTGCTTTCAACTGACCGCGCACCCCATCAAGAGTTAAGTTACCTACCTTCTTTTTCTTGGAGTCAGACTCAAGCCTGTTCTTGGTTCTCTTGAGGAAGAGGTACAGATTAAAGTCTGCATTAACTTTTGAGGAGTCTTTGCTTTTACTTTTTGCTAAACTGTCAATCCCGTCATAAATATCCCTATCAAATTTTCTTGTAGCGAGTTCTGCTTTACCAGACGAACCAGCGAGCGTTTCAAATCTAGCCGCCACATCTTGTGCTGGTCTTTCTGTGCCAGACTTTTCAAGCACCATCTCCTCAAGCCTTTCAAGTGGCCTAAACTTTGACAGTGCTTGCTCCCTAAAGCCTTCAGCAACCTCTCTCGCCCCTCTAGAAACCGTGTCTCGAATCGGGGGCTTAACAGCCTCCTCTCCCTTTAGAAACTCTCTCGAAGCCTCAAGAGCGGCAGCATCTTCAATCTTTTGTTGCTCACGCATCTGCCTCGCAATCTCTTCTGGAGGACTAATCCTGCCCTGCCAATCGGGGGGTAGCTCGGACTTAGGTTCAGTGATGGTAGTTGGCTTCTCTTTTCCAGCCCTCCACTCCCTTATGGCGGCAATGATATCAGCCTTTTTCTTTTTCCCTTTAAGGCTTATCTCTTCCTTGGCAGCTTCAGCTTTCAACTGCTTGACCGTCATAGAATCAAGTGGATCAGCTTTAGGTACAGGCTTGATTTCAGGGGCAGGGAGGGTTTCGGGTAAGGGTTCCGGCCCCTTGCCAAGTTCACCCTTAGCCTCAAGCTCTGCCCTAAACTCTGCCAGCTTATCGGCATCAACCATCTCTCTGTCCTTAGCCATCTCTCTGTCGAGAGCTATCTCTCTGTCCTTAGCCATCTCTCTGTCCTTGAGAGGGGCATCGGGGCGGATGATAGGGTCGGGGGCAGCAACAGCTTCCGGTGCAACAGGCTTTTCAACCAACGGAATATCTTTAATCTTTAAAGCCTCGGCAGGGGTTTCAACCGGAGAATCTATACCTTCTAATATCCTCTGCTCTTCAACCTTCTTGTTAAATTCTGCTTGAGTTTCCCCCTCCATCTTCTCCAGAACCTCACCTTTAGCCCTGCCTGTCTCAAGCTTCCCCCCGCGAGACTCCGGCCTTTTAGCCATCCTCGCAAAGTGATCGTAGATACCCAACCCCTTTGTAAACTCGATTGCTTTTGCCGGACTTTTTGCCGCCTCAGTAATGATCCCTTTCTCGGACACAACCCCTTTTGCTGAGAGTGCCGCAAATGTTGCAAGGAGAACTTGACCGGAAAGGGCTTCCCACTTCTCCTGCTCTGTTGCGTCAGGGTCTTTCCATAACTCATAAACTTCCGGAGAATGCTCAACCACAGCCCGTGTCATGTCTGCTGCGAAAAAGGCATGAATAGATTTGCCAGCTTTAGGAAGCAACCCTGCCCCTCCGAGTGTAGCGACCCCAAGCGGAGAGACTACGGACTCAACCATGCTGGTTACAGCATTCACGACACCTGCACCACGCTTGGCCCATTTACTGTCACCGAGAATCGTGTGTCTCGCCTCCTCTGAAAAGCTTGGGAAATCAAGAAACCCTGCGTGTTCCGCACCTTCCTTTGCTATAAGGGAAGGAATGAGTCCTCTTTGCTGCAAGTCAAAACCTTCTATCCAACCCTTTTCTTTAACAGGCTTGTCGCCTTTAACCCATTGAGCTTGCTTCGTTTGGCGGGGAGAAGGGCCAAAAACAGGTGTAAAAAGCTCCCTAACTCTCCCTGCTGGTGTCGGAGAGAGTGCCGACATATCGGGGCGGGTTGCAGCAGCTTCCTTACCCTCCTCAAGCTTCTGTGCAATCTCTTCCTGCCTGTACCACTCCGGCCTCTCCTGCTTGTTCTTCGATTCCCACTTCCTATCAAGCTCTAGAATCTTTTCCACCTTATCCTTAACCTTTTTCACAAAAGGGGAGTCGTGATCCATCACCTCGTCCTTTATAAGTCTCCTCGCGTCTTTAAGCTCATCAAGAAACTTGTCCCTCTCTTTTAGGTAGGTGCTATAGGAAACATCAGCAGCCTCATGCCACGGCATCCCTTCAGTACTGTCCAGTACTTCGGGCTTGTAAGGCTTTACGCCACTAAAACCGAACGAGTCTTCGGTGGGCTTGTAAGGCTTTACGCCACTAAAACCAAATATGTCTTTATCCGCCATACTACTCAACTGGCCCTAGCGGTGGTTCTACTTCTATGAGCTTGAAGCCCCTCCTTATAAACCAAACCCCCGATCCGGTCTTGAATGGCTTACCCTCTGGATAGGTTGCTATATTACTTACCTCCTCGTCTGTCAGGGTGTTAATATCAACCTCGCGAGGTGGTTCTTGTGGCGGCATGAGTCCCTGCCGTAAGGTATCAGAAAGCCCTGCACCTTCTCTCGGCATTCTCGCAGGAGGAACTTCTGGATCGTATAGATCACTTTTGGGAGGCTGTGTAGGTTGTGGAGGCTGCGGAGCTTCCCTTGGGTCTACCCAACCCTTTGGCACTTTCTGAATAACATGAAGACCCTGTGATTCCATTATCTTCGTAGCTGCATAAATCTGATCTTGTGTCGGATATTTTCCCGTCTTAGCAATATACGGAGCGAAGTTGGGGTAATATCCCTTTACCACCTTATCCTGCCCCTCTAAAGGAGTGCCGAATTTATCGGTGGGTGCTCCATAGTGTAGAGCAGGTGTAAATTCTGGAAGGTTCTGCTGCATTCTCAATGCTGCAATCTCCTGCTCCCTCTCCACCTCCTGCTCTGGAGTTAGAGTTGTAGCATCAGACTTAGCCTTCGCCTCAGCACCAATGGTTTTAATCCTTTGTGCCTCAAGTGCCTCACTCCATTTGCGGGTTAAGTTGTTAACCTCTCCGGCGGTAAGATTCAATATCTCAGGTCTGCCCATTGGGGTTAAGTTCGGAGGGGTTCCGAAAACTTTCTGCTGAGTGTCGAAGAGATTCTTCTTTGCCTTTGCGATAGATATACTGGCATAAGCATCGCTGACTTCAACGTCAGTTTTAGGGTTGATAGGTTCATACCCCCAGCTTGCAAGCCCTGCCCCTTCTTGTAAGAGGATTTTCCGCTGTTCTAATAAAAAGCCCTTAGCCGACTTCGCTTCCCCGATCTTAGTAGAAGAAACGCCCCTATCATAGTACGATTTCTGAAGGTGTTCTGGCATACCGCTCACCCCTTCATCGACAGGGGTAAAGTCAATACCTTCTTCGCCAGCAGCCAAGAATTCATTACCTAAAGCTTCAAGGGTATTGGAAAATATTACACGCTCTCTAGCCTCTCGATTCACTCTAGCATCCTCCTTAGCCTTGTCTGCCATAGTTTGTATCCTCGTCCCTCTTGCGGCAGCAGCAAGCCAATCAACCTCACCCTCTTCTTCCTTCAATGACCTTACAACATCTTCAACGAGATCGGGGCTACCCTTGAACGGATGGTCGTACCCAAGTTCATCTTTGCCGAGGGGCAAGCTCGGAGCGTCCGATCTGATAAGTGAGGGTGCTTGGCTAACTTGCTCTCTGATCTTAGGATCGAACCCAGCTACTTTTCTTCGGGCTTCATCCTGCTTCTTTAGCTCATCATACGCACGATCCGCATCTTTCTGCGATAGCAGCCAGTTCCGTTCGTCCGTGCGTGCGTGACGGGCTTCTCTCGCCGCTTCTTGCCTCTCCTTTAGAGCAGCCGCCAATTCCTTGGCGCGAATATCGCGCTCCTCCTTTAACTCCTTCTTACGCGCACGTCTATCGTCAGCTTTAGAGTAAGCATCGGCAAACCCCTTCCCCGCCTTCTCCCAAAACATATCCCAAGTAGCCATAATATATTCTCCTTAATCGTTAATCAAACATCCATCCACCAAGCTTCTCTCCAAAACCCGTACTGCCAACGGCTGACCCAGCAAGGGAGCCGAGCAGTCCTCCAAAGCCTCCACTTTGGTTACTCGTTTGTGTGTCGTATATGTTAGCTTGAGTGCCGAAGATGTTACCCTGCAACCCTTGTTGCCCTTGCAACAGTTGCATCCCGCTAGTCGGTGTGTATTGTATCGGATTAAAGTTAGCTGCCCCAGCTTGTTGCGCTCCCGCTAATCCACCGAACTGTCCACTGACCGGAGCTAACCCGCTAAAGCTCTGAAGGTTAGCCATCTGTTGCTGCTGCATTTGTTGCTGTGTTCCAGTGCGCTGCATCGCATTGGCAAAGGCTTGCTGTCGGGCTTGATTACGTTGTCCCATTGCAGCTTGTTCGGTAGCAAAATTCTGTTGAGCTATTCTAGCTTCAGTGTCTCCAGCAGATTGTCCGGACGAAAGGAATCCGAGTAGGTCTGAGACAGACTGCCTTTGTCCCTGCTCTTCGGCTTGACGTACAGCCCTTGATTCGTCCAGCACTGCCCCGCCTCCAAAGATATTACCAGTGGCAGCTTGTCTGCCTCTAGTAATCCGCCTTGCTTCCTCGGCCATTAAGTCTCCAGCCCTGCCGGACTGTGTTCTATCAATAAGCTCTCTCTCAGCAAACCTTCTTCCAGCCATTGACTCTGCATCTGCCACGACCCGTGGAGCTTCAGAAGCAAACTCCAATTCTCCTGCAACCGGAACCTCTGCTGGCTTGTAATCCTGTGCAAGCCTCCCAAGCAACTCTCTTGCAGCAAATCCGGTAGGGTCACTGCGCTCAACCAAGGCTCTTGCCTGTTCGGTGAACTCCGGCCCGAACTGCTCCATTTGCTCCAGTAGAAATTGGGTTCTTTCCGGTGAAGTTTCCTGTTCAAACTCCCATTGCTGTCGGGCAATATCAGTGTCACCTCTTCCGGTGAAGTCAGCTTCAATAGCTTGATCTCTAGTTATTTCTTCCCTAACCCCACCATTTGATCTGTAGTATCTGTCTCCATCATTCGTTTGTTCAACGATAACTCCTTCTCTATATAAAGGCTCGCCAAACTGCATGGCGCGTTGAAGGCGCGTCAACCCCTTGGCCGACTCTATGTTAGCCGCAGAAATCTCCGCTGCGGTTGGCGGTGTAGGTGCAGGAGGTGGTGATGATTTGCCCATAATTCTATTCCTTAATTAATCTTCTCTTTGCACGCTCCATCGGAACGCAAACTACTTTGTCGTGATGCTTCGGCCTAACCCAAGCCATTGTGTCTGCTTGGTGACCTATATCGTTAAACATCTTTGTGTAAAGTTCCTTCATAACTCCTTCGCCCTTGGCTACTGTAGCATCTACAAAGCATATATTTCCACCAGTATCGGTATAATCTTTGCGACACCCTGCCTCATTGTCCACAAGCCGAACAAGGGCTACCCCTTTCAGCTCCCCGTCCCGAACTACTGTCCAGTACCTCTTTTTCACGATGAACCACTGCACCCATTTCAGCATGAGTGTCTTATCCCATTTGCGGCAATGGCTAAGATTCTTATGGCAGAAGAGGCCAACCGTTAATGTCATTATATCCAAGGCTGTCATCGTTGTGGGTCAATGGTATCGGGGAAAGCAGAGGTCTTGACTGCTTGCAGGGCTAACCTGCCACTGGCTGCGTGAGCTACGAACTGTATCTCCTTAAATTTATTCTTTGAAAGAAGGTTGTAACCTTTAATAAAATGACTCTCACGGTTGCTAATGGTTTCAGCACCCAACTCTTCGCGTGAACTCCAGCTATCCAGTGACGCATCATCTTCTGCGTCCAAAACCGAGTCGGATTCAGTGACTAACCCAAGGATGTCGTCACTCATGTTCTTTAAGTAGTAGAACTTAACGTCTTGGCTTTCGTTAAAGTAGAAATTCTCTAAATCAAATTCCACTTGGTAGCCGAGCTTGTCAGAGTACATCTCTTTAAAGTTGTAACCACGCGAAATAACCTCTGATTCATAAGTATCAAGGTCATCCATATAGTCAGTGATGGTTGCGTTGCTTTCATCTACATAATCCCTCCAAGTGTAGAATTTACCCTCTTCATCCCCGAAGTTGAGTCGGATTTTTCCGCCAAAAGCAGATACAACAAAGGCTCTTGGTTCCCACCCATCCCAGTAACCGCTCCAGCTCTTATGTAACGTGTTGTAGACGAGCGTAGTGTTGGGAATTTCAGAGTCATCGAGGGGCAGGGAGAGAATATAACGGTTTCCGTAGTAGGCAGAAGCGCATTTGCCCCAATGATCTTGATTGATCCGGTTTATGAAATCATCTATAGGAGCAGAGATAGCTACTTGCACTGCCGCTTGGCTTCCTGCCTCGATATTGGAAACACTTTGTATGCCTTCACGGGAAAGGAAGTAAACATCGGCCCCAACTTGCTGCACTGACTTGTGGCTGACGCAGCCTACACGGTCTGATAACAGGCTGATCGTCCAATCAGAGACATTCTGTGCAGGGTTTGCGTCTACGACCCAAATACTTCTCTCCTTCAGCACCACTAACTTAAAATCGTACCAAGGGCAGAGAGCAATAATAGGATCACCGTCACCTTTTGTGACTCGGATTTGATCTCCAGCAACGTCCCAACTTTCTCCATCTAATATCCCGCTCACAAATACTTGGTCGGGGAGATAAGCTGTGTCGGCAGAGCAACAGAAGAGACGGTTGGTGTGGGAGGTTAATAGCTTTGGCTTGGAAGGCAACTGACTGACGTTAGCCACTCCTGTTGCGGTTGTTCCCGATGTCGGGGCAGTGAAAGTAACAGTGGGAGGGGCCGAGGAGGAATAGCCAGTTCCCCCATTGGTAATGTCCACCCGTGCCACTCCAAGGTTGTAGCCCAAGACGGCTGTTCCTGCTGCTGATGCTCCCCCACCGGAAATTCCAACAGTAGGGGCAGCGGTATATCCACTCCCTTGCTCGGTTATTGTTATGGAAGTTATCTTACCAACCGTAATGCTTGCCCCTGCGGAACCAGCCGTAGTGATATATTGTAAGACTCCCGATCCATCACACCAATACATCCGGTCAGATAGCTGTGCAAAGTAAACGTCTGTGCCGGAGAAAGTAGCTATAGCCGCGCTCATTGAGCTGCCTTCTTTCAGTGTACGAATATTCTTTACTGAAGCCCCATCATATTCAGCCAACGCAAATAGCTCTGTGGACGAATTGTCCAAAACCTCTGCACTGATGATTGCACCATCAAGGTCGGATATACCCCAAACGGAGATGGTTGTAAGTGAGTAAGCCCCGTCTGCGACAGATTGGTTTGTGCTTACCGTTATCTCTGTCGCGCTAGTGAATCCCGTAACTATTCCGCCGTCTACTGGCCCAGTATCGTATGTAAGGGTCATCCCTACTACGTCAGCAGTCCACGCAGTGCCAGTTCCAGTTACATCATGGCCAGTTTGCTCTGCTGTTCCGGTTGTGTACTCCCAGTAGGTACTCAAATCCTCCCACCGCGAAGTCTCGGCATCAGCAGTTTCCTGCGATGCGCCTCTGCGCGTGACAAGGTTGCCGAACACATCATAATCAATATTCTTGCCAGCAGTGTAAGCCCCTTCCTTAATAAGATTGCGGCGCACGTTACTAGCTTGCCCACCAGTGAACCCAGTATCCCCGTCCAGCAGGATTTGGTCATCAGTTGCGTTGTTCTCTAATAATGGCATTTATGCTTTTGGCCCAAAGTCAGCTACGCTCCCATGAAAATCGTAGTCATCATAGGTGTAAGGAATTATCCGGCTGACGGATTGCCTCTGTCCGTTCTCTAAATCCTTCATTATCTGCACCTGCGATGCAGCTTCTTGGTACTTGATCTGTGCCTTGGAATATTGTCTAGACCTCTCCAGCATATCCCCCTCGGCAAAAGCGAGCAGGGCATTATCAATTCCGTTTAAGGCCGGAGTGTCTGTGTCAGCCAATTCCACCCAGTTTAGTTTACCCAAGACGAACACATTGCCAGCAGTCTTCGGAACCGGAACAGGCTTGAGCCTACAGTTCCCGCTGGAATCTTTTGGCAGATTAATAAAGTTAGTAGGGTTAGCTCGTCTGCTGGTTACATCCTCCCACGAATTAGGATCAATCTGAAAGAACGTCATCCATGAGTCGTTCAGCATATTAAGCCCACTCTCTTTGCCGGACTCTGTGAATTTTAAAGCTACAGGGAAATTTATTTTGGTAGAAGGCGTAGAGGAAGACTGATAGAAGGTAATAGACGGAGCATCGGACAGGCTGATGGACGTATCCCCCTCCACCACTGATTGGGTCACTACCCCCATAGATTCAGTCCATAACCCCGTGTCCCAAATCATTTGGTATCTGCGATTGATAAAGTCTTTGCAGACTGCAACCGAAGCCGAGTCAGTGTCACTCAACTTGGTGCATACAAAATTAGCTAATTCAGTTAATGTCATTATTAAAGTGTATATCCCCAAGGGTTAGGATTGTTCATAACGAACGTATTCCCTTTGCTAATATTAGTATTGTCATAGCAAATCCGACCCAGCCAGTAGGAGTGCCCATTGTGATCATTATGATCACCTCGGACATGGAAAACCGGAGTGCAGGCTCCTTCTGGCTCACCCCACCCCGTTAAAGCACTAGAAAGGTCGTATTGAGTTGGAGACGGTAATTTGAACTTTGCAGTTGACTGATTTGCCCAAGCCCAAGCCATTCCTGTCACCCATCCTGTGTCCATGGGGTTGGCTCCGACAAAGCCTGTTGAGCTTTGGTAAACATACGCTCTTGTACTCCAAGAGTCCTCGTCGAGAACATCACCACCTAAATACTTAATCCAACCTCGCCCTTCCGCAGGCTGGCTATTCCTAGAAGTAAACGTGATTGACCCTAGATAGATTTCCTCATTGATTTCAGGACACCACATGACTGGCTTCCAAGTTCCACTAACATTAACCCAAGTCTTTCGTACCCTTTTCCAACTGTCGGACACATTGACACTCATGCCATTAGTCCTGTCCCAAGTAGTACCGTCCTTCACCCATAGGCGCGAAAAACCTTTCGCCCCAGTTGACGTATCTCCATCCCAATCAGCAGAAGTAGCCATTTTTAACTATAGTATTGAAACCAAATATCTCCATCACTTCCTCCAGACGGAGTGTCGGTGGAGTAGGTGTGAGCAGGGTTGCTTAAATCTGACCAGCTTGGTGCGGCTCCATCACCTCCGCTGATGATTACTTGACCTGAGGTTCCATAACTGGCCCCTCCTAAACCTATCTGACCTTCGGGGCCAATGACTAGATGGGAACTAACATTGCCACCGTTAGTCTTTGTGCCTAGATGCAATTGTCCACTATCGTCGTTAGTAGTTCCATTTAGCTTCTCCCCCCAAACCCCAGCAAAGCTAATAATCGAGCCGTCATCTTTGTATTGCCCTCCGAAAGAAATTCCACCGCCAACTCCCGCATCCATAGCTGTATTGTCATTTGCAGCAATAATGCTCCTAGAGTCTCCGCTGCTGGTAGCGGTTCCCGTCGTCGTAACATTGCCCGCCGAGCCGATTCGCATTGTCTCCGTAGCATTAGCCTTGAAGATAACTGACCTATCGGCTGAACCCGAACTCCCGCCTACGGTCATGTTAGCCCCAGTGGTTCCCGAAGAGGTTCCTCCGCAAATAGTTATTGAACTAGCATCACTCGACCCGTGTCCAATAACTCCGCCGTCCAGCTTTAGTCCTCCGCAGGTGATTGCTCCTCCGTTCAACAAAGCGAACTGTCCAGTTTTCCCGAAATGGTTTAATTCAATGCTTCTCTCAGCTACGGTTGTTTTTGCTACATATTGCAACTGGCCAGAATCATTGTCTTCTGTGTCTTTGCCGAATGTGATTACTGTAGTCCTACCGTCAGTAGTCTGACTTGGGTTAATCAGATACATATCCAAATTCGCATCATCAGTAGCACGAACATCCAGCTTAACGTCCGGCACAA
>Ga0098054_1001350_pt1 | contig 12416 bp, 25 predicted proteins | sample 16_taG_FD_75048 | JGI IMG/M metagenome (GOLD analysis project Ga0098054, IMG submission 75048) | Marine viral communities from the Subarctic Pacific Ocean - 16_ETSP_OMZ_AT15313 metaG | ecosystem: Environmental > Aquatic > Marine > Oceanic | place: Pacific Ocean | collected 2015-01-18
AACCTCTTAGTTTATCTAAATATGGCAGCAGCCTACGCTATATATACTTATCTAAGGGTAGATTAGACTACAAGTCCGTGCCTAACTAGGAACAAACTTGAACCTTAACTAAGATAGTAATAATAACCACAGCCCCCTAAGCAACCAGACAATCCAAACAATTATATATAGCCCCATCTCGTATTAAATTAATAAGTATTATATTAGTAGTATAATATATTATTTTTTTATTATATTAGATAGTATAATATTATATTAATATAGTGTACAGATTATATTAGGGATTAGATTAGGGGCTCTTAGGGGGGGCTCTTAAGGGAATATCATCAATCCGAAGAGTTATAAATGATTTACGTTCTTAATTAAGACATGGGAAAAGAAAAACCTGTCACAAATGCAGAATTGTTAAAAGCAATTTCAGCAAACACAGACAGCCTAAACACCTTAGTCCAATTCATGGCTAACGGTCAACAGGCACAGCAAGCAAGCGTTTCTAACCCTACTGTCGCAACACCTGCACCAGTAAAGAAATCAGTAGAAGAACAATTGATTGAAGCAGGCGTTAAAGGTGAAATCACAACCGTAACTGTAACAGGTTACAAGATTGATAGAGCCGACTGGAATACAGTAATGAAGGGTTACAACTTCAAAACTGAGGCTGTAATCTTAGGGATAAGCCCTAAAGCAGAATAAGAAACGCACGACTTAAGAGTAAAATCTTAAGAAATCCTTTTCTTTTTTTTTATAGCAATTCCACAATGTAGAGAGGCAGGCGATTTGGTTCCAAGTGGATATGGAAAAAAAACGATTTTAAGAGGTGCTGAAAAATACAAATAGATACAAGTAGGGACAAAGCCCTACTCATATCAGGAGGCGAGTCTGCAATGATGAAGATGCAGATACTTTAAATATACGGTACCCCAATATAAATCTAATGTGGGACTATTGTTACAAAACCATAATCGGCTTCTTCACACTATTCTAGTGGATAACCAAAGATAATTCGGAGGATAGATTCCAAACTCTTCATAATACTTAACCTAGTATCAAGATTAACATTCTCATTAACTACATCATAAGTAGTCTTCACAGTTTCATCTTTATCAGTAACATATATATCATGTTCACCTTTAACGGTGGGGTTAAGGTTCTGTTCAAAGTTTCCTTCAGAGTCGGTCTTTACTATCACTGTAGAACTATCCATATTAGGATTAATAACAGTAACAGCAATAGGAGTCTCAGGAGTAGCAGTACCACTAACTACGTTATCACTAACATTTATAACTGGTTCAACGGTGGGCTGTATTTTATCAATAATACGAATAACACCTTTATTACCGTTAGAATCAGACCAAGGATAATAACCTACATCATAAGGCATATTGCCAGTCCATGTACCATTCGTATATAATACTCCAGAACTAAACAAACCACTATCAGAACTAATAGACAAAGTAGAGTTAGATAAATTAGTCACACGAACATAATCACCTTGCGTAACAATAACTTCCGAAGGAAGTGAATTAACGAATTCTTCTGCATTAGCAGAAGCAAGAAAACCGAAAAGCATGACACAACTTATCAATACTAGGAACACATACATGACCTTATCCATTGTGCTCACTCCTATCATAATCATCTATAAGATTTTGAATTATCTTACGTCTAAAGACAATACCACCGTCTTTACCTTCTAAACGCTTGATGATATGTGTCCAATCATCGTAGTGTTCTTTCCAAGTTTTTTCATCGCTGTACATAGTTTATCTCCATCTCCACCTTATATAAATCTAACTTAACTCCATATTAGATACTAATAATGTTCTAGCTTTTTTACCAAATATTACGTTACCTTCACTTTCAACAATTAATTTATTATAATTATGGTTTGACATATAACCTCTAGTTTGGCGTTCATCTGCTACACCACACACAATCCAGTTAGCCTTTAACTTTGGCACAATTTCAAATATTTTTTTATAATACTCATAAGGTTTTCTGTCCATAAATGTTAAGCTATTTCTAGAGTAATGTTCATCACGCCATACTGGATCAATTAAGAAAAACGTATCTTCACTATCATGTTTGAACATCTCTGTAAAATCTTGCTGTGTTACTGTTGCATCTGAGTAATTTTTTTTAAGATATTCAAAAGCAAAATCTGACATATCATTATAAAATATTTCATCTGCTTTGATAAATTTATGTAACCTACCTAACCCTGCAAACGGTTCAACATATTTTTTACATTCAGGAATATACTTAGATATTTTTTCTGCTGTATGATACAACCCTGCATACCCACCAAGTAATTTTCCACCCCAATATTGATTACCCAATGTCTATCTGTACCCCAACACCTTATATAAATCTAACTTTTAGATTTCCTCTTTTTCTTCTTTTTACTGTCTTTGAACATTTGATACATTTCGAAATCTCTCAAAGTCTCCATTTTAACCATATCATCCCACTCCTGTGTTAAAACCCTTAGCCAAAGGTATGTCTTCACTTTGGTCAAGTTGACGTTCAGTGTTTTGAGAAGCATCGTTTTCGATGCCATTACTGACCATTGTTCCTTGAATGCGAAACAAACAACGAGCCAATTCTTTTTTTCTATGCTCGCCTAACGGCTCGCCACAAGCGATACAGATTACTTTGGCTATTTGTTTGTAACCTATTGCCATCTAAACCTACCCCCTACCTTATCATCTTCGACCATATTTTCTATAAGTTCTATAAGCAAAGTCTGAATCTGTTTTTTGTTTTCCTCTGGTAACCATTCTTGTTCTACTAGATCTAACAAGTCCCTAATTATACTACTATAAGCCACCATGTTTTTCCATCACCTTTTCTAATGCTCTAACATATTTCATTATTTTATACTGTGTGCAGCCACTTGCTTCACTTAATAATCTATATGATATGCCCATATTACCATACTTTCTTGAGCCATCTTTACGTTCGGTCATTGATTTTTCCTCGCTGTATCAAAGTGTAAGTCTCCTAAGTTTGGTCTTTTTTCCCAGTATTGACCTTTAGTTTCTTCCCATGCTCTCCATACTAACATTACAATTCCTATAGGAAGTCCTATACCAGTTCCTATGAAAAAGAAAGCAATTAGTAAATGCCAATCCCATTTCCAGCCCTTTGTCTTTACAGTCCTTACTGAATTATCCATGTCCTACATCCTCCAATATAGGATCGTCATGTTCTACAATTTCAGACTCTTCATGCTCAAGTCTTCGTGATAAAATAAATAATCTATTATGAAGCCTAGTAAACTCCTTTCTTATGTCTTGTAGTTCTTCTGCTACTTCTCTTTTGTAACCCATTGGTATGTATATGCTACGTGCCTCTTATAAACGTAACTTCAAATTCTCAATGCTCGCCTTCGGCTCGCTTATGTCTTTTTTCCATGTCTTCCATGCAAATATCGCACATTAATTTTATATCCCCTGTATCTGGATGAGGAAATGCAATTATATTATTTGTGTTATCCCCACAATAATCACACTTAGTCATCAGACTTTAATGCTTTTTCCTCTGATATACGATCTTCTGCTAAGAAGGTTAGTTTCCAAAAAGTGCGTTTATCTTCAAGTGGTATATCTTTTGGTTCAAGTCTACCATGTGCAAGCTCAAACCATCTAAATATAATTTTAAAATCATCTGTACTGATATCTACCATACTTTTTTGTTTCATACGCTGTATATAAAGTAGTACGTCACCTGAGTCGCTACTTCAGTCCTCTGACTTTATCAGTATGCAAGCTCACACCAATGACTATACTACGAATATTTAAATAGTAACTATATATTAATATTCTTATGGGTATATTAGATAAGAAAGATAAAGAACACACACATGAAGATGGTACAACACATTCACATGAAGGTGGGGATGTAGAGCATACACATGGTACTTGCACTTGTAAAAGCAACAAAGGCAGGGATATCAACTGCTCAGTAACCGAACATAGTGGGTAACAAAAAAATTACAAATCTGGACAAAGTTTATATATAGAGACATTCCGAATAGTGTATGGGTATAGTAGACTCTTTAAAGAGTGCTTTTAGAGTAAGTAATAAATCATTCACTGAATCTACAGTAAGACCATCAATATCTCAACCTTATATGAGTACCGATACAGGTGCTAAATTACCTATTTTTCCATTTCCTCTTATTATGATATATGAATTAGCAGATAATATAGATGCATTACGTATACCAATTGAAACTATCAATAGAGAAATGTTTAAGAATGGATTTGAAATAGTTGAAAAATTCAAATATAAATGTAATGTATGTTCTAAAGAATTCCAATATAAACCAACAGATGAAACAACAATGGCAGGTATTGATAATGAAGCATATGCTCCTACAGATGAAAGATCAGAGAAACTATTATGTGATACATGTGGTTCAAATGATCTAAGAAGACCTGTTCCTGAACATAGAAAACAATTAGAAGACTTGATGACAAAAAGAATTAATGGTAACGATCAAACACTAGAAGATGTATCAAGACAACTTGAGAGAGACTTAGAAATTGCAGACAATGCATACATGTTATTACTAAAGAACTATTGGGTAGATGATACTACAGGTGAAATAGATCCTTTGAAAACAGAAATAAAAGAAATTATACGTGTAGACCCACCACAAGTTGCAATGATTGCAGACTCTGATGGTAGAATAGGTTATGATGATAAAAGAAATAAAGTGTTTGTATGTCCACGATTTGAACATCGTGATACACGTTTAGCACAAGATACATGTGATCAATGTGGTGCTAAAGCACTTAAAGCAGTATGTGAAGTTAATTCTGTTTATTCAATTGGTATTCCACAACCAAAACGTGTTATTTATGGAGAAGGAGAACTAATTTGGAAAGCAGGTAAGTACAAACCATCATTAGTTTACGGTTATTCACCAATTTATTCAATTTGGTCAAAGGCAATGTCTTTATCACATATGGATGAATACATTAGAAAATACTTTGATAAAATGCGACCACCAAGAGGTATGTTAGTTATTGCTTCTCGTAACTATGAAACATTTAGAAAGTCATGGGATGCATTAGAACAAAAAGCAACCGAAGACCCTTACATGATACACCCATTACTTGTAGAACAAGAAAAAGGTGGAAAACAAATGGCTCAATGGTTAGATTTCACAGGATCACTTAAAGAATTAGAGTTTATAGAAATTAGAAAAGAACTAAGACAGATTGTAGGTGCAATATACGGTGTTTTACCTCTTTATTATGGTGAAATGGTAGGTGGATGGTCACAAGAAGGTTTACAGGTTACAATTACAAATAGAGCAGTTAAATGGGGACAAGATATACTATACAAAGGTTTCTTTAAGCGTTTAGCTGAAGTATTCGGCATAGATGATTGGTGTTTACAACTTAAAGCAGGAGAAGAGAACGATAAACTTAGAGAATTACAACAAGATGGTGTAGAAATCACAAACATGCAAGCATTACAAGGCATGGGATTCGAGGTTACTAGAACACATCAAGGAGAATTTAAAGTCAGTAAAGATCCAGTTAATGACCCTATGGCTGTTGAAGGAAGAGGTAGAGGGCAAAAGTTAGGTGAAGCAGAAGAACGTAGACAAGCTTCACAAGGAGAACCAGAGAATTCAAGACCATCAGATACTGGTGGAGTAGCACAAGGACACCCATCAAGTGGTACAGGTACCTCTATGAGCAAGAAAGCATTCCCTGATGGAATAACACCAGCAAACTTTACAGTAGTAAAACATACATTACAAACAGCAGTTGATTTTGGCTGGACAAAGACTAAAACAGTAGAAGAACTTAGAAAAAGTGCAAGTATGACAGTAAGACAAGCAAGAGAATTAGTTAAAAACGAATTCGATAATGTAAGGAAGTGGGAAGATGACAAAGAAGAATAAAAAAGACAATAAAGGTGCAGATGCTGGAACACAGTTCGCATATGAAAAGAACCCACATGAAGTGGTAAAAACACCATTCGGTAAAGTACCAATTGATAAAAAAGAGAAAAAAAAGAAAGCTGTTGTAGTTGATGACTCTGTTAAGACAATAAGTAATGTCTATAGTCCTAATTTTTCACAAATTGACGATACACTTGAAGAAATTAAGAAAGACTGTAGAAAACATGGTGTAGATCACTATTCTTGTAATAATATCTACATAATACTTCAAGATGCACTTAAGAGGGTGAGATTAGCTGGCAACTGAGTTAGATACAAACAAAGATTCTAATGATTTAACCAAAAAACTTTGGGAAAAACATCAAAAAGACGAATACACTCATGTAGACCATTATAAAGAGGCTATTTGTATAAATTGCTTTAAAAGAGATGCAACATCAGCAACAATTGCCGATATTTGTGGTGATTGTGCTGGAAAGCGTGGTAGAGAGCCACTTTTAGCAACTGTAACGCATAAAATGTATGGATTATGCTTTTTTTGTGGTAAATATAAGTTCCAAATAGAGCAAATCAATGCACGATTCTGTAGATCTTGTCATAGAAAAATAGCAAATGTAACTAAAGAATATAACAAAAAAGGTGGAATGTTTGGCACAGATCCGTTTTGGCTTAAGATGAAAAAGAAATTAGGCAAAGATTGGAAGATTTTAATGACAAACGGTACTCAAAATAAAAGATAATCAATCAGAAAGTTCTTTTCTTTTTTCTAATTTGTATTTTTCATATTCTTTCAAGTCTGGTGGTGTTAATAATAATCTTAATAATACTTTAAGGTCTTCCATACTATCGTTTATTTTATCGAGTTTATCTTCAACGTCACCAAGAAACAAATCAATTTTCATTTTCTAGTCCTACTATGGTGTGTGGTGGTATTTTGTTATAACATTTCTTACACATATCAAATCTTTCATCAAAATACAGTGAAAATTCTCTTAATATACCACATTGCTTACATTTCTTCATTTTAGTACCAAATTAACCCTATCTGCACTTAAATCGTAATATCTATGATGATAGTCAATTAATGATGATTTTTTCTGTTCATTACCGTAAAAACGGTCTACTTTGACTTCATATTCTGGTTTTCGGAGTGTTTTTGGGAATATTTGTAATTTATTTCTCTTAGGATTGTATTTTAGTTTATTATGTAATACTAACTTTTCATCTCCATTTTTATAATCATCAAAACTTGTATTCCTAAAATGAACTATAGATCTACCTATAAGTGGTTTTTCTTTAATTTTATCATATTGTTCAATAATCCATAACACATCATTTGGTTTTAAAAACATATCTGTTATTTTTATACAGTGTGTTTCTTCATCTAGTCTTTGACCATATACCTTCTTTAATTCTTCTATATTTTCATATATGTAAAATGATGTACCCATGTAAGTCACAAGTAAAACTTATTTATAAACGCTTGCATTTCCAATTATGGTTAAACATGAACCAACAAAAGACTGTGAATGTGGTAAAAAACTATATGGTTTTAAAAACCAGAGAGCAATTCTATATATGTGTTATTCATGTGGAAAGTTTGAAGGTGAGAACTTCTCTGAGAAAGCTCTCATGCTATTATTTGAAGAACCTAACATATTAATGCACCTTATAGAGACAGGCTTCCTAAAACCAATCAAATAACTTTAAATACCATACATTTAAGTCTTAGATATGGAACAAGCACTTGTCCGAGGCATAGCAAGAATCACTGGTAATTTTGGTGTTTCTTTCTTTTCACCACTAGTTGGTGGAAATGTAGCAGAATCGATATATGACGTAGGTATGACATTCGATATGACAATTTTTATAGCATTAATTTCAGCAGCATTTGTAACAGGTTTATCGATTTCAAAAGAAGCATCAGAATGGGGTAAGAATGGCAAAAAAAAGAGAAAGTAAGAAGAAAAAATCATGTAAATGGGTTAAAAATGCACTAGATTACGTTACTTTCTTATAACTATTACGAATGAAAGGTTCAGAAAAGATTAAATAGGGCTACAATTTCTATATCCTTTATGGTCGATCCAGTATTGATAACTGTTGTAGCAGCAGTAATCGGAGCAGGATTGAACACTTTGAGAGGATACCTACACAGTGAGGACGAAACTTACTCTGCAAGGAAACTAGCAGGTGCTCTAATCATCTCTACATTCGCTGCAATAGCTGTTTCACAGGCAATCGCAGTCGAATCTGTTGGAATTGTAGGCTTAGCCCTAGTAGGACTTACAACAGGATTCGCAGCAGACTTTGCAGTAAGCAAAGCAAAAAAGGAGTAAGCGTAGGTTAAATACCTCACCCAATCCATCCCTTTTTTTGTTTTTAAACTTATATAGTAGAATTATTCATAATAAAGTGATGTCAGATGAACTATTCTTCAGTAATATAGTTACAAAATCTCTAGAACCAATTAGTTCAGAAGAGAGATATTTTGAAGGTTATTTAACAGTTGAAGTAAAAGACAAACAAGGAGAAATAACAATAGTAGATGAATTATACAAAGTGTTACCAGTTTGGATGGATAGAGGTGCACCAATCAGTGACACACATTCAAATAGAATAGTAGGTAAAGGAATAAACTTTTCAAGAGCTGTATATAAAAATCAAGAAGGTGATGAGATACCAGCAATTAAAATAACAGGAAAGATTCACAAGAATTATGAATTAGATAATGATATATGGGGTAAAATTAAATCAGGAGAATACAAAGGATTATCATTTGGTGGAGCAACAAAATCAGATAGAACACCAAAAGTTTTGAAAGACGGTTCAGTAGCATATGCACTTAAAGACTTGGAACATTATGAAGTAGCAGTATGTAAAGACCCAGCAGTACCATTAGCATTAATTACAGATTTCAATCCAATAGCAAAATCAATGGTAGATGGAACAGTAGAAGATAGAGATGGTAAAATGGTTATCAAATGTTCAAAGTTTGGATGTAGTGTTGATCTATTAAAAGATGAGTCAAAAAGATTAGCACAAATAGGAGATACAGCAAAGGAACTTACAGAAGAAGATAAATTAAGAAGAGAAAATAATAAAGTAATTACAGATGAAGAACAAGCAGTAAAAGATAAAAAAGTAGCACCATCAAAATTAGAAACAGGTAAAGTTCATTCGGACAATAAATTACATGCAGATGAATTAATAGCAGAGAAAGCAGACTTTTCAAACGCAGGTGGAGATAATGCAAGCACTATGTATAATCAAGATGGTGGTAAACAAAGACCAAAATCAGATACAGTTGTTGACGATAAGGATTATATAGAAGTGAAAAGAGCAGACCTAAATGAATATCAAACATTTGAAGAAAAAGTTCAAGCATTAATGAGAGAGGGTAAATCTAGAAAAAGTGCAGAAAAGATTGTAGGTTCATTCGCAAAGAAAGGTGAAGTTGGTGGAGAAGTACCTCCTCAATGGACAGGAAGTGGAAGTCCATACCCAAATACAGACGAAAAACGTGTTGTGAAAAGAAGGAAAATAATTAAAACAGAATCATGGCATGAACTAAGAAAAGAAGCATTTGACTTAGATATGCAATGGAGAGTTATTGAATTAGTAAAAGTGGCTCGCAACTCAAAAAGAATTAGAGTATCAGAAGAAGAAATGAAAGAAATGGATAAATTACTAGAAGAACACAGATATAAACAGAGAACAAATATCTTGGGTACACCTAAAAAGAAATCTAAACCAAAAAGTGCTAAAACAGTTCTAGCAGCAGAAAAAGAAACACAAAAAAAGGTAGAAGGTGCATTTGGTGATACCAGTGCAATAAGAGGAGATAAGGTTAAAGAGCCTTACAAATATCATAAAGAAGGAGAAAGACAAGAAGGTACTTCAGGTGGAAAAGTATCTGGTAAGAAACATTATAATAATGATGGATCAGATGATAATTTCCCACCAGAAGTTGGTCATCATCATAAATTACATAATACTCCTACAAAGAGAATGATAAATAATGCAGTATCAGAGTTAATTAAACTAGACAAAGATTTAAAAAAAAACTTGAAATTTTAGGCAAGCATGAGAATGCAGGGGTATCAGGTAATGGAACTAGCCCTAGAGGAGGAGATTTTTCAGGCACACAAGATGATGGAAAATTCAACACTAGATTTAATAATATAGGCGATAAAAAAAGAAAAACACGCAGATATAACAGAAAACCAGAAGATTTAGGTAATTTTCCATAAAATATAAATAACCACAATATTTATAAACCCTTTATATATAATTTCAATAACAACATGGCAGACAACATTCTAAAAGAAGAAGAAGACAAAAAAGTAGAAAGTAAAGAGCAAAAGGAAGACGAAGAAGAAGAGAAACAAGTCGAAAAAGCTTACGATGTTATCGCAGATACATTGAAAGCCGTAGTCGAGTCACAAAAAACCATCCTAGAAAGCCACAAATCTTTAGCAGCCGAAGTAGCTAGTCTACAAGAGATTGCAAAAGACGGTCAATTCAAATCCCCAAGTGGATCTGATGCTAGTTTGGAAGCACAACCAAAAGTTCAAGACAAAGATGATATTGGTGCAGAAATTGCAACAGTACCAGCAGAGCCTTATGAACAAGGTCAGCAAGCAAAACTCGATGGAGACAAAACAGTTGAGGATAAGCCTTCAGGTAACACTGTACACACATTGGAAACCAAAGCTTCACCACAATTGGTTCAGAAAAATGAACATACCTTCACAACCGAGACTCCTCGCCCTAACGCAGCAATAGAATCTGTTGACAAATCTTACACACAAGATTACTCACAGATCTTGAAAGATGCTAGAGCAGTCGGTCACGATGGACTTTCAGACATCGCTTTGAAAATCCAATCAGGACACTACTACAAACCATCATCAGATGAGGTAGGATTGATCTAAAATGGTTCAAGTAAAAACTATTGACGAACTAGAGGCACTCTATTACGGATACAACAGAAATCTCCTTAGAAAAGCTGATGCTCCAGTAACAACCTCCACAACTGGCGTTTTTAACGCAATTTTTGGGGCTTACGCATGGGCACAACTTAACTTAGAGGCTAACGCATTCGGTATACTCCCAAAATATCCTTGGGATAAATCTGGATTCCGTGTAATTACAGCAAAACCAACTCTAAATACAAACCAAGGTAACACTACTTTGGGTGGTACTTCAGAAGGTGGTAACATTGCTGAAACTGTCAAACCAACTTTACAAGAGATAGACATCAGACCAAAAACAGCTCAGTTGCCTTTCAGTGCATCTGAAGTTATGGAATGGTTAGCTACTCACAGTAAAGACGACATTTGGGGTGGATTAGGTTCACTTCGATTGTATATGGCAGTTCAACACAAGGAATTCTTAAACAGAATGCTTTTGGCAGACGTTGAATCAGAAGCAGCAGGTGCAAGTGGTGCTAACACAGGTACCAAAGACTTTGAAACACTTGATAGAATCATCTCCAGCGATGCTGAAGAAGATGCATTAGGTGGTTCACAAACAGGTTATTATGACCCATGGGCTGCAAACGCAACTGTTGATAGAGACAGTGGCACTGACTTTGACTGTACTGTAGAATCTGCTTCAGGTACCATTGGTACTAACGGTGTCCTTACCGACGATACATTACGTACTTTCTTAAGAAAGATCCGTATTGCAGCAGGTAAAGATCCTAACGTATTCCTCGGTTCGCACGAGGTCTATTCTGAAATACAAGGTTTATACATGCCTTCAGTCCGTATTCCAAATCCATACGGTGAAGCACTCGTACAAATCGATGTTAACGGAATTCAGACTTTCAAAGGAACTGGTGTCGGAATCCACGTAGACTCCATTTATGGAATCCCATTCATTCCATCCAAAGATGCTCCTAGCAACGCTAGTGATTCATCTGAAGTAGGAAGACTATTCGCATTAGATACATCTGATGCTGAAGGTTACGGATATCCAAGAATCGGAATCTCAATTGCAATTCCAACAGAATACTATGAAGCAACTCGCAGATCTCCTGCATACCCATTCGTAAACAACGCATTTGTTGAGAAAGGTGTATTCAGAACTATGGGAGAAACTGTCTGTAGACACTTCAAGTCTCAAGGTAAGATTAGAGATATTAAACTTTAGTCAAACCACAAAACCCCCTTTTTTTATTTTTTTAATACTTATATATAGGTGGTTCATACATTAACCAATGGCAGTTACATTAAGTACATCCGACTGGACAGCAGCTAACGTGAGAAAAACACTTTCATGGCAAGCAGCATTAACTTCAAAACTGCGAATATATAAGATCAAAGTCACAGCAGGTGGTTCTGATGCTTATGCAACCAACGGAGTGGCAGCTGACCTCAAAGAGGGAAGAATTTCTACACTCGTTGCAGTGATACCTGAATTTACAGATTCACTATACAAAGTAGAATATGACAAAGCCAATGAGAAAATCAAACTCTATTCC
>Ga0098054_1001352_pt1 | contig 12396 bp, 9 predicted proteins | sample 16_taG_FD_75048 | JGI IMG/M metagenome (GOLD analysis project Ga0098054, IMG submission 75048) | Marine viral communities from the Subarctic Pacific Ocean - 16_ETSP_OMZ_AT15313 metaG | ecosystem: Environmental > Aquatic > Marine > Oceanic | place: Pacific Ocean | collected 2015-01-18
CAATTTCGTCGAGGAAAAGACAAACTTAGTATATGTATCCCGCGTCGTGATTGTTCCATCGAAATCGAAGAGAGCAAGGTTCATCTATACCTCAAAGCTTTTAACGCCCGCCATAAACGGTCGAGTGAAACGAGGTCCGGCGACCGAAGGGAGCGAATTTTATGGCTTGGTTATGCATGTCAGAGATGTCCCGCCTGTTCAATGACTTTTGGCCAAGATTTCTCTGAATGCCAGTCACTATATCTTTTCATCATGGGCAGGTAATGCTCAGGAATATCTGATTCCGGCGCTCCGCTGTACACATAGGCCATGCCTTCTCTAAACCATTCCGGTTTCATCATGGTCGAAACCGCACCAATTTCGTAAAACTGAAACCAATGAATCAATTCATGCTGAGTGATGTATCTTTGCCACGATGCGGGAGCTATCACGGTACCGAGAAAAGGATATGAAACGGCCCGTTCATTGCCTCCTCCGAACGACTGATAACACTCCATAGTAGAGCAGTAAACAAATGTGGGTCTGGACCGAAGTGGGACGCCAGAAGTAGAGATTGCCTTTATGGCGGAGCCATACAACTCAATGGCCTTTTCCATTTCTTTTGTGTCCTCGACGCAAACTGATCCGTTACATTGCATCCCGTTTAAATGCGGCAGAAACAATCTAGTCGGCTTTGCGAACGACCAAGCTAATGCAGGAATCAAGGCAACAGCCAAAATCAACGACAACTTTTTGACCACATTGGCTCCTTATGCATAACGCCCGCGTAAAGCGCGCGAGGTACGAGCGTCGCCTTTGACGCGTTTGTTATGTGCTAGCGCATAGATACTTGCCACGTGAAGTCCTCGCCAGAATTACGGAGTTCAACATAATAGCTCTTGTTGATAAGGGTCTTGTAAAACGGCAGCCGAAACTCGTACTTTAGATTTAATTCGTAGTCACAAGAGTTTAGGCTTGATCCCACAGGCATTCCAACGTGAGGAACTGCCGGAATCTCCGTTTTTTCACCTGATGCGAGCTTGGCAATGGGAACTCCACAATCAGTGGCGTTCATATTCTTCATGTTGATACCGCCCGCCACGAAGTTCATAGCGGCAACATCAGCTACTATACTGAAAGCCGGAGTTTTTCCGATGTTTCTTATGATCAGTCGCGACTCGAAGTTATGTTTCGTCTTGTCTTTAACTTCTTCAATGGAAAGATTTGGCGGAAAGGCGTAATAGGCTGTTAGAAAACCAATAATCCCCACTAAAGAGGTGGCCCCAAATATCTGTAAGGCTATTCCACCGTACTGGAGTAATTGATCTAGCAAAATTTCATCCTCTTTATCCCTGCATCTAGGCCACATGGCCCTAAGAGCACATAACATTTATATACTGCGCATGCGCATTTATAGCGCTCAAAAACAGCACTCTAAACCGTCTTAAACAACTGATAATAGTTACTATTTTCACCATTAATTCAAACTTTCCCGAAAAACTATTCGAGCATGCTCACTTTCGCTCTTATTAATGCGCAATATGAGACTTTAATTTTTTGTTATATCTATGACGATAAAAGAGTTAACCCCATAAGGCAATACTAAATCGAGCAACTCCGCCGACCGATATGCGCAAAGCATCACCACCAGCAGTTGAATCAGCGAGCCACTAATAACAAGCCGTTCCCCCGTACCAAACACATCACATCTAACGTACAATACTCGCCCTAAACACCATAAAACCACACACGACCACATGACTTTTTCTGATCTCGGACTTTCCACGGAAATGCTTACCGCCCTTTCACGTCAGGGTTATAGCCAACCTACGCCCATTCAGGCTCAGACTATTCCTTTGGTGCTTGCAGGGAAAGATGTCATGGCAGCGGCGCAAACGGGTACGGGGAAGACAACGGCCTTTACGGCGCCTATTTTAGAGCGTCTGAAAGGTAATGAGCGCGCCAAGGCAAACACAGCGCGTGCACTTATTTTAACGCCAACTCGCGAATTAGCAGCTCAAGTGGGTGAAAACGTTGCGAACTTAAGTGCGGGCCTGCCATTGAATTATGCGGTGGCGTTTGGTGGTGTGAAAATTAATCCGCAAATGATGAAGCTTCGCAAAGGCGTGGATATTCTGGTGGCAACACCAGGCCGTTTACTGGATTTATACAAACAGAACGCGGTTCGTTTCCCCAAGTTAGAAGTGCTGGTGCTGGATGAAGCAGACCGTATGCTCGACATGGGCTTTATTAACGACATTAAGAGCATTATTAAGTTACTGCCGCCTAAGCGCCAAACGCTTCTGTTCTCGGCGACCTTTTCTGACGACATTCGAGCGCTAGCTAAAAGCTTGCTGAAAAACCCAGTAGAAGTTTCCGTCGCACCACCCAACGCTACTGCAGAGCCTATTGAACAAACGTTGTATGCGATACAAAAAAGCCAAAAACTGGGGCTGTTATTAAAACTGCTGAAAAGCCTCGACTTACCCCAAGTACTTGTGTTTTCTCGCACTAAGCAAGGCGCTAATCGATTAGTGAAGCAACTGGATAAAGCCGGCTTCTCAGCAGCTGCCATTCACAGCGCTAAAAGTCAGGGCGCCCGTACTAAAGCCTTGGCTGACTTTAAAGGTGGCAAGGTACAAGTGCTTATCGCCACTGATATTGCCTCACGCGGCATTGATATTGAAAAGCTACCGTACGTGATTAATTACGACCTCCCCCACGTTGCGGAAGATTACATACACCGTATTGGCCGAACCGGTCGTGCCGGTCAAACTGGCCATGCTATTTCTCTGGTTACGGACGAGGACTCCCCCGCGCTGAAAGCAATTGAGGAGCTTATAGGCCAGCCGATTGAGCAAAGTAAACCGCCTGGCCACGGGAACATCTAAAAAATCAGAATTTATTCGGAAGCTTGAGCCTGTGACAGCTCGATACTGCCAGAACGATAATCGAATAACAGTCTAAAGTGTTTCAGTGCCTCATAACCTATGAGGCCTTCCACTCGACGTCCTCGAATTCTGGAATGCTCTTGCTCGTACTGACTGGTAATACGAAACAGTCGATTAATCTCAGGGACAGCTACCTGGACTTTTTCAACTTCATACGGGCCCAGCTTTATCTTTGGTAAGTCAATAACATTGTGGTAACCCATACTGTTGACTCCCATTACTAACGAGGAACTAGAACTAAAGCGCTCGAACCAGTTATTTTGTGTCGCAACTCTCTTTTCCAAAAGTACACCGCCACTATGCGCAGTATCCAGAATAACCCAACGCTCATCTTCATCGTTTAAATTGACTAGAATAATAGGGTAGCCTGTCTCACGTTGCTTAGTGAATGGAACGTTACTTACAAGGTCAATTTCATCGCGATTGGAAAAAAAGCGGATTCTTTGGTTGCGATAGTCAATATCAACAACAACATTCTTTAAAAAGTCTGCGCCGAGCATCACAGCATTTCTAGGTGGGCCAAAACTCACTTCATAGAGATTTTGTTGATAGGTAACACCATTAATTTCTATATCGACATCTTTATAACGAGGTCTTCGCTTGTCTCCAAAAATGCCCGATACTTTCACATAGTTTAATACGTCAGTGCTTAATTTTTTGTCCTCTATAAAGACCTTATTAACTGAACTTTGAATTTAACTCCCCCCAAAAAAACTCTACCGAATTCTAATTACTTTCTAACTGCAGTTTAATATTTGAAAAACACCACACAACTTCTACTTTAACTATTAGAAAGATAAGAATTTTCGCAACAGTAGAGACTTTTATCATGAACAGAAGCTTTAGCTGGGGCGCAGATACATTATTCGTTTTTAGCCTTAATGAATATCAGCAAGTATCGCACTGCCCAGAAAATATTCAGGGTCTGATGAAAAAAGACAAAGACGAGTTACTGAAAAAACCTTTAACTGAACTTGTCGACAGTAACGCTCTACCCGATAAAGTGATTAAAGAGGTCAATACCTCATTAAAACGCGAAGTCCCCTGGCGAGGCATTGTCCCTTTTAATGTTCCCGAGCGAGGCACTGTTTGGTTTGATGTTATTGTTCGCGGAATATTCCGCCGTGGCAAAGTCACAGGTAGTCAATGGTTAATGCACCAGGCAGACAGTGAATACGCTTCAGCAGCTAAAAATGTTTATAGAAGGCGAACTCATTGGTTTCAATGGCTAACTCGTCCACTTCGTAACTGGAAGAACACACGTAGGTGGGCAAAAGCCTTAGCCGATGCGGATGGTTCTACTGCCAAAACTCAACACGAGATATTCGGCAGCTCCTCTCCAATGGGCAGAGCAATGTATGAGCTTGCCTTGCGCGACTCTTCACTCCTTGCTCTTACCGCTCGGCTAAGTGAAGGTAATGGCGTGTTGGCGGAATCGGTCAATTCAACCGCCGAAAATGCATCAAAGACAGCGGATGCTACTGAACAAACGGTGCAAGACATTGAGCAAATTGCTACTTCTATGGAGCAGATGGGGCAAACCGTTGATGAAATTGCACGCAACGCAAATGATTCCTCCAGTGCCTGCAGTGACGTTAGCAAGCAAACTCAGAACGCAGCTGATTTTATTGCCGATAGCAGCAAGAAAATTACTAAGCTGGTAAGTGTTGTTAGCGAAAGCGCCAGACAAACAGAAGAGCTGTCTCGTAATGCTGACTCAGTGAAAGAAGTCAGCGAAAAAATTGACGCAATAGCTGAACAAACGAATCTATTGGCTTTGAATGCCGCTATTGAAAGTGCCAGAGCCGGCGAACATGGTCGCGGCTTCTCCGTAGTTGCCGATGAAGTTCGTGCCCTTTCCCAAAAAACACAACAGGCCGTTGATCAAATAGAAGAGACCGTAAACCGCATGACCCAGTCAATGAGTACGTGGCGTAATAAAATGTTTGAGCAACGCGACCTGGCAGAGGAATGTGGAGAGTTGGGCCGAAAATCAGAACAACAGGTTTACGAAGTCACTGAAGCCGTAACGGGAATTAATGATCGTATGACGCAAATAGCCGTTGCCGCAGAAGAACATACAAGTGCTGTTTCAGAAGTAAAAGACAGCATGATATCCATCAACGACAACGTGCGTAGCGCAAACAAACTCACCCGTGATACAGAAGGTGAAGTTAAAGCGATTAAAACCCGTTTACGTGAGTTTCGTTCGCTGGTTGAAGCCTTTGAAGACGACTAGCTTTTCAATTCGCCAGAGGACGATTCAATATGCGCCCGAACGAACCACTGAAACTGCTCGAGCTCAGCTAATTGCCCGGTTAACATGTCTTCTGATACCGGGTCGAGCTCAGCTAATGTTTCCATCGCTTCCCGGTGGTCACCGTTAACGCCATTATAAACCTTATCCAGAGCAACTAAATGCTCTGCCACTAACCCTTTACCTAAAGAATAGTCTTCCCATCTGCGGCGCTCCGCAATAGCTTTTGGCGTACCTACTGGAACTCCACCTAACGTCGCAATTCGCTCTGCTATGGTATCGGTCATTTCACGTACGGCGTCGACCTGAGGGTCTAACATTTCATGCACACCAATAAAATTTGGTCCTACAACATTCCAGTGCACATGTTTTAGTGTCAATTGCAGGTCAAGCAATGCGACTAAGCGATCATCAAGAATTGCTATGACCTTATCCGCGGACTCACTATTCATTCCCGGTGCTGTAAAGTCTGCAACTTGGCTTGCATTATTGCTACTCATATTGCCTCCTGGTTTATTAACGTATCAACTAAGCTTACGCATAAAATATCCAGGAAGATCGCTTTGTGGCTGCGCGCGGTAAAGGCTGAGTAAGACAAGGGCTGGTGCCTGGTGTTGTAGTTTTGCTATGTCAGGGTGTCGAAGGCCATGGATGGCCTTCGTCAAGCCCACACGGAAGTGCTCGTAGCGTCCCTGACATAGCAAAACTACAACACCCAACCGGTTCTTGTCTTATTCCGCCTTTCTTCCTTATAAAGCAGACACAAAAAACCCGGCGCGAAGGCCGGGTTTTGTTTAAGCGTTGGCGGGTTATTACCAGCCAGTTTTCTCTGCAACAGCTTTGCCAATTTCGGCCAGGCTGCGTACAGTTTTTACGCCTGCTGCTTCAAGTGCAGCGAATTTCTCGTCAGCAGTACCTTTACCGCCGGCAATGATGGCACCAGCGTGGCCCATCCGTTTGCCCGGAGGAGCAGTAACACCAGCAATGTAAGAAACAACCGGCTTAGATACATTGTTTTTAATGTACTCTGCCGCTTCTTCTTCTGCTGTACCACCGATTTCACCAATCATAACGATAGCTTCGGTTTCTGGATCTTTTTCGAACAGCTCCAGAATATCAATGAAGTTAGAACCCGGGATAGGGTCGCCACCGATACCAACACAGCTAGACTGACCAAAGCCTGCGTCAGTAGTCTGCTTAACCGCTTCGTACGTCAATGTACCTGAACGTGACACGATACCCACTTTACCTTTCTTGTGGATGTGGCCAGGCATGATACCGATTTTGCACTCGTCCGGAGTGATAACACCCGGGCAGTTTGGACCGATCATGCGCACGCCTTTGTGCGTCAGGTATTCTTTTACGTAAAGCATATCCAGTGTAGGAATACCTTCAGTAATACAAACAATCAGTTCGATACCAGCGTCTGCTGCTTCGATGATTGAGTCTTTACAGAAAGGTGCTGGTACGTAGATAACTGATGCAGTTGCGCCAGTTGCTTCTACTGCTTCTTTTACTGTGTTGAATACAGGCAGGCCTAAGTGCTCTTGACCACCTTTACCAGGTGTTACACCGCCAACCATTTGCGTACCGTAAGCAATTGCTTGCTCAGAGTGGAAAGTACCCTGACCGCCAGTGAAACCCTGACAGATTACTTTGGTGTTTTTATCGATCAAAATGCTCATTATTGACCTCCTGCCGCAGCAACCACTTTATCGGCAGCATCAGATAAGCTCTCTGCAGCGATAATGTTCAGGCCACTTTCGTTCAATTTCTGGGTACCCAGTTCAGCGTTGTTACCTTCAAGACGAACAACCACTGGTACTTTAACGCCCACTTCTTCAACAGCACCGATGATACCTTCAGCAATCATATCGCAACGTACGATACCGCCGAAGATATTAACAAATACGGCTTTAACTGAGCTGTCAGACAGGATAATTTTGAACGCTTCAGAAACACGCTCTTTTGTCGCGCCGCCGCCAACGTCAAGGAAGTTAGCTGGCTCGCCGCCGCTCAGTTTAACGATGTCCATTGTACCCATCGCCAAGCCTGCGCCGTTAACCATACAACCGATGTTGCCGTCTAACGCTACATAGTTCAGTTCCCATTTAGCTGCTTCCGCTTCACGCGCATCGTCTTGTGACGGATCGTGCATTTCACGGATTTTAGGCTGACGGTACAATGCGTTGCTGTCGATGCCGACTTTCGCATCAAGACAGTGAACGTTGCCTTCGTCAGTGATAACCAATGGGTTAATTTCTAACAGGGCTAAGTCGTACTGTTCGAACATTTTAGCCAGGCCCATGAAGACCTTAGTAAATTGCTTAACCTGGTCTGGAGTCAGACCCAGTTTAAAGCCTAATTCACGACCTTGGTATGGCTGCGCGCCGACCGTTGGGTCAATTTCAGCTTTCAGGATTTTTTCCGGTGTTTCTTCAGCAACGGTTTCGATTTCTACGCCGCCTTCGGTCGATGCCATGAACACGATTTTGCGTGAAGCACGGTCAACAACTGCACCTAAGTAAAGCTCGTCTGCGATATCAGTGCAGCTTTCAACTAAAATTTTAGCAACCGGCTGACCTTTTTCGTCGGTTTGGAAAGTTACTAAGTTTTTACCTAACCACTGCTCAGCAAATGCGCGAACATCGTCTAAACTTTTCACTAATTTCACGCCGCCCGCTTTACCGCGGCCACCAGCGTGAACCTGACATTTGACGACCCAAATGTCGCCACCAATACGTTTTGCCGCTTCTACCGCTTCATCAGCAGTGTCGCAAGCAAAACCTTCAGATACTGGTAAACCAAACTCTTTAAAGAGTTGCTTACCCTGATACTCATGCAAATTCATGATGCTCTTCCGATTCGTTGAAACAACTTAAGCAGCGAAGTGCTGCCTACCCGAATACCGCGCCGAATTTTAACGTGATCGGCGCATAATTAACAGCCGCAAGCTCAATTAGCGTTGCGGCTGGTTCTCAGCGTCTTTAGATATCCAGGATAAGACGTTGAGGATCTTCCAATAACTCTTTCACGGTAACCAGGAAACCTACCGATTGTTTACCATCAATGATTCGATGGTCATAAGAGAGAGCTAAGTACATCATCGGTAAGATTTCAATCTTACCGTCCACCACCATGGCACGCTCCTGGATTTTGTGCATACCCAGAATAGCGCTTTGTGGTGGGTTCAAGATTGGTGTCGATAACAGCGAACCAAATACGCCACCATTAGTGATGGTGAAGTTGCCACCCTGCATTTCGTCCATAGTCAACTTACCGTCACGACCTTTAATGGCCAGGTCACGAATACCGTTTTCCATGTCCGCAATGCTTAGGCGGTCAGTATCACGCAGAACTGGCGTTACCAGACCACGAGGTGTCGATACAGCAATACTGATGTCGAAGAAGTTGTGGTAAACAATATCGTCGCCATCAATGGATGCGTTCACGTCTGGGAAGCGTTTCAATGCTTCTGTTACAGCTTTGACATAAAAGCCCATAAAGCCAAGACGCGTGCCGTGCGTTTCTTCAAACACGTCTTTGTATTTCTTACGCAAGTCCATAATAGGCTTCATGTTGATTTCGTTAAACGTGGTCAACATGGCCGTGTCGTTCTTCGCTTGCAACAGACGTTCTGCGATACGTTTACGCAGACGTGTCATTGGTACGCGCTTCTGGTCTCGGTCACCTGAAACTGCAGGCTGTGAAGACTGTTGCTTGCTGCCACTGTCAGATGATTTAGACGAAGACTGACCTTTCACGTGTTTTTCAACGTCTTCTTTAGTGACGCGACCGCCTTTGCCTGTGCCTTTAACATCACTTGGCTTAAGGCCGTGCTCACCGAGTAAACGGCGAACAGCAGGACCCGCAACTTCTTTATCGCCGCCGTCATCTTTGCTTTCATCGCTACTATCAGAAGACTTAGACTTGCTTTCGTCGGACTTGCTCGAACTGCCGCCAGCAGAGCCACCCGCTTCAACAATACCGATAACATCGTCAGCACCAACGGTGTCGCCTTCTTCGTGTTTAATTTCGGCCAAAACGCCATCTGCCGGGGCAACAACTTCCAAAACCACTTTGTCGGTTTCTATATCAACCAGGTTCTGGTCACGTTTTACCGCATCACCAGCTTTAACATGCCAGGTAGAAATTGTCGCATCAGAGACAGACTCTGGTAATTGAGGAACTTTAACTTCCATCTTCTCGCCAGAGCCTTTCTTGTCTGAGCCTTTGTCGTCTGAAGAATCAGATTCTTTCTTTTCTGACTTTTCTTTCTTGTCGCCTGAATCTTTATCTTCTGATTTATCTTCAGAAGCTGACCCACCGTCACCTTCTTCAATTTTACCGATAACTTCTTCAGCAGTTACGGTTGTGCCTTCTTCAGCAGTAATTTCGCCGAGCACACCGTCCGCTTCCGCAACAACTTCAAGCACTACCTTGTCGGTTTCGATGTCAACCAGATTCTGGTCGCGAGACACTTTATCGCCAGGTTTTACGTGCCATGTTGCAATGGTTGCATCTGCAACAGACTCGGGTAATTGAGGAACTTTTATATCAATCGCCATGGTTCATCTTCACCTATTTAATGGTTAGCGCTTCGTCAACAAGTTTTTGCTGCTGCTTGTTGTGCTCTGATATGTATCCGACCGCTGGTGCGGCTGACGCACTACGACCACGATAAGACAACTGAGCTCCTTTCGGAATTGCGGCCCAGAAGTGGTGCTGGCTGCTATACCATGCGCCTTGGTTCTGAGGCTCTTCCTGACACCAGACAAAATCTTTAACGTGCTGATAATCTTTCATAATTTCTGCCACTTCTTCCGCAGGGAACGGGTAAAGCTGTTCAATACGAATAAGGGCAACATCTTCTTGTTCGCGTTCGCGACGTTCTTTCAGTAAATCGTAGTAGACTTTACCGGAGCAAAATACCACGCGTTTTACCTTTTTCGGATTCAGGTCGTCAATTTCCGCAATCGCGTTCTGGAACCCGACATCCGCTAAATCGTCCATTTCTGAAACGGCTAACGGATGACGTAATAATGACTTAGGTGTCATCACAACTAACGGTCTGCGAACAGGACGTAAGTGCTGACGACGAATCATATGGAAAACCTGTGCCGGTGTCGTTGGCACACACACAGACCAGTTGTGATCAGCTGAAAGCTGCAAGAAACGCTCTAAGCGCGCCGAACTGTGTTCTGGCCCCTGACCTTCGTAACCGTGCGGTAACAATAATGTCAAACCACACAAACGGCCCCACTTCTGTTCGCCAGAGCTTAGGAACTGATCAATAACAACCTGAGCACCGTTTACGAAGTCGCCGAACTGAGCTTCCCACATGACCAATGCTTTTGGTTCCGCTGTGGCATAACCATATTCAAAGGCAACAACGGCGGCTTCTGACAGCACTGAATCATAAATTTCAATCTGGCCCTGCTCTGATCCCAGATTATTCAGAGGCATATAAGTCGAAGCGTCTTCCTGATTATGCAACACGGCATGACGGTGGAAGAAAGTACCACGCCCACTGTCCTGGCCGGTCAGACGAATATGAGTACCGTCGTTTACCAGAGTGGCATAGGCTAAGGTTTCTGCAAAACCCCAGTCCATAGACTTTTCGCCTTTCGCCATTTTCAGACGTTCCTGATAAACCTTTGCAACGCGGGAGTTCAGCTTATGTTCTTCCGGGTATGTCGTAATTTTCTGACCCAGATCTTTCAGCTTTTTAATCGAGACTTTGTAGTCATACTCAACATCCCAGTCATTTCCAATATACGGTGACCAGTCAACTGAGTGTTGACGCATAGGGCGGTGTTCATCAACGACAACTTCGCCTTTATCTAATGCGTCACGATAGTCAGACATCCACTGTTTGGCAGTGTCTTCATCAACTATCGAGTTTTTAATTAGTTGTTTGCCATAAATCTCACGAGCAACCGGCTGCTTTTTCACCTTAGCGTACATTAAAGGCTGGGTTGCACTCGGCTCGTCAGCTTCATTGTGCCCGTGACGGCGATAACAAACCAAGTCGATAACGACATCACGTTGAAACGCATTACGATAATCCAACGCCAACTGTGTCACAAAAACGACAGCTTCTGGGTCATCGGCATTAACGTGGAAAATTGGCGCCTGTACCATTTTTGCAATGTCAGTACAGTATTGAGTAGAACGCGCATCTTCCTGTTTTGCGGTCGTGAAACCAACCTGGTTATTCACAACAATGCGGATTGATCCGCCAACACGATAAGCCCGTGTTTGCGACATATTAAAGGTTTCTTGTACTACGCCCTGGCCAGCAACGGCGGCGTCACCGTGAATGGTAATTGGCAGTACTTTTTTGCCTTCTGGATCTTGCAGGCGGTCCATACGTGCGCGAACCGAGCCCATAACAACCGGATTAACAATTTCCAAATGCGATGGGTTAAAAGCTAATGCTAAGTGAACATCGCCGCCCGGTGTTGCATAGTCAGATGAAAAACCCATGTGATATTTAACATCACCTGAGCCTTTAGTGCTGTCATGCTTACCGGCAAACTCGTCAAATAGGTCCTGAGGTTTCTTACCCAGAACGTTCACTAATACGTTCAGACGACCGCGGTGAGCCATGCCAATGACCACTTCTTTGGCGCCTTGCTCACCCGAGCGTGAAATAAGTTCTTTTAACAACGGAACCAGACTGTCTCCGCCCTCTAACGAGAAGCGTTTAGCGCCAGGGAATTTAGACCCCAGGTACTTTTCCAGCCCGTCTGCTGCTATAAGCTCTTTTAAGATTTTGGTTTGTTGCTCTTTTTTAAATTTAGGCTGACCAAGAACACCTTCCAACCGTTGCTGAATCCAGCGTTTTTCTTCGGTTGAAACAATGTGCATGTACTCGGCACCAATAGAGCCACAATAAATATTTTCTAAAGCTTCGTGAATGTCACTCAGCTTCATTGTGTCTTTGCCAACGGCTAAAGAGCCTACATTAAACTCGCGCTCTAAATCGTCTTTGCTTAAATCGTGGAAGTTTAATGAAAGGTCTGGAACGGTTTCCTGTTTCCATAAACCAAGAGGATCAAGATTGGCATGCTGATGACCGCGGAATCGGTAAGCATTGATAAGTTGTAAAACCTTGACTTGCTTCTGATCGGCGGCGGTCGTGCTGCCGATTTGAGACTGCTTGAGCTTATTCTTTGCTGCTTCTCGGAACTGCTCTCTCACTTC
>Ga0098054_1001355_pt1 | contig 12384 bp, 22 predicted proteins | sample 16_taG_FD_75048 | JGI IMG/M metagenome (GOLD analysis project Ga0098054, IMG submission 75048) | Marine viral communities from the Subarctic Pacific Ocean - 16_ETSP_OMZ_AT15313 metaG | ecosystem: Environmental > Aquatic > Marine > Oceanic | place: Pacific Ocean | collected 2015-01-18
CTATTGCTGCACGTGTTCTTAGTGGGAGGCTATCAAGAAGTGCCTCAACTTCTGCAGAGATTTTTGACACGTTACTTCCATCTGCTTGAACGCTTTGTGAATTTGTTTTACTCATGATTAGCCTACAATTATTTAGTATATAAAGAGATCGCAACCTTTCCCCCTATTATTTAGGTGAAATCCTGTATCTTCTCTGGTGGTGTAAATTTGCCTTTTTTAAGTTGTTTGCCACAAATCATACAGCGTAGGTTCTCTGGACCCCACTTGACTTTACAACATTTTGGCATTGATGTATTTCTCCAATATATCCAAAGCCTCTAACCCATCCTTTGTAATGTGATATAGTTTATAGCCTGTGTATTGATCTATTGGGTGGTGTTTTTTCTTAATATATCCTGCCTTTAATAATTTACTTGTGGTATATGTAGCATGATTATATATACTAAATAACCCAAGATCAACTAAATTTTGTGCTATGTTTGTAAATGTTAATCCTTTTTTGCTATCCCTTAATCGCATTAGGGTCTGCAAACCACCGCCTTTTCCTGTCAAGAATCTTAAACCATCGAACTCTTTCATATGCTATATTGTGTTTGCCCCTATTTAATCGTAACCATTAAGTTCTGGTAGATTATCTCCGGGCTCTGACTTCATATGAATTTGCTTGACATGTTTAAGGACATCTTCAAATGTTGCAAATCCCTGCAATCCACAATGGATACAGTGGGTTATTCCATCATATGCATCTGTCAATCTTTGTCATCCCTCTCATTATCTTCTATGAGTGCTTTACACATGACACCTATTTTATTCATAACTCCAATATCCTCGGTCTTTAGTTTTGTTTTACCTGCAAATGCTATTTCATACCATGCAAGGATTATCTTATAATCCTTCTCGTTAAATTCAACCTCTACCATGTTTGATTATACTCAAATCTGCTATTAAAGCGTTGTAAACATGTGCTTGTTGTACAGCCATGTTTAATAAATCCTGAATACGGTCATATACAGGCTCACCGCTTTTCTCTAGTTTCTCCTTGTATACCCCTAGTGTTTCTGCAACATCAACCCAATAATGTTCGTTTTTCTCTGTTTCATTAATAAGACTCTTTAGTTTTAATTCTGAAAAAACATCGTTGTTGTGTTTATCGAACGCCAACAAACCACCTTCTTATTGCATATCTACGTGCCAATGCAAAACATGTGTATAATGCAGATATTTGCAGCATTGTTATTATCTCTTGGTTTTCTATACCTGATGAAAATAATGGTAATGTAAAATAGTTTATTGGTAGGTATATAATAAATCCTATTGCTATGTCAATTACTGACTCTAGCATAGACTTTAATCTGCTCTGTTGTCTCACACACTCATAGATCATCATAGTAATTTATATCTTTCTCCACGAATTTAATCTCATCTTCCTTGAACGCCCCTGATAATGACGTTGTAAACTTGCAGCAATACTCCTGCTCAAAGTCAATACGTGGGTTTGACTTCTCACTGTTTATAAAGTCTTTATCCAATAGTTTGTTTAATGATACATTATATGGCTGCTCTAACTTATGATATTCAGAGCTCGCATCAAAGTTGGTCCAAAAGAAACCTCTCTTTCCATTAGGGGTAGATTCCATAATAAAATCTGCGTCTTTAATATTCGCAACATTAGGATGAAGGGCATTATACACTTTAGTATCATCAATGAGGTTTATAAATGCACACTCTGACATAAAAACACATTTTACATTCTCTTCACCCCTAACTGATTCGTTTGCAGGATATGCTTGAACAAATGTATTATTAACTATGCATGACTTGCTATCTTCTTTTGTAATAATATCATCATAATCATAGGTATTACCATCAAGGTCTGTGAACCCTTTTAGAAATAATGACTTGAATCTCTGGATAAATCTGTTGGCTACCTCTTGTTTGTTACCTGCTACAATCATAACACGATGACCGCTATAACTACCAACAATACAGTTGTATGCTATAATGCGTAGGGCTGTCTCTGTTGCACCTATCTTTCTTGACTTGTTTAGTATGAGTTTATGGTGCTTTTGCCATGCTTTAAAGTATTCGTCCTGATAATCAAATATGGGTGTGGCAACTCCTGTTCCCGGATGTATTGGTGCACCAATCATATTGTTAAACTTTGCAAAGTCTTTTGGAACATTAAAGTTCTTGGTTGGCATCTCTAGCTCTACTGTTTGAGCTTTCTGGACCCCTACTCTATTTAGGGTTTGCCACTTTTTCGCTAATATGCTTTCCATATGTTTCCTCTATGTATTTGTCAATGGTAATGTCCAATGTTGGTGTTGTTTCTATACTTGCTTTCTGTTGTAATATATCTGATATTGATTTTAATACTGTGGTCTTCATGGCTTCATACCTGCCTTTGTCTAACTCATCATGTGATTTGTCTTTTAGTTCATTAGATATATCTCTTAGTTGTTCATCTAAATGGTTTAGTATTCCATCCAATCTTGCAACCACTTTGTTCTTAACTGCATGCTGTTTGATAACAAAATCCCTGTTTGTTTCCTCTAACTCTGCCTCTTGAAACTCCCTGTAATACTTTTCTACCGTATGTGGATTAAGACCTAACACACTTGCTGCATATGCTGCTGAATGATATTTGAAGTATTCTTCCTCACACTTCTTTCTTATTTCAACCTGTTTTGCTTTTGAGGGTCTGCCACCTTTTCCTCTAGTTTTCGCTAGTTTCTTGGGCATAAATAATATTAGCGTATTACCTATTTAAGTAGTTAAAATGGTAAATTAAAAAAAAGAAAAGGTGGTTAGTAGACTCTTACTTCTGTTAGCCAACCAACCAATTTGGTACCGTTATCATCGGCTTCGGCTTCTATGAGATGAAATGTGCCTGATGGATAGTCAGGGTTGTCACTCTCAATCCATAATTTGCCTAAGACTCGTGATACAATAACAGATTTCTCATCACCACGATATTGTGTTGGGTTAAGTGGTGAGACACCAATGTATACTATACTTCCCTCTCGTACTTTTACAAGAGAGCCATAGTCTTTGACTTGTTGTGTTTTCATACAGAGAGTTGGTAATAACATATATATAAAAAGATCGCTACTATTACCCCTATTATTAGGGTGAATTAAACTCTCTCGCCCATCTTATGGGATTTGATTGCTTCATCCAGTATTGTTTGTATCTGCATCATTTCCATGTTAAGGTCTTCTTTTAATTCCTGTACATCTTCATGAGTTAAGTCTGGGTATTTTGATTGCCATACTGTATCTATTACACTGTTAAACATCATTTTAAACTCCTCACCCATATCCTCTAAATCAACATCTAATACTGTATGAGCCATTATGAACGCTGCATACCAACCTGCAAATCCTTCTCTACTTGTTAAAGCCATCTTTTACTATATCCCTTGCTTCTTTAGCACGTTGTAATGCTATTTTTGACAGTTCTTCTGGGTTAATTACCCCCCTTCCATCAGTAATTCTTACTGAAATATTATGATTGTATGCAGTTGTGTTGTCATTAATCTCAATCTGTACCTCGTTTGGTATTGTTGGTACTGTCGGTGTTTCGTCTGTCATACCATCGCCATTGGAATGTTGTTGAATTTTTCTATCTTCTTTAATGCTCTTACTGTCATCTTGACATCAAAAATACAATGATCCATAATATACTTCATGCTTCTATCCCACAACGGTGAGTCTTTGAACCATATTCTCTGCCAATGTTCGTAATCTACGTGGGTCTTTTGGTCTTTAGTATGGGTGTATATTGCTAGATTCTTTAATGTGTTACGTGGTGCTTTGATGCTATTCTTCATCATTCTCCATGTATCACCGAATCTTAGTTGACCGTATGGTGGTATGTATTGCTCTTGGTCTGTCAATAATAGTCTGGACCTGATGTATGGAATATCAAACTTTGAACTGTAGTGCCCCACTAAATGGTCACATCTTGCCATGTTTTCACCTAATCCTTCTAATAATCTCTTGTCAAAATCAAATGAGTCGTTCTTGACTGCTGCTGCTATGTCCTTCTTTTCTATATTATCTGCAATTAGTGTCTCCTTGCCTGTTACAACATCTCTTATAACAATCACATATCCTATAATGAAGTTCTTGTATGGATTAAAATCAGATGTCTCGATGTCTATAACACCTTGGTATCTTATTCCCTTTTCTAAATATCTGTATTGAATGTCAGTGAATGGTTTGTGCTTTACGTCTTCAAATAATTGATCTACCTCAAAATCATGTAGTTTTTGATGTAGTTGGAATCTAGTTTTTATTTTATCAAGACTCAAAAGACGCTTGTAATTACCAAACTGATTTGGTTTCACCATTGAAATATCATACCACTTTCTTCAATATAAACTATACTAAATTACTTCTATTCCTTCTTTATGAGGCATACCTGCTTTGAATGGGCTCTGTGCATTGTATGGTGCAACAAAATATTTTACTAATTGATTGTCTGGGTTACTAGCTGGTTCACATCTAACAACCTCAAATAGTTTGTTCTTTATTGTTATTTGCTGCCCTTGTGTAGGTCTGCTCCATGCTTCTAAAAATGTAGTAAATAGTAATGCATCAGATAGATTTCCACCGTCACCCACTAGCCAAAACTCGTAATTCAATATTCAGCACCTCTAGCCTTGAACCTTGGTCTCTGCCATTTGGATGTGAAGAACCTTAACCATACTGCCTCTGCTTGGTCTGCTGTACTGGTGTCTCCTGATTCAAATTTATAAAAATATGCCACACATAGTTGATTTGCTATATCTAATAATACGTTAAATTCTGCAGTTGATGAAAAATCAGATGCTGTCACAGGTATTTCTATATTCCTAACGTCTGTTAGATATGAATTAATATAGGTATCAGCCATATCACCATAGTTTTGAATCTTATTATCGTTGCTTGTGCCTGTCTGCCCCAATATTTCCTTTACCTTCGTAAACTGGAAGTATGCCATAGATTACATTACCTTTCCTAGCATTTAAATATTATAATAGAAGCGTAGTGCTGTTTTTGGCTTAAAATGAATGGATAGTGCTCTAATGCCTTTTTTACCCTCCATCCAGTCCAAAATACCCCCATCTTTTGGGAAACCAGATGTTTTAATTTGAATGAACCACAGATTACCATGCCTATCAAAACACATGCCATCCCATTGATTCCAATAATCTGTTGACAAATATTTATAAAATTTAGTTGCATATACAAAATCCTTATGCCTACAATGAGTTCTTAATAGGACCTGCTTGTATCCATGTGCATGGAGCCACGCTACTGCTTTTGCGTTTGATTCTCTGAATGTGTCTCTATTCCTCGTTTTTCCCTTATTCTTTCTGCCTCTTTTGTACATAATTCAATTTCCTCCTTGCTTAACTCTTTTTGTGTCTGATAATCAATTTCTGAAATTTCACCACGTTTGTATTTTCTATTAATTCGCCTTATTGTTTTCTCATTCCTTTCAACACCCACCTCTGCATCAGCCAGTGCTTCAATCTCTATATCACATATTTTACAATCTAAATCATCATATTCATAAACTTTATCGCAGTAACTACAGGCTCTCTGTATATTAAAAATAATTCTGCATGAATTACACCACTGACTCAATGTTGCAGTATGGCTTAATAAAGTAAGGATGCCCCCACACTTCGTACATTTTTTACGAAGTTGTGGTTGGAGCTTGTAGTCACGTCTGGGAACAATCTCCTCAAGCTCTGCCATTATATATAAGGTTGTTGTTTACACCTTATTTATATATTGTGTTTCTTGAACAGAACCTTGTTTTTTGGCATCTCTTTTGGCTTGCTTCTCATCAAACAGTTTTTGTGCTATCATGGATGTGTTTTGTGCCTCAATGAGAGTTTTCTCTATTTCCTTACCAGTGTAATAGTTTACTGGTTTTATTGGTCTCTCTTCACATGCCAAACATAGTTTTATGTCTGTTCTTATGAGAGACACCTTTTTACATTTTTGACATTCCATTGTAGCCATCATGTCTGTGGTTCCCTTACCAAGGCATGTTGGACATTCTTTTGGTTTACCAATTTTTGATTTTGGGTCTACACATACTATGATAAGACCTGATGGTATTTTGTCATCGTTTTTGCTACATTCAAGACATGGCTCTGCCTCCATCCAGCCGTTGCCTTCATAGTGAGCAATCTCTTGCCATCCTTTGATACTCTTCTTGCTTCTTGGTTCCATTGTTACACAACAATCACAGTATTTTCTGTTTGTTGGTTCATCTTTTAGTTCTGGTCTTATGATTTTCCAACAGGAACCCTCATGGTGATCCTCTGGTGGGTGTTCACAATGACCAAACTCACACTTTGGTTGTTCCTCTTTCACTCGTATCATACCCTCTTACCTCTCTTGAACTTTGGTGGTATTTCGATGTTTTTGACAGGACACACTATTCTTGCTCTGCGTAAATGTGCATCGTGTTGGGATGGCTCTGGTGGGTCATTACTTACTGTGTGTTTGTAGTTCTTGCGGAGAATCACACCAAGTTTTTGTAATTCTTTACATTCCCTACAGGGTCTTGTTCCTGTGCATTTTGTTCTGGTGCTCATGCTGTAACCTCCTTCTTTCTGAAGTATGCTATTTGTGCTAGGACCTCTTTTGGTAGAAGTTCTAATTGCTCATCTCTTGCAATCTCTGTTGCTCTGATGTGCTTGCATTTTTCTTCTGCACTTAGATTGTGTTGTTTGTCTGGACATGTGCAGGTGTTTCTACTAAGTACAACTTTGTACTCACGACCGTTACTTCCCTCCACTCTTGCATGGTTAGGATTGTCGCTAAATAGATGCACTTGATTTTTTATAAAAATCTCAAATGCCTTCTCTATTCTTTTCTGTGAATTATTTCCTTTGTATTCCATACCAAAGTGTAGGTATAACTTTCTTATAAGCACATCCCTACTTTTACCCTTTGTATTTGGGTTAAAGTTTGTTGACTCTATAACTCCCATCTTCATTCAGTAGTATCCTTGATTTTGCTATCATGTTATCCATGTATTGTTTAGCCTGATGTATGTTTTTAAAGAACTTGTATTCCTTTAGTTTTATTAGTAGTTCGTCTTGCCTAAAGTTTTTCTGGTCGTCTGAAATCATATTGACTGCACCCCAAAATGCCTCCTCTTTGTTTGCTGCTGGGCTTCTTAAATCCATCTGGTATCCACCCTCGTTTGTTTGTATTCCAAAACTATGTAGACTCTCCTCATACAGTCTCACTGCCTCCTGCATGTCTATTACCTCAACGGTGTCCTTTAGATGTAGTTTTGCATGTGCTGTTGCCAGTCTTATAAGCCCCTCTAGTTGCCTCTCTTCTAATGGTAATGACTCTGGGTTATTTCTCTCAACAAACTCTGCTGTTCTTATGTAAAAATCTTCTAAGAATTTTGAGGCACCATCACTAAGTATTGGCTCTAGTGTTTCACAGTAATGTATGTATCGTTTTAACTCTTCATGTGACAAAAACACATCCAACTCTTTTCTGTTTTGTGTAACAATGTGATGTGCAACCTTTGCTCTTTCCATACTACTTTGTCTAATTACCCCCCATATTAGATCAAATCTTGACAAAAGAAATGACTCTAAGTTTATGTTTTGTTCTAGACCCATATCTTCTTTCCACTTTCCAAGTCTTGGATTTGCTGCAGCAAGTATGCGTGCTTTACTTGCAACTGTCAAGTCAACACCTGCCTTATGGAGGCTTACTGTTCTCTGCTCCATGCTTTCTAATAGTGCTGCTCTGTCATCTTTTCTCATTTTATCTAATTCGTCTATAAGAACAAAATCATACAATGTTAATGGTCCTGTTTGTACTACACTGTTGCCTGTTGATAGTTTAACCATACCTGCTGCCAATCCTGCACCACTTGCCAACTTACCATTAACATATGAACTCTTGGTTAATGACCCAACTTCTTTTAATATCTCACTTTTACCTCTTCCGGGGTTTCCTATTATTATAACATGGATGTCCTTTCTTCTTAGGTTTCCTCCCCCTACCATAAACAGGAGACATGACTTTTTAATATCATCATAACCAAAAATATGTGGTGCAAACGAATCTGCTAGGTCATCAAAGAAGTTTTCTTTGGTGTCTATCCTCTCTTGTATTTTCTGTAGTTCTTTTGTTGTTGATACACACATTACATCCTCGTCAACATAATCTAAGTTCTCAACCTCAATGATAATCTCGTTTTCCATTTTTCCTTTTACCTTAACACTTCTGAATCTGCCAATAATAGAAACTGGTCTTGATGATATGTAAACAAGTCTTGCTAAATCACTTTTAACTCTAGCGGTTTTTTTGGTTGGTGTGTTGTTGGTTACTTCGTCAGGTAGTTCCTGTAATAATATTGTTCTAATGTCCTCTGTCTCCCTAGTATCCTCATCAGGTATCATTTCTTGGTGGCACTTATCACAGCTTGGTGTTCTTGGGTTTTCATAGCCATTTGACTGGACTGTTTTTTTAGCACCACATCGGGTACATGTATGTGTGAGTTTTATTGTTACAGTTCTATGTTCATCCATAGCAGAAATAAATGCGTTGAATAGTATTGTCTTTCCTTCATCCTTGGCTGATATGTCTTTCATTTTGATAGGACCCACTGGTGGTGTTTCTATCTTTGGTGTGACCTTTCGTGTGAATTTTTTAAGTGCTGACTCAAATGTACTCTTTAGTTCATTTTCATCCATTGGTGGTTTATTGGTTTTGTTCCATCTCTCCATCTCTGCATGTGCGGTGGTTGCATCCATACCAACATTCTCTAATAGGTTGATTGCATATTTGAACGCAGAGTTGTTTCTTTCACCTGCCCCAAGGTTGCCTTTGGCTATTTCGTCAAATCTTTTAAGACCCCCTTGGTCTGTGTTAAACCCCCACTTCTTTAGATGATTGAGAAAGCTAACAATGTCCATTTCTGTTACTTCAGTAGTGCTACTAATTATTTCGTAGTGGTTGCCATTAGGGTGTATGCTTCCCGGTCCTAACACATATGACCCTGTAGATTGAATGTCTATGTGTTGTCCTTTGTCATTAGTTAGTGGCATTTTAGGTGGATAGTTACCGTCTTTTGGTTTGGTATAGATGTGATACCCACCTGATCCTGTTTTAACAACAAGTGTTTTTTTCTTCAAATCTTCCCAACCTTGGAATATCTCTGGTGTTAGTTCTGGGCTGTCAATATCAATAACAACACATTGTGACACCTTTCCACATATTACTGCATAATTAACACTGTTTAATTCACCGCTATAACGCTTATCTTTAAACTCACCCCATGCTACTGCAGGTAATTTTGACTTGTCTCTTAGTGGTATTAGATTAAAAATACTTCGGTCTAACATTATCGTTCGCCAACCTCCAATCTAGCAAGGTTTTGAAGTTTTTCCAACTTCGTAATGGTATCCACTAAGTTCGTCAGTGACATACCATGAAAATAAATCTTCCATATCTCAACATCATCTGCTAGTGTAGGTAGGTCTATTGGTGACAGTATATCCTTGTTCTTCTCATGTGTGTCTATCATGTACTCCACTGACTTCAATATGAACTCTGATTTAGAAGATGTTCCACGTAACTTATCCATCTTCTTTAGTGTTTTAATCTGATGTGGTCTTACATATAGAGTCAAATGATTCATGTAGTCATATAGTTTTCTCGTAATTTAAACCTAACTAAAAAGGTATGTAGTGTATGTATAATGTATGTAGTGTATGTATATAATTTGTAATGTTAGTAAACGGTATCTACATCAGTAACCTTCCAACCCAACGCCTCTAACCCCTCTTTCTGTATTTCGTCTTTTAGTACCCTCTTTGCAGACGAAGAATGAATAGGACCATTAATTCTAAACACTTCTTTTTTTGATATATCTGCTATGTCTACTATGGCTGTACGTTCTTCATCATCATATTTGTATTTAATTTCATACTCCATTAAAAGACGTGAATTTGCCCTGATGGCTCTTAGTTGTTTGTAAAGTTCTACCTGCTCGTTTCTAAATTGATTGTTACGGTTCTGCTCCATAAAATGTTTAGCCCAGCGTTTGTCGCTCATTCCAGCAATAGGCTCGTATCCTTTGTACTCTCTGAATTATTCAGTTGGCTTTGAAGTTTTTTTTTGGCAATACTTTTCTTAACAGTCTCTTCAGATGAAACACCCTCCTCATTAAGGAAAAATGTAAAGTCTCCCTGTGGGTCTTTTGGTGATTTAACACGTGATAAAACTCTATTATTTTTAAGTCCTTTTCTAATAGCATAGATATACTTTACCGAATGACCTAATACGTGACCACCTACTGCTTTCTCTTTTGCACCAAATGGATCAGGATTAGACATAACTTGATTAGTTAGTATAACACAACAATTACCATATACAGACAGATTTCTTAGTTTAATTAGTATTTGCTCTAATACATCCTGACGTTCTGCCAATTCACCACGACCATGATAAAGCATCCTGAATAATCCTACCAGACCATCTATTATTATAATTCTAACATCACCATCAATAACATGTTCTAGTCCTTTTGTATTAATAATTTCTAACAAATCTTCAGAGTCTGTAACTAGGTTATATTTTACCAAGTTTGTATCATATTCAACGTTTCTGTTAATACATATTTCCTCTAGTCTTTCTTCATCAAATGTTCCCTCACAGTCTATAAACCAAACTGATTCTTTTTTAGCCATAACTGCAGAAGTCAATGAAAATGTTAACTGTGTTTTACCTGCACCCTCGGCACCATATATCTCATATACTGATTGGGTTTCAAAACCATCTCTGGTTGCTTTGTCTATCTCATCTACATCTACAGAATATCGTTTCTGTGTTTTCTTTAATTCTCTTAGTGTTTCTATACTGTCAACTTGAATAGGTGTTCCACTTTCTGCTAACATTTCTCTAATTTGTTTAATCATCTTGGCGGTGGTTGATGGTGTTATATCAGTAAGTCTGCTGATTTCTCTTGCACCTCTAATTATAAAATCTAAAGGACTTGTTACACCATTCTCTTTTAATCGCTTTGCTTTTGTTGGTCCTATGCCCGGTAGGTCTTCTAAACTAAAATCCATAAAATAAATAGGGCGGTTAGGCTATAAAAACCTAACTATTCGATGTCACGCAAGAGTTTTACAAACATACCCACTGTTGGTGGATTGTCAAGACCATGAAGTTTTAATTCTTCTTCAACCACGTGATACTGCACTAAAATAACTGCAAGGTGTTCTTTTGCTTGTTTTGTTAATGCGTCTATCTGTGTTGCACTTAGGTCAATCTTTGCTAGGTTGACACATGAACATACCTTTGGTTGAGCTTGTGGGTTCAAACTTTGAGTTGTTGCTCTGGTTGTTCCCCCATTGTTTTTTTGGTCTAGCCATTGTTTAATTGATTCCATTCGTTGTTGTGCAGTTACCTTTTGGTCTGCAGTTGCTTCAGAAGAATTAATTATTTCTTGGCACTCTTTGTATTTCCAGCGTGTTGTTTCTTTTGATAGAATTTCTTGTACACTCATTAAGTAATATATGTTTTATCTATTTATAAATCTATGCCTTTGGGTATTCTTGTGGTTCCAACTTTAATTTAATTTTCTTTAAAGGGAAAATATAACGAAATTTTGGAAGTTCAGGTATCTTTTCATAATTATGAATAACAGCATATTCTTTTTCAGTCGTGTTATGTTTTTTTGCTGCATCCCATACCACTCTTTTGTTGACTCTTTTTTTGTCTTTAATATAGTGATACTTATTCTTTGTTTTACCACAGTACAACCAACTTGCAGCCTGATATACTATACCAAAATGACCTTCTGTTTGATCAGCAAACGAAACAAGACATTTTATCTCTGGGTGGGTGTTTCTTAATATACTAATAGACTTACTGATAAAGAATGTTCTAGGACACTTACAATCATCTAAAACACACATTCTAAGAAATTCAAATGTATTATATTGTGTTCCACCCTCCCATATGCTTTGGGCTAACAATCTTCCGCTAACCTGACCAAATGTTATAATACCTGATAAAACACCGTTATCATATAAACCACATATAAGACTGGTTTTACCAATAGAGCCTGTATAGTGGTGTTGTTCTACAAACGGTTTTGCTGTCTGCCTATCTGTTGTTTTTATTATATATGTCAATTTTTATTTAATATATCCTTCCAGTTTTTATAAACAGGTTTGACAAATATAAATTTTGGTGTTACCTTCTTTGTATCTTGATATTGTTTATCACCACAATATTTATAATTGCCTTTCTCATAACTATTCTTTGCAACTAACGCTGCTCTTTTTTTAGACCCTTTTAATAATAATGATTTTGACGGTCTTGATTTAAATGA
>Ga0098054_1001358_pt1 | contig 12374 bp, 18 predicted proteins | sample 16_taG_FD_75048 | JGI IMG/M metagenome (GOLD analysis project Ga0098054, IMG submission 75048) | Marine viral communities from the Subarctic Pacific Ocean - 16_ETSP_OMZ_AT15313 metaG | ecosystem: Environmental > Aquatic > Marine > Oceanic | place: Pacific Ocean | collected 2015-01-18
ACCCTTTCTTTTTTCTAATTTCCATTTTTCATATTCTTTAAGATCAGGTGGAGTTAATAATAACTCTAAGAGTTTTTGTATACTTTCTAATCTATCAACCACATCGTCTAACTTTTGATTTGTTAAACCTAATGACTTTAATGAAAGAAAATCGAGATTAACCATCTAATAGCACCAAATTCACTCTATCAGATGTTATATCGTATAGTCTATATGTCCAATCTAGTTTAACTGGTTTCTTTGGTTTGTCTCCATGAAACCTACCAACTCTCATAACCATCATGGGTTTTCTAAAACGTCTTGTGCAAAATTCTATTTGGTCGTTCTTTGGATTATATCTAGACTCTTTATACTTTACAAGTTTTTCATCACCTTCTTCATATTTACTTATATCATTATTTCTAAAATGGACTATAGTTCTATTTAGTTGTGGTCTTTCTTTTTCCAAGTTTGTATTTGTTACAATCCAAAGATGTTCTCCTTTAATATAACAATCGGTTATGTCAGCTTCAAATAAAATTGAATCTGATTTTTTATCATATAGTTTTCTATATGTACTGAAAGAATCATATACATGGAATGTAGTTGCCATATTACGATGTGGAAAAACTTATTAATAAACGATTCCTTTTTTTCTCATGACTGACAAGAAGAATTGTTCTTCATGTGGTAAAAATATGTATGGTTACACAGACGATGTTCATGAATTATGGATTTGTTATGTGTGTGGTCACTACTCTGGTCATTCTAACGCAGATATGTTATTCTTTGACCTCGTGAATTCAGACCCAGAGATTATTTTAGAATTAGTAAGTAAAAATTTTCTAAGAAAGATGGAATAATTATATACTAGAAATATATGATTATTATATGAACGTAGCAAGATCAGCAGCCCGGATAACTGGAAACTTTGGAGTGTCATTTTTCTCTCCATTAGTGGGTGGTAATGTAGCCGAATCCATATATGATGTAGGAGTTACATTTGAGATGTCTCTCTTAATTGCATTAATTTCAGCAGCCTTTGTAACAGGTCTTGCTATATCTAAAGAAGCATCCGAATGGGGTAAACAGGTTGACAAAAAAAGAAAATAAACGTTCTTGTGAATGGATAAAAGAGTTCCATGATAAGTTTTGCTTCCTATGCCTAGTTTTTAAATAAAGTTTATATAACCGTATTCTGTTGAGCTGACATGGTCGATCCAGTATTAATCACTGTTGTAGCAGCAGTCGTTGGTGCAGGCTTGAACACTTTGAGAGGCTACTTGAACTCTGAGGAAAAAGCATACTCAGCAAGAAAGCTCGCAGGTGCTCTAATCATCTCGACATTCGCTGCAATTGCAGTCTCACAGACTATTGCAGTAGAAGGAGTTGGTTTGGTTGGTCTAGGCTTAATAGGTCTAACTACCGGTTTCGCAGCAGACTTCGCTGTTTCAAAAGCAAAGAAAGAGTAAGAGTAGGCAATATTTTGGGTAAATTACCCACCCTACATTCCTTTTTTTATCAAACTTTATATACTTAATGAATGAATTGTTAGTAGTATGGATCCTTTGATTTTTAATCAAACTATAACTAAAAGTCTCGAAGCAATTAATTCTGATGAGAGATTCTTTGAAGGAATACTCACAGTACAGATGAGAGACAAACAAAATGAGATTACAGTCACAGATGAGTTAATGAAAGTCCTACCTGTATGGATGGATAGAGGTGCACCTATTACAGACACACATAGTAATAGAGTAGTTGGAAAAGGTATTAATTTTGCAAGATTAGAGATTAAAGATGAAGCAGGTGTTGAAATACCAGCTATAAAAATTACAGGTAAAATACATAAGAATTATGAGTTAGATGATGAGATTTGGAAGAAAATAACAACTGGTGAGTATAAAGGCTTGTCATTTGGAGGTGCAACTAAAGCAGAAAGAGAACCAATCACTATGAAAGATGGTTCAGTAGCATATGCACTAAAAGATTTAGAACATTATGAAGTAGCAGTCTGTGAAGACCCAGCAGTTCCATTAGCATTAATAACTGACTTTAATCCACTAGCAAAAGCAATGACAGGTGGTAAGGTTTTAGATAATGGTAAAATGAAGATAAATTGTGATAAATTTGGATGTGCTGTAACTAAAGATGCTAACCTATCAGAATCAGATACATTTGAAGGTAAAGTAGCAAAACTAGTAGCAGATGGAAAAACACATGAGCAAGCAGAGAAAATAGTAGGTTCATTCGTAAAACATGATGATGGAACAGAACATAAACACCCACATGATAGTGATCAAGGTAAAGAAGGCGTATCAGATGCTGAGACTGATCAGAACACACACGGTATGTATAATCAAGATGTAGACGAGAATTCCAGCTCTGGACGTAAAATTAAAGAAGATTTTCAAGGAACAGGTCATCCACAACCAAAAAATCCAGAACATGGAGATATTATTGAAGAATCTAATAAGGATGCAGCAACTCAAGGTAGAGGTAGTGGAGTAAGAGGTTTAGGTGGTTTTAACACTGCACAACAAGGAAATGAGATATTAAATCAAGTTTCACCGGTTCAAGATGTAGAAACAGAAAAATATATAAACCCCGAAAAAGTTAAATATAATAATAACATGAGCGATTCTGACAAGAAAATTGTAGACGAAGAGAAGAAAGAAGCTCCAGTAGAGGAAAAACCTGTCGAGGAAGTCAAAGCTGACGACCAAGACGAAAAGGATGATCCAAAGGATGCTATCAAAACTTCAATCGACTCCCTTGTAGAGCAAATCAAATCACTCGCAGAAGGACAAACTGGTGTCGCAACTTCAATCAAATCAATTGATGGAAGACTTAAAGCACTTGAGACCCCAACCGACTTACCATTGAAACCATCAGGTTCCGAAGGTGGAGACGATGTTGGAGCACAAGTAAAAACTCCAAACACCTATCAATCAAACTCTATCCAATCTGGATTAGATGATGACAGATCTGGTGAAAAGAAACCTGAAGGCGATAATGGTGGATTAGCAATGCAAGAGAAAGCCGAATTGGTCACAAAATCTCAACACAGCTTTACAACAGAAACTCCAAGACCGGGTGCAGCACTCGAGACTATTGAAAAATCTTCTAAAGATTATTCACCAATCTTGAAAGATGCACGAACAGAAGGTTATGAAGGACTAAGTAAAGTTGCACAAGACATTCTTGCAGGGAAATACTACAAACCTTCAGAAGAAGAGGTAAGAGGATTCTAAAATGGTTGCAATTAAAACTATTGATGAACTCGAAGCACTCTACTATGGTTATAACAGAAACCTCCTAAGAAAAGCAGACTCTCCAGTTACAACATCAACAACTGGTACATTCAACGCAATCTTTGGAGCATACGCATGGGCTCAATTAAACCTTGAAGCAAATGCATTTGGTATCTTACCAAAATATCCATGGGATAAATCTGGATGGCGTGTAATTACAGCAAAACCAACCCTTAATACCAACCAAGGCAACACTGCTTTAGGTGGTACAGCAGAGGGAGGAAACATCGCAGAGACCGTAAAACCAACACTTCAAGAAATTGATGTACGTCCAAAAACAGCTCAGTTGCCTTTCAGTGCATCTGAAGTTATGGAATGGTTGGCTACACACTCTAAAGATGATATCTGGGGTGGACTTGGTTCACTCAGATTGTACATGGCTGTACAACACAAAGAATTCCTAAACAGAATGTTATTGGCTGACGTAGAATCAGAAGCAGCAGGTGCTTCTGGAAACAACTCAGGTCACAGCAACTTCGAATCCTTAGATAGAATCATCTCCAGCGATGCTGAAGAAGATGCACTAGGTGGTTCACACAGTGGTTACTATGATCCATGGGCTGCAAACGCAACCATTGACAGAGATAGTGGAACCGATTTCGACTCAACAGTAGAATCAGCTTCAGGTACCATTGGTACTAACGGTGTCCTTACCGACGATACACTACGTACTTTCTTAAGAAAGATCCGTATTGCAGCAGGTAAAGATCCAAACGTATTCCTAGGTTCGCACGAAGTTTACTCCGAAATACAAGGCTTATATATGCCTTCAGTCCGTATTCCAAACCCATACGGTGAAGCATTAGTACAAGTCGACGTTAACGGAATTCAAACATTCAAAGGAACCGGTGTCGGAATTCACGTAGATTCAATCTATGGAATCCCATTCATCCCATCAAAGGATGCACCAAGTAACGGATCCGACTCAGCAGAAATCGGTAGATTATTCGCATTAGATACTTCTGATGCAGAAGGCTACGGATATCCAAGAATTGGAATTCAAGTTGCTATCCCAACTGAATACTATGAAGCAACCAGACGTTCACCGGGCTATCCATTTGTTAACAATGCATTTGTTGAGAAAGGTGTGTTCAGAACTATGGGCGAAACTGTATGTCGTCACTTCAAGTCACAAGGAAAGATTAGAGATATCAAACTCTAGAATAAAATACTTTTTCTTTTTTTTTTGAATACTTCTTAGCGTATGCTAAGGGGGGAAATGCTTATAGCTTAGTAGATATCATATAATATAATGAACGTACCTCTAACAGAGAAAGAAAGAAAAGCTTATCCTAAAGGACATCTATCAAAAGATTTAACCCTTAAATAGGTGAACCTGTAAATATATCTATGTCACATAGAGACATTCCAATTTTTTCAAAATGGATTTGGATAGTTCCTATAATTTTATTTTTCTCTATAATGATGTTTGGTTTGGCATTCCATGATCCAACACCAAGCACAAATTCTCCTTTTGATAGACCTGATTGTGTTAATCCTAACACAGCTCAAACGAGGGTGTGTCCATAATGTACGGTGACGATAAAACTTGGGAACAACACTATGCTGATTGGATTGTTATCATAGAAAGAATACCTGAAACATCTCCTCAAAACCTATACAGAAGGAGAATAATACAGAATCTAATAGACACATATAAGCGAAACTTTATAAAAGATAACTGATTTCAATAGTTATGGCAGTAACAGTCAGTACAGCAGATTGGACTAATGCTAACGTCAGAAAGACACTTTCATGGCAAGCAGCATTAACCTCAAAATTGCGAGTATATAAAGTCAAAGTCACAGCAGGTGGCTCTGATGCATATGCAACCAACGGAGTGGCAGCCGACCTCAAAGAGGGAAGAATTTCTACACTCGTTGCAGTGATTCCGGAATTTACCGATTCACTATACAAAGTAGAATATGACAAGGCAAATGAGAAAATCAAACTCTATTCCGTAGGTGGCTCAGCAGGTGCAGTATTTGCAGAAGTAGCAAACAGTACCTCAATAGCAAACAAAGTATTCGAATTTCTAGTCATAGGCTACTAGAGTCCAAAATAGCCGACTTTTTTTTTCTCAATAAAGTTTATATATGAACACATAGATTACTCATTATGGTAGAACTTAACCACGATGTAGCAAATGTCAATTCTGATGCCACTGTAAAAGGTGGACATGGGGTAGTAGTTGGTGTTAAAGTTACAAAGAAAGGTTCATCTGGTTCTAAAATTATATTAAGAAATGGAACTACAAACTCTGCACCTATAGTATTTACAGTATTTGGTGAGGAAGTTCAAGATAATGGAAGAATTCATAGAAGATTTGAAGACGGTATCAGGTGTGATATAACCGGAGATGCTGAATATCTTATCGTCTTTAAGTAAATTTAAATACGATATCACCTCAACACTATCATGGCTACAACCTACTGTTCAGTTGAAGATGTTGCAGATTTGCTCAGAATCCCCATTACTGCTACTAGTATTCCTAATAAGGCTCAAATTGAAAAAATCATAAATCGAAAAGAAGATGAGTTTGACAGAAGAACAGGTCATGCTTGGAGATTAAAAACCAAGACAAGAGAATTACATGATTTACCATTACTTTATACTTTTGGTTGGGGTACTCCAGTATTTCTACAGCACAGAAATGTATATGACTTAAACACATCAGAAGGAGATAAAATAGAAATTTGGCAAGGATCTTCATCTACTTGGGAAAATATAATTGGAAACTCTCAATGGTATGATGCAAACTATGAAAGAGGTGTTATACATCTTAGAGGTTTTATATTTTCAATTTTAAGAAAGAACAGAGTAAGAGTTACATATAGATATGGTGGAGAGGGTTATGCAGGTGATGCTACTATACCATATGATGTTGAAGATTGTGTTGTTAAAATGACAGCAATAGATGTTCTCAATGGAAGTTTAAGAATGGACAGACTACCAATCGGTGGTTCAGGTGTTGATCTTGAATCAATCAAAAAAGATTGGAGAGGAGACATCGAAAAGTGTATTGAGAATCGTAGAGAAGTATTTACGATAACCTAGATGACTGATTCGAAAAGAGTAAAAGCTGGAAGACAATCTTCTTTTACTAAATTCATGAGAAAGAAAGTACCTGATTTTAGTTTTAAAAAACATTTTCAGGCAAAAGCTTGGGAGCTAATAGAAAAAATGAGAGAGAAAGCAGAAGCAGAAGCAGTTGAAGGTATGTCTAGAGATACAGCACAAGACAGACGAAGATATTCTGAAGCATTCGCAGTAGGAAGACAAAAATTTACTTTTGCACAATCTAAATCTTCTAAAATATTTTTAAATGCTATGGAAGAATTAAGAGATAAATTTGCAGAAGAAACAGGTATGGATAGAAATAGTGCTGCAATCAAAAGTTTGAAAATGGAAGGAACTAAATTTGTAATAAGTGAAGAAGCATTCAATGCAATTTACTTAGAAGCGAGAACACCTGTAGGAATATGGGTAAAAATGAAACCTTTGAAGGATTTTGTGGCAGCAAATAATGCTGATTTATCTGAAAAAGAAATTGAACGAAAAGCGTTTGCTATTCAAAGGAAATGGCATGATGAAGGATTTAAAACTAAATGGGAAGAAAGACGAGATAATAAGGGCAATACAACATATATTAATAAATATAACCCAAAAATAAAAAGAACCGACCGTCCAAACTTCATATGAGATTGAAAGTATAAATACAAGGAAAGAGAATTATAAATATGGGAAGTGCCACATACACATCATTAGCAGACATAAAAACTCTCATAGAGGAAAAATGGAATACCGGAGCAGATGATGCAGGCTATCCACCAAGAGTAGTTAATATTTATGATGAAAAGACTATTGGTTATGGAGATAGTAGAAATCCCATAATATTATTACAGCCTGACACCGAGGATATTGAATACTTTAATTTGTATGGTACGAACCATCTTCATTCAGTAACAATAACTTTAGATATTAGAACATATTTGAGCCTAGAAGACCATGAGAAAAAAGTTAATGAAGTTGATAGAATCATAAAAGATCAGATAAGAAGGAGTGATTTTGTCGATTTAAGACTCATTGGTAGTACTCCTCTAAGTCATTTATACAGAAATATGTTTAGACATGAATATGAAGTCACATATAGAAAAATGGATCCATAGGTAATATTTAAATACTTATAGAGGGGAATGATATTATCATGGTAAGAACAGGCGCACATGGATATATTCAATACGGATGGGAATCAACATTCGGTTCAGTATCTAGTGGATTTGACAAGCCTTTTGGACTACAACAATCAGTAGGAACAATCACATTAAACAACTCTAGAAAAGATATAAGAAAATTAAATCAAGTTGAAAGAGAAGCATTTGCTTATGGTCAACAGACTGGTAGTGTTTCAGTAGACTTTATACTATCAAACCCTTGGCTTTTGAAAGCATTATATGGGGCAGCCACAACATCTGGTTCTTCAGCACCTTACACTCACACATATGCAACACCACCAAAAACAGTTACTTCATTTAGTACAGAAGTAGGATTTGCAGGGGAAACAGAAAACATAGCAAGAAAAATGCTTGGTTGTATTTTAACAGGTTTTACAATTAACACAGCAGTTGACGATTTAGTAAACTGTTCAGCAGACATAACATTTGGTTCTGAAGGAGATGCAACAACATCACTAGATTCAACTCCAGCAGCAGACGATATTAATTTCCCATATACATTTGCACACGGTGTATTGAAATGGACACCAGCAGGTGGAAGTTTAACAACCGTAGCAGAAGTACAAAACTTATCATTGTCATTTACACAAAATGCAAACCTATTATACGCAGTAGGTTCTCATAAAGCAACTGCATCATACAGACAAGGATTTGATATTAACGGTACATTCCAATCATCATGGAAAGATAATAATAAATTACAACAACTAATTGACCAAATTGATACACCTCCAGCATCAGAAATTGGTTCTGGCTCAACAACAGTATTAGAATTAACCTTTACTAACGGTGGTTCAGGTGCAGCAGAAAAATCAATTAAAGTAAACTTATACGGTGTAACAATTGATTCACATTCAGTTGACGGTATTGTTCCAGTAGAACCAGTCTTCGAAACAATTAACTTTGAAGCAAGAGGAGCAAGCATAGTATGTGTAAACCCAACAGCAACAGCAAAGTAGGAAACCTTTATATTACCGATTTATTCTATATTTTGTATGGCTATTCAGAGCTTTGAGATTGATATAAATGGAACTATAGAAACAATTGAATTTGAAGACGATATGCCTTTTGGTAAGTTTGAATCTATAATAATGAAAACTGCTAATGTAGCAGACGATAATAATTTACTAGATAACGTTCAAAAATATAGAAAAGAAATTATGCTTAATTCATTGAAGAAAGCACCTTTTCCAATAACTATTGATGGATTAAATGAAGTTGGTTACAAAGTAATCACCGAGATAGGAAATAAAGTTCTCGAAGCATACCCTTTAGGGGAGTACTTGAACCAGATGATGAGTCCTTTCAACGACTCACTTCCACAGAAGAAATAGTTCTAGATATTTATCTGTTTTGTGCTTCACAATGGGGCTGGGATAAAAAACAAGTAGATAAACAACCTTTTAAATGGTTGAAAAATATGCTGTATTTATATCAAAGAAATATGAAACAGGCACAAGGTAAGGCATATCAACCAGTAGGTGATCAGAGAGTTAAACGCCCTAAGAAGAAAAAGAGAAACTTAAATAAGTCTAAATCATAACCATTTATATGGCTGAAGATAAAGATACCACAGAGGAATCTATCAAGAAACTAGCAAAGTTTGCTAAAGCTACATCATTGGGTGTAGATACAACTGCAAAAAATATAAAAGATTTAAGAGATTATGCACAAAGACAACAAAAAGGACTTAATCGAAGTCAGAAAATTCCGACACAAGCTGAGAAAAAATTACTTGATCCTATAGAAAAGGTATTAAAATCAAGTCATAAGCAAAGTATGAAAGATGCTCTTTTTGATGGTAAGGCATTTTTAAGAACAGAACAAAGATGGGCAGGTGCTATGAAGATGTGGAAAAGACAAACAATTGCAGCACAAGGTGGAGTAGGTGGTGGTGCATTTCCAGTTAAACAACAACAAGTGAGTTTCTATAAACATATTAAAAATATGAGTGCTGGATTTAAACAAATGGTTTCAGGTAAAACAGGTGATGAGAAAGCCAAAGATTCAGCAGATAAAACAAAAGATGCGTTTAAAGGAATGTTAAAGTTTGCAGTTGGTGGTAGTATTATTGGTATGATTGGTAAGAAATTATTTGATTCTTCTCCTTTACTTAAAGCAATGAAATCATTATTTGATACATCTATTATGTTAATCTTTAGACCTATTGGTGATATGATTGGTGGTTTCTTAAGACCTATACTATTATTCTTTATGAAAAACATAGCAGTTCCATTCTATAAGAGATTTAAAGATATGTCAAAGTTTGGTGAAGCACAAGGAAAGAGAGTTTTAGGTTTCTTATTAAGCCCACAGAAAACAATAGAAGCTTCAATAGCATCTACATTAGGACATTTCTTCCCACCATTAACAGAAGCAGGTCAAGTAAAACTTGAAGCAGCACAAAGATATAGTGGTGTAGATGATTGGATGTTAAAACAAATGATGGAACAAGAAAAATCACAACACGGAGAAACATTCAAGTATTGGGCATTAAACCATAGACAAAAATATAGTTTGTATGGTGAAGAAGGAATGGAAAAATTTGGAATGCATAGTAAAGGAACTGTTCAAGGTATGTGGGGCTCTGTTGGTGGTGGTATGGGTACTGCAAAATCATTTGCTAAAGTAAAAACTGGTTGGGAACCACAGATAGTAGACATGGTTGAATCTGCTGAAACATCTGGTGGTGCTATGACACAAGTTGCTAGTATATTTGAATTAATGAGAATGAGTGGAGACTTCTCACAGTCTGAGATATTAATGTTCCAAGAAGCTATGACCAAAACAAAAATATCTGGATTTAATATAGTTGGTTCATTCGAACATATTGAAAAATTGTTTGGAAAAGTATCAGATGATTTATCACGTAGATTGGCTACATTCAAAGCATCACAATTAAATTACTTTAGCCATAGATCAACAAACGTTGGAGAGACACAAAAATCACAAGATGCAATAGATAATGTAAACAAAATATTTGGTAATGCTTCATATGGTTGGGGGCAAATGACAGGCAGTGGATTACCTAGTACACCTACTGGAACAAATGTTGTTCAATCAGTAGTACAAAAAAATGCTCTATACAATAGATTAAATCCGGGTGGAGGTACAAAGTCATACATGGAAAGAATAACAAACTCTGATGGTTCATATAAATCAGCAGGTGAAATAGAAGGTATAGCAAAAGCAATGGGTGTATCTCAAACTGATCTAGAAAATGGTCTTGGTATAACTATTTCAAGACAGGGTGCAGGTATATTAGCAAATGCTAACAAACAGGTTCAGATTGGAAATGTTGCAGACCCTAATAATAAAATTGCAAGGAGTGTAGCTGAAAAATATGAAGCAAATAGAATGGCTTGGATTCAAGGTGGAATGGTTGGTCAAGCTCCACAGATGGGAGATCTAAGAAACTTTGCAGGTGGTGGATTAATTACTGAACCAGTGTTTGGTATAGGTGCTAGTGGTCAAAGATATGCATTTGCTGAAAATGGTGCTGAAAGAATTATGCCTGTAGGTCAAAGTAATAATGGTGGTATAAATCATATACTCAACATTAATATAGGTAACGTGAGTAAAGAAGCTGACTTTGAAAAACTTAAACCACATATACAAAGATGGATATTGGAAGCAAACTCAAGGAGAGGTATGATCTAGATGAAGATTTACATTATAAGATATGATCCAGCTAACCCTGCAAATAAACAATACATATACGAAGCAAAGAATATTGGTCAATATTCACAAAGTATGACAATACCAGTACAAGCATTTGGAATGCCTGAAAACGATACGACTGAAGCAATCTTAACAAAAGCAGAAGGTAACACAGAAAAGATACAGTTTAGTTGGATTATTAAAAATGAAACATATTCACCTTTACTTGATTCCAGTTATACACCAATAAACTCTGTCACTATAGCAGGTACGGCATTTGATCCAAGAACACCTGACGGTGCGTATAGATCATTTATTCATATAATGGAGAAAATTGGTATTGGTTCTAAAGAGAAATATGAATTTCAATTATGGGATGATGTTGCTAATGCAAATCTTTTACAGAGATATGGAATAATAAGTTCTATTAATATATCCAAATCAGCAAATGATCCGGCTACATATAACGCAAGTATAGAATTCACAGTTGGAACAGATGTGAGTGTCTAGTTGATTACAAAATTAATACTCAATAATGCAGTTGTAACTCCTATTGAGGTGACATTAAAAAAAGAAGGAGATAGAGCTATAGATCAAATAAGAGTAGCTATACCTCCAAACAAAACAGTTTCTTCAAATCAGAGTCTAATTTGGCTTCAAGATTATGTGACATTAGATAATCTATCTGCAATTTATAATTTACAATCTTCTGTAAAAGATGAGAGTGGTAATGATAATCATGGAACTGCAACAAATATAACATATGGTTCAGATGGTAAATGGGCTGACAGATATGCAATTTTTAATGGAACTGATAGTAAAATAGAAGTACCTGATTCAGATAGTTTGGATTTTTCTGGTAAGTTTGATGTAGTAGTTTGGTTAAAATGGACAGCAACAACAACAAGTATGCCTGTTTTATCAAAGAGAACTACTGCAACTGATGGTTGGCAGTTAGAAGTAAATACATCATCAGCAGGTGATGTTTCATTTAAGATTGGAACTGCAACAATTACAAGTTCATCAGCAGGTTATAATGATGGTGCTTATCATATGGTAAGAGTAACAAGAAACGAAAATAATCTTATAACATTATATGTTGATAATGTTTCAAAAGGTTCTGCAACTAATAACACAAATGCAACAAGTACAGCAATACTTAAAATAGGAAATGGTTCTCTTTTAG
>Ga0098054_1001360_pt1 | contig 12360 bp, 8 predicted proteins | sample 16_taG_FD_75048 | JGI IMG/M metagenome (GOLD analysis project Ga0098054, IMG submission 75048) | Marine viral communities from the Subarctic Pacific Ocean - 16_ETSP_OMZ_AT15313 metaG | ecosystem: Environmental > Aquatic > Marine > Oceanic | place: Pacific Ocean | collected 2015-01-18
ATCGGACGGATTTACCTCAATTTCGATGCTGTCGTCCACCAGCGGATACACATAAACCGAGGCGAACGAGGTATGCCTTTTGGCATTGCTATCAAAAGGGGAGATACGCACCAAACGGTGCACCCTATTTTCACCTTTGAGCCATCCAAAGGCATATTCACCTTCAATTTCCAATGTAACGGTCTTGATTCCGGCTACATCCCCTGCCTGGTAGTTGAGTTCTTTAATTTTATAGCCGTTCTTTTCGGCCCACATCATATACATACGCATAAGCATGGAGGCCCAATCGCAGCTTTCCGTACCACCAGCTCCTGCCGTAATTTGCAGTACGGCTGTAAGTTCGTCACCTTCGTCCGAGAGCATATTGCGGAACTCTAGTTTTTCAATGGCCAATTGGGATTTGTCAAACTGTTTGGTGACTTCTTCTTCGGAAACCTCACCAGCTTGTTGAAATTCCATAAGCACCTCAAGGTCGCCAATCAATGTTTTGGCTTCCTCAAAATCTTCTACCCAGTTCTTTTTAGATTTAATAGACTGCATTTGTTTTTGGGCTTCTTGCGGATTATCCCAAAAACCTGGAGCGAGGGTTTTTTCTTCCTCGTTTTCTATTTCAATAAGTTTGGCATCAATGTCAAAGATACCTCCTTAACGCACCAAGGCGCTCAATAAGATCTTTCTGCTGATCTGTGGTTACCATGTATTCTATTTTGAGGTAAAAATAAGTTTCTTTCTGCACATGACCTTGCGTTAGATGGAATACTATTTATAAAATCAAAATATTAGATAGAGGGTAGAAAAAAACGAAATACATAAAAATTTTGATTCAATTTCATCAAATTTTCACTTATTGATACATATGATTTTTTGACAGGGATATTTAAAATGATTTCCATATTTTTAAGCTCAATATTTCAACCAGGTTATGAAGAACACTACTACGCTCATCGCTTTATTTTATTTTGTGTGCACCTCCTTAGGGGCACAAACCTTTGAAAAGGCAAAAGACTTTCAAAAATTCAATGGTTTTTTCAATTTTTATTATGATGATTCCAGCGACAAAATCTACCTTCAGGTAGATGACCTGGAAACAGATTTTTTATATGTCTATTCCCTTAGCAGCGGAATAGGAAGCAACGATATTGGTCTTGACCGAGGACAATTGGGTAATGAACAGGTTGTGTATTTCAAAAAAGCAGGGAAAAAACTGCTTTTGGTTCAGCCCAATCAAAAATTTAGGGCCATCACCGATAACGAATTGGAAAGAAAATCTGTAGAGCAGGCCTTTGCAAAATCTATTTTGGAGGGTTTCGAAATTGTCGAAGAATCCAAGGGAAGTTACCTTATAGATTTTACCGATTTTTTAATGCGAGATGCCCATGGGGTTTCCAATAGATTAAAAAGAGCTAAGCAAGGCTCCTATAGCCTGGACAAGTCGAAAAGTGCTTTGGCCTTTGACCGCACCAAAGCTTTCCCAAAAAATGTAGAGTTTGATGTAGCCCTTACCTTTAAGGGGGACCCACAGGGTGCTTGGATTCGTTCTGTGGCACCAACGGCTAGTTTGGTGACTGTAGCACAGCACCATTCATTGATCGAACTTCCAGATGATAATTTTGAGAAGCGACTTTTTGATACGCGCAGTGGAGGCTACCCTTTTTCTTATTTTGATTACGCAACTCCTGTCCAAGAATCGTTGGTAAAAAGATTTATTAGAAGGCACCGTTTAGAAAAGAAAGACCCGAACGCCGAAGTAAGCGAAGCGGTAGAACCAATTATATATTATTTGGATAACGGTACTCCAGAACCAGTGCGTTCTGCTTTGTTGGACGGAGGTAAATGGTGGAACCAAGCCTTTGAAGCTGCAGGATACAAAAATGCATTCCAAATGAAAATGCTTCCAGATGATGCTGACCCTCTAGATGTTCGTTACAATGTGGTGCAATGGGTACACCGTTCCACAAGAGGATGGAGCTATGGAGCTAGTGTTGTTGACCCACGAACAGGTGAAATTTTAAAAGGCCATGTTAGTTTGGGAAGTCTTCGCATCCGTCAAGATTTTATGATTGCGCAAGCATTAATGAACAAACCATTTGAAGAAAGAGACGATAATTATGAGCCAATGTTGGAATTGGCCTTGGCGAGAATCCGTCAACTTTCCGCACACGAAATTGGACATACACTTGGTTTCACACATAATTTTGCAGCTAGCACCAACAATAGAGCTTCCGTAATGGATTACCCTCACCCACAGTTTGAGTTGGAAGGTGGTGAAATCAAATTTGATAATGCATACGATACAGGAATTGGGGAATGGGACAAGGTTATTGTTGCCTTTGCATATTCCGATTTTCCCAGTAATACCGATGAAGAAGCGGCCTTGAATGCTATTTTAAAGAAAGCCCAAGATAATGGCTTAAGGTACATATCCGATCAAGATGCCCGTCCAAAAGGAGGTGCACATGCATTGGCTCACTTGTGGGATAATGGGAAAAATGCTGGTCAAGAGTTGGAAAGTATGTTAGAGATACGAGAAAAGGCCATCGAGAATTTTTCAGTAGATAATATTAGAAGTGGTGAGGCTTATTCAGTTTTGGAAGATGTTTTTGTACCACTTTATTTCTTCCACAGATATCAAACCGAAGCCGTTTCCAAAGTAATAGGAGGTTTGGATTACAATTATGCTGTTAAAGATGGAGGTCAAACGCCTGTTAAACCCATAAATGAAACTATTCAGGAAGCAGCTATGGAATCGATCCTTAAAACATTGGATGCTGAAGTTATTGCTGTTCCCAAGGATAAATTGGACCTTTTTCCTCCGAGAGCGATTGGTTTTGGTCGTTCCAGGGAATCTTTTAAAGGAAGAACAGGCGTGAGTTTTGATGCACTTTCCGTTGCTGAGACTGCTGCAGATATGACATTGGAATTATTGCTGCATCCAGAACGTGCATCACGATTGATTCAGCAAAAGAGCTTGGATAAAGGACAAATGGGGTTACAGGAAGTATTGGAGGAAACCATAAAAGGTACTTTTGATTTGTCTCACCGTGATGCTTACGAAGAAGAAGTGCAGAACACTGTCAATTTTAGAGTGCTTTATCATATTATGAACTTAGCAGCTCATGATGATGTACACCCACAAGTAAATGCCATTGCCAATGAAGCTTTGAACAATTTAAAGACAAAATTGCTGAGTAATGGCAAAAACGCTATTTCTGCCGAAATGGTAAAAAGAATTGATGCTTTCATGAAAAAGCCTTCTGAATTTAAACTGATTCCAGTTTCCAAAATACCGGATGGGTCGCCCATTGGTATGGACTGCATGGACTAAATTATTTTATGGAAATAAACTTAATAAGTGACACCGTCACAAGGCCTTCAGCAGGAATGTTGGAGGCCATGATGAATGCTAAAGTAGGGGACGATGTTTTTAAAAACGACCCTACTGTAAACGAATTAGAATCCAAGGTAGCTGAATATTTTGGCATGGAAGCAGCACTGTTTTTCCCCAGTGGCACCATGACCAACCAAACTGCGATAAAAATCCACACCCAACCTGGAGACCAGTTGATTTGTGATAAATATGCACACGTCTACAATTACGAAGGGGGAGGAGTTAGCTTCAACAGTGGGGTTTCTTGTAAATTGGTCGACGGTGACCGCGGAATGATGACGGCCGAACAGGTCGAAGCATCCATCAACCCACCCGATTTTTACCATAGCCCATTAACCTCATTGGTTTGTATAGAAAACACTACGAACAAAGGAGGGGGAGCCTGTTGGGATTTTGGGGAATTGAAAAGAATCCGAAAAGTCTGTGATGAGCACAATCTAAAATATCATTTGGATGGTGCCCGACTTTGGAACGCTTTGGTAAAAAAGGGGGAGGACCCAAAAGCTTACGGAAAGTTGTTTGATACCATCAGCGTATGTTTAAGTAAAGGTATGGGATGCCCTGTGGGTTCCGTTTTGGTTGGAAGTAAAGATGATATTGACAAAGCCTTGCGCATCCGTAAAATTTTTGGAGGCGGTATGCGTCAATCGGGATATTTGGCTGCAGCAGGCATCTACGCCTTGGAAAATAATGTAGAACGATTGGCGGAAGATCACAAAAAAGCGGACGAAATAGGGGAGGTGCTCCAATCTTTGGATTTCATTAAAAAAGTGGAGCCGATTGAGACCAATATCATCATTTTTGAAATTGATGAATCCAAATTGTCATCTGAGGCATTTTTGGAGCAATTGACCAAAAATCAAGTATCCATCATTGGGATGGGACAAGGAAAATTGCGCATCGTCACCCATTTGGATTATACCGATGGCATGCACCAGCATTTCTTAAAAGTCTTGAAAAGTATAGGATGATTGTCACTTCGAGCGGAGTCGAGAAGTGTATTAGGGGTCTCGACTGCGCTCGACCTGACATTTATTATTTCATAAATGCATCCATTCCAGGAATGTTCGGCATGCCCTCTTTGGCCACGGCTGCTAATTCAGCTTCATTTACTTTGCTGGCTTTTTCAATGGCCTTGTTCAGTGTCAGTACTAGATAATCTTCCAATTGCTCTTTATCTTCCAATAGCGAATCATCAATTGAAATAGACTTTATTTCGCGGTTAGCGGTAAGTGTCACTTTCAAGAATCCGTCGGTAGACTCTTCATCAATCATCACGGTATTTAAACGCTCCTTTGTGGCTTCCACTTTCTTTTGGGTTTCTTTAATTTTACCCATCATTCCCATAAGATCTCCAAACATAATTTTCTTTATTTAACAAGTGTATTGTCAAAAGTAGTAATTTGGTTAAAACACTGACCCATGAAACAAACTATTTCAAGAACTCATATTCTGGTTTTATGCCTTATTTTTGCGACCGCTTGCAAAAACAACAAAGACGAATCCATGAGTATAGCTCCCCCGGTAGCACCCAAACATCCGACCCAACTCGAGAAGCACGGTGATGTTAGAATCGATGATTATTATTGGATGAACAATAGGGAGGACCAGCAAGTCCTTGATTATTTGAATGCCGAGAACGAGTACTATCAAAAAATGACCGCCCATACCAAAAAGTTTCAAGAGGAGCTTTTTAAGGAAATGAAAGGAAGGATCAAGGAAGATGACTCCTCTGTTCCCTATAAATTGGATGGATATTGGTATATCACCCGATATGAGGAGGGTAAGGAGTATCCTATTTATTCCAGAAAGAAGGAAAGCTTGGATGCCGAGGATGAATTGTTGTTTGATTGCAACGAAATGGCCAAAGACCATGAGTTTTTTAACTTGCGTGGTGTTTCTATCAGTCCAGATAATACTATGGCTTCCTTTGGAACGGATACCATTTCTAGAAGGCAGTATAATATTCAGATAAAAAACTTGAAATCAGGAGAAATCTATCCTGATATTATTGAAAATACTACAGGGAGCTCTGTTTGGACCAACGATAACAAAACGCTGTTCTACACCAAAAAAGACCCGGTTACCTTACGTTCCGATAAAATTTTTAAGCATGTTCTGGGAACTTCTTCGGAAGATGATGAATTGATTTTTCATGAAAAAGATTCTACCTATAACACCTTTGTTTACAAGACAAAATCCAGAAAATATATCGTAATCGGTTCTGGCAGCACATTGACATCTGAATATAGAATTTTGAATGCGGATGAATCCGATGGAGAGTTTAAAGTATTTTCTCCGCGAGAAAAAGGAGTAGAATATGGCATCTCTCATTTTGAAGGTGATTTTTATGTTTTGACAAATAAAGACGGTGCAACCAACTTTAAGTTGATGAAAACTGATGAGAACAATACATCATCTGAACATTGGGAGGAGTTTATTCCGCATCAAGAAGATGTTTTATTGGAAGATGTAGAGATTTTTAGGGATTATTATGTGGTTACAGAACGTAATAATGGTCTCAACCAGATGAAGATTGCCAAATGGGACGGTTCCGATAGTTATTATTTGCCTTTTGATAGTGAAACCTATGTTGCAGGACCCTCCGTTAACCTTGATTTTGAAACTAAGGTTCTTCGTTACTATTACAACGAAATGGGATCTCCATTCGCTATTATCGATTTTGATATGGAGACCAAGACTAAAACCATAAAGAAGGAGCAAGAAGTTTTAGGAGGTAAGTTTGACAAAAACAATTACAAGACCGAACGTCTATGGGCCACAGCCAGGGATGGTAAAAAAGTACCAATTTCAGTAATCTACCACAAAGACACTCCTTTGGATGGAACCAGTCCGTTGTTGCAATACGGATACGGTTCTTACGGTGCCACCATCGACCCTTATTTTTCATCTATACGATTGAGTTTGTTGGATAGAGGATTTATATACGCCATTGCCCATGTTCGAGGAGGTGAATATTTGGGTAGGCCTTGGTATGAAGATGGTAAATTGTTCAAAAAGAAAAATACGTTCACCGATTTCATCGACATTTCTCAATATTTGATTGATCAAAAATATACTAGTCCAGAGCATTTATATGCCATGGGCGGTTCTGCGGGAGGTCTTTTGATGGGGGCCGTCATTAACATTGCACCAGAACTGTATCATGGAGTTATTGCGGGAGTACCCTTTGTAGATGTGGTCACTACCATGCTGGATGACACCATTCCGTTGACCACCGGAGAATATGATGAATGGGGGAATCCAAACGAAAAGAAATATTACGATTACATTAAATCCTATTCCCCTTACGACAATGTTGAAGCCATGGAATACCCCAATATGTATGTTTCCACAGGCTTGCACGATTCTCAAGTGCAATACTGGGAACCTGCCAAATGGGTGGCAAAGTTGAGGGAGTATAAAACCGATGATAACCTATTGTTTTTGGATACGAACATGGATGCAGGGCACGGAGGAGCATCGGGCAGATTTGAGGCTTTAAAGGAAACCGCAAAGGAATATGCCTTCATTTTAGACCTTGAAGGAAAAGCTTTTTAAAAATAAAATGTTACATTTGCACGGAATAATTTTCTTATTTGCATAAGAAATATTCCTACCTAATACCAGTTATGAAGAAACAGATAAATGCGCACAGCAATATCCTAGACCTAATTGGAAATACCCCCTTAGTTGAGCTAAACAGAATTACCGCCCCACTTACTGGAAATTTCTATGCTAAACTGGAATGCTTTAACCCTGGACATTCCTCAAAAGACAGAATTGCAATTCATATTATTGAGGAAGCCGAGCGTAAAGGTATTCTTAAGCCGGGTAGTACCATTATTGAGACCACATCTGGCAATACAGGCTTTAGCCTTGCCATGGTGAGTATTGTTAAGGGATACAAATGTATTTTGGCCGTAAGTTCAAAATCATCCCCGGACAAGATAGATATGTTACGTTCCATGGGAGCCAAAGTTTATGTTTGTCCAGCCCATGTTAGTGCAGATGACCCACGTTCTTATTATGAAGTGGCCAAACAATTGCATAGCGAAACACCTAACTCCATTTACATCAACCAATATTTTAACGAGCTCAATATTGATGCTCACTATTCCAGTACCGGACCAGAAATCTGGGAGCAGACCAATGGTCAGATTACCCATTTGGTAGCTTGTAGTGGAACAGGAGGAACTATATCAGGTATTGCTCGTTATCTTAAAGAGCAAAACCCAAACATTAAAGTATTGGGTGTTGATGCTTATGGTTCTGTATTGAAAAAATATCACGAAACCGGAGAGTTTGATCATAATGAGGTATATCCATACCGAATTGAAGGATTAGGTAAAAACTTAATCCCAGACGCTACCGATTTCAATAGTATCGACAGATATATCAAAGTAACTGATGGCGAAAGTGCCCATATGGCTCGTAAATTGGCCCATACCGAAGGTATTTTTGCTGGTTACACCAGTGGTGCAGCTACTCAGGCATTGTATCAATTGAACACGGAAGGGGAGTTTACAGAAGATAGTAATGTTGTTGTGGTATTCCCAGACCACGGTTCAAGGTACATGAGTAAAGTATACAGCAACGAATGGATGGAAAACCAAGGCTTTTTCGACATTCAGGATGCTGAAGTACCTGAAGAAATCAATTATATTAAATAAACCAATACCCTATAACACCTCAAGAACGGCAATGTTTTTCATTGTCGTTTTTTTTATGTACATATTTCGTTATGCAAGGTTCATAAAAATCTATACTTTTGCATTTGAATTAAATTTAAGGTAGATGAGAGATTTATTCGATAGAATCATTGAGAACAAAGGGCCTTTAGGAAAATGGGCCTCACAAGCTGAGGGTTATTTTGTTTTTCCAAAACTGGAAGGACCTATTTCCAACAGAATGAAGTTTCAAGGGAAAGACGTAATAACGTGGAGTATCAATGACTATCTTGGGCTCGCCAACCTACCTGAAATCAAAAAAGTGGATGGAGAAGCCGCATTGGAGCACGGAGCTGCTTATCCAATGGGAGCTCGAATGATGAGTGGTCACACCGATTTCCACGAACAATTACAGAACGAACTGGCAGATTTCGTTAATAAAGATGCCGCTTATTTATTAAATTTTGGATACCAAGGATTTATGTCCGTAATAGACGCTTTGGTAGCAAAAGATGATATTATTGTTTACGACGTGGATTGTCATGCCTGTATTATCGACGGTGTTCGTTTGCACATGGGTAAACGTTTTACCTTTAAGCACAACGACCCCGAAAGTTTGGAAAAAAACTTGGAGCGCGCCACTAAACTGGCCAATGAAACTGGAGGAGGAATATTAGTGATTTCCGAGGGTGTTTTTGGTATGCGTGGAGAGCAAGGAATCTTGAAAGAAATCGTGGACCTTAAAAAGAAATTCCAGTTTAGACTTTTGGTAGATGATGCTCACGGATTTGGAACACTTGGTAAAACAGGTGCAGGAGCAGGAGAGGAGCAAGGCGTGCAAGACGAAATTGATGTGTATTTGGCCACTTTTGCCAAATCAATGGCAGGTATTGGAGCATTTGTAGCTGCTGATAAAGAAATTATCGAATATTTGAAGTACAACCTCCGTTCTCAAATGTTCGCCAAGTCTTTGCCGATGGTATACGTAAAAGGAGCACTTAAGCGACTTGATATGCTACGCACCATGCCCGAACTTAAAGCTAAGCTTTGGGAGAACGTGGACGCGCTTCAAAATGGACTAAAGGAAAGAGGTTTTGATATAGGAACCACAACGAGTTGTGTAACGCCTGTTTATTTGAATGGTAGTATTCCCGAAGCAATGGCCTTGGTAAAGGATTTACGCGAAAATCACGGAATTTTCTGTTCCATTGTAGTATATCCTGTAATCCCGAAAGGATTGATACTACTACGTTTAATTCCGACGGCAACACATACTATGGAGGATATTGCTGAAACTTTGGATGCATTCTCCGCAATTAGGGAACGATTGGAAAACGGCACCTATAAAAGATTGTCTGCTGCTGTGGCTGCGGCAATGGGAGAGTAAACAAAACATTAATTATTTTTTGGTAAAGGGATAGTTAAAAAGCTTTATTGGCATCTTATGCAATTATTGCATGAACAATGACACAATCAATGTTGTACACCATCTTTTTGTAGTTTCGATGCTATTTGGAATCTCGTATCTTCTGCCTTATTCAGAATATCACTAATATATTCCCTAAAGACGATTTGATTTGGATGTCCATGAATATGTCTACTCTCAAAATTCGAATTGGACAAGTACAGAGCAGGTTTATTCCAATTTATGGACTTCCAATTCAATTTCTATCATTAACTCTGGCAAAGCCAATTCTTTAACACCTAACCATGAACCTGTTGGGAATTGTTTGGTATAGATTTCATTTCGATATACAGAATGCTCTAGGAAAGTAGGCATATCGGTGGTGAAAATATTTTCGACCACTACATCATCAAACGTGCACCCAAAATGAGTCAGTATTTTTCCCAAATCCATATAACAATTTTTCATTTGTTGAGCTAAATCACCTATAGCTATAGGATTACCTTCATCATCCATACTTACAGCTCCAGAAATTTTGATGTCGTTACCAATTTTTACGGCATGCGAGTATCCATAAGCTGTTTCGATTTCTGGTCGCAGCAAAAAATATTCAGGTTGTTCTGATTCAACCATAATTTCATCTTCAACTTCTTTGGATTCTTCTTTCTACTGCTGTTTACAACTTATAGAAGTAAAAGTGAGCGAGCAGAGTGCTATTATAATTAAGAATAATTTGCTCATGAGGTTGATTGGTTTTTTCATAATGGTATTTGTTAAAAATAGTTATGGCGGTTTTATTGGATGAACAAGGCGGTATATTTGAAAAGAAAGTTATTTTCTACTGGATAGGATGGAAGTAATGATAAGCCCAATGCCCAGCCCGGCAATCATGGAGCCTACAAATGCCAAAACGGCGCCAGAACCAAGAAAAAAGAAACCTACGCCAAGTCCCAAAAGGATACCTCCTCCAATTGCCCATGTACTTTTGTCATCTTTATTCTCTGCCATTTTGAATAATTTTCTGGATTATTTGAAGTAAATTAATGAAAATCAGTCAATAAATAAGGAATGGCAAGAATTATATATTTAGATATATGATGATTGCTTATTTAAACACGGGTGAGCATGTTTGGTTTTGAACAACAGGTAAACTTCAACCCTTTAGTATTCATAAACTCTTTACATAAGTGCGCCTACGCTTTATAACCTTGGGGTCAAAGTGCTTCCACATTTGATGTATGGCAAGATTATCCTCTAGTTCGGGAGTTCTAATACAATTGACCACCCCACGTTTTTTAAAGGTATGGTGGAACTCGTTAAAAATAATGGAGGTCACCCCTTTGTTTTGATATTTTGGATGAATACCGATCAAGTAGAAAATGGCATCCTTGCTATTTTTTCGGGCATTAAGCAAATGGAAAATTCCAAATGGGAACAATTTGCCTTTTGCTTTTTGTAATGCTTCTGAAAAAGAAGGCATAACAATGGCAAAAGCCACCAAATTATCATCCGAATCCACTACAAATTTGATGTACTCCGGATTTATAAAACTGATATATTTTTTCTTGAAATATTCTTTTTGGATATCGGTTATCTTTACAAAAGAAGATAGCTTGGCATAGGACTCATTAAAGAGGTCGAACATTTTATCCACCCAAGGCATAATGTCAGCACTCTTTTCAAAATTCATTTCTCGGAGACCATAGCGTTTTTTGATCAACAAGTTCGCCTTGGCAAACAATTTTGGATCTGCATTGGCAGCTGGAAATTTACTTTCAAGGTATTCCTTTTCCTTTGTGAAACCATGTTTTTCGTAATGTGACTGGTAATAGGGGTGATTGTACCAAGTTATCATACTTCCAATATGATCAAAACCCTCGATAAGTACACCTACTTTGTCTAAATTGGAAAAGCCCACAGGGCCTTCCATATATTCCAATTGGTTTTCCATACCTATTTCTTGGACTTTGTCCAACAAGGCTTTGGATACTTCAAGATCGTCAACAAAATCGAACCAACCAAAACGCATTTTTTTTAGGCCTTGTTCTTTAACTTCCAACCAATTGATAATGGCAGCCACGCGCCCCACGATTTTACCATCCTTGTAGGCCAAAAAGAATTGCGCCTCTGCTGTTTTAAAAACGGGGTTTTCATCCTTGTCAAAAGAAGCCATTTCATCTTTGATGATGGGAGGTACCCAATACGGGGAATCTTTGTAGAGCGAAAAAGGGAATTTTACGAAACGCTTAAGGTCGGATTTGGACTGAACTTGTTTAACGGAAACCATAGTTGCAAATTAATGCCCAATATTAGGAATATTACTTGCAGTAGAAAAATGAAGTTTGACTAAAAGATAAAAATCTCCTCGTGTACCTTAATTTTTTTTACGTTTTTTTGATTTACGCTTGTTGGCGTTCTTTTTAATTTTTCCGTTCATGCCCGATTGTTGCTCATTGATGGGGATAAGTTCATCCTTATGAAAATCCAAACGGTAAGAAAAGCCAAGCACCACAAAAATACGGGATGGGTCGTTTTTAAACCCGGAGCCTAAATGGAAATCTGCCTGAAAATTCGGATTGATCAAGCGTGCCACACCGGTTCGTAGAATGATGTCGGAATAGCGGTCACCAGAAATTCCCTGACCTTCAAAGAAAACGCTCCATCGTGGATCACGAAAAGCATGGGTTACAGATAGGGCATAGCGCCATTCTGGGAAATCGGTAGTAATACGATCGTAGGCTATGTTGGAAATCAAAACAAACCTAGGGGAGAGTCTACTTTGTGTTTGGATACCCCCTCGGTAGGAGATGGTGGGTTCACCAGGGTAAAATGGATTATCTCCAAGAACAAAATTGGCTCCTCCATATACGGAGATGGCAGGTATCAAATTTTTCCAT
>Ga0098054_1001365_pt1 | contig 12342 bp, 13 predicted proteins | sample 16_taG_FD_75048 | JGI IMG/M metagenome (GOLD analysis project Ga0098054, IMG submission 75048) | Marine viral communities from the Subarctic Pacific Ocean - 16_ETSP_OMZ_AT15313 metaG | ecosystem: Environmental > Aquatic > Marine > Oceanic | place: Pacific Ocean | collected 2015-01-18
AAACTATTTGTACAACATTCGCAACTGCTTGTGAAGGTGCATTAGACACAAATAAAAATCAACAACAAGTAGATCCATATTTGTTTGGGTATTTTACTGACTCTGGTGCTGATGAATTCCAAATCGATCCTACAAAGCAAGAGTTCATGTATAATAAAATTCATGGACAATTTGATAGAATGGATTTTTCAGATGTACAAAAACGTGCATTAGGTAACCCAGAACATGCAGCAGTTGTAAGAGAATTACATGCACAAGGTGGAGCGAATGATTTAAACACTCAATTCCAATTTAGAGGTAATATGCCTCCTGAATTTTTAGCAGAAGAGGGGTTTATGTCTGATGTAATGTTTTACAGAGATAATGTAATTACTAACGGTACGGGAACTGAGCAAACATTTTATGTTTTACCTGTTGGCTGTACTGCTATTATTCACGCTAACGATGTTGAGAAATACGATCAAGGGTCTATCCCTAATGGTACTGAGTTAGGAACTCAAGTATTACCTGGATTACCTGAGGTTGTATGGGGTTTAAGAAAGTCTTATGGATGTGATGATAATGACTTAGATTACGAACAATGGCAATTTGAAGCAAGATATGCTATTTTCACTCCTTATGTTGAGGATTTAGCTACTGATTTAACAGGAATTAACAAATATATTGTAAAACCTTAATTTGGTTGTGTTTTCTAGATTTCCCCTTCTTATGAGGGGGATTTCTTTTATATAAATTTTAATTACTATTATGATAGACTTTAGTACAATTACACCTTGTTTATTTAATACTTTGGGTTGGAAGAACACACTAGACACATGTGAAAATCCATTAAACCCTAGTATCTTTGGTGGTGCATCTGAGACAGGAATGTATTATAATTTACAAAGTGAGTTATTAAGTTTAGAGAATTTACAAGCAATTGCACCTAACCCTGATTTATTTGAATACGATGATTGGGATAATGTTAAAAGTTATAGTATAGGTGATATTGTAAGGCTTGATAAACTGTACAGAAGTTTAACAGATAGTAACTTAGGTAATAATCCTGAAACAAACCCAACAGAATGGGAGTTGGTTTATGCTTTTTCTGATTGGTTGGTAGATTTTACTAATACAACTATTAATAAGTTTGCTCAATCGATTGTTAATGTTAAAAAGAACGACAAACAAAGTAAGCAATTACTTATAGATACACCTGTTTATAATGGTACTGGTAATTTAGCAAATGTAAATAATTATGTACCTAATCAAAACAAGTTTGTAGGCTGGCAAATTGACACAATACAAAACAAAGATGTTGATATTAAGATTAAAAGAATAGGTTTACATTTTGTTGATACACAATTTAATCTACCTATTTACTTATTTCATTCAAGTCAATTAGAGCCTTTGGAAACTATTAATATTAGTAGTTTAAAAGTTAAATCATTTATTTGGGTTGATATAGAGGATATATTACTAAAATACACAGATACCTACGCAAATGGAGGTTGTTTTTATATTGGGTATTATCAAGAGGATGTAACAGGAGTTGGTGCAATCAATAATGATAAGTTTAATTTTCAAAAACCTTGTGTTTCTTGTAATAGAACAGGTGCAAAATATTGGAATGATTTTAACAAATTTGTTAATGTTAATAGCTTTAGTGTAGCAGATGGTAATTATACAAAGGGGGAATTGTGGGATGATGAATTAAATCAATACAGTACTAATACTTTTGGTTTAAACATAGATTTTAGCATTCAATGTACTTTGAACTCTTTTATTTGTGATAATAGTCAAATGTTTGCACAAGGTTTATTGCGTCAAGCTGAATTATTATTTTGTGAGTACGCAATTAATACAAGTCGAACTAATGAACTAGCTGAGCGTTTAGCAAATATTGCAGGAATCAATTTAGATGAGGCAGGACTAATTAAATTACAAGAGCAAGTTGATGATGAAATTATGTCTAGTAACTTTGATTTAAGTGATTTAAACAGCCCATGTGCAACTAAGCAAAAAACTAAAAGATCAATATTTAGAAGTATTTAAGTTATGGCAACTGCATTTGATGAACTTATAAAGAGAGTAAAAAAGATTGAGGCAGGATTAATTGTAACCTTATCAAACGTTATTAATGAAAATGATAAAGAGTTAGAAGAGGCTCAACGTGATCAAATGTCAGTAGGTAAAAACGCACTAGGCAAAAATATTGGTAGGTTAAAAAATCAAGGCTACGCAAATAGAAAAAAGGCAGCAGGAGGTAAGGCACCATTAAATGTAGCTGATTTAAAAAACAGTGGTGATTTTTATAGAGGTGTAAAAGCATCTGCAACAAAGACAGTATTTACATTAACAAGTACAGACAGTAAGAAAGACTTGTTAATACAAAAGTATTCAGATGAAATATTTGGATACAATCAAAAGACATTTACTAAGGTTAAAGATTTAATTTTAGTACCAGGAATGATATTAGATATTAGAGAGCAATTAAATAAATAGCAATGGATTTAAAATGTGCAATTGAAAACATTACAGTACCAAGTGAATTGGCAGGTATTGATAAAATTATTTCTAATATTAATGAAGGTTTAGCAACTTGTAACGCCTTAAACTTTTTTAAATACAAATTTCCTAAAGCACAAAGAAAACGCACTTTAGACGGTGAAAATATTAGTTCTTATTACAAACCACAGATATACTTAAAATCAAAGGAATGGTTCAACCTTATGCCTGATGATAGCGTGGACGCATTTAGTTTTTTCTATACTAATTCACCTAAAACAAATTTCTCAGATGATAATTACAATTGGAGTCAAACACTTAATTTAGTTGTTTGGGCTAACTTATCAGTAATTGACCCAACAGAGGACAGTATTTTTACAGAGAATTTAATTCAGCAGGTGCAAAACGTTATAGTTGAGAATAGATACTTCGATCAAATAGAAGGAGTTTTAAATATTTATGATGGAATAGATCAAACATGGTCAGATTTTGATTTAGTAGGAGATGACAGTGCAAGATTTATAAAAGGAAACACAACTACATTTAGAATTGAATTTAGTGTAAGAGGTACAACAGATTCATGTTTATGTTAAAAATTAAATAGATAATTATGCCTAAAATAGAAGCAGGAACAGACCAATATTGGCTACTAGACGGAGTACCACAACAGAGGGGAATGTGGGAGGTCTTAACCTTTGGTGATAATGTAGAATTAAGAGCAATTGGTAAAACGGGTTTAGGATCTAGGACTGGAAGTTTGCTCTTCTCGGATTACACTAATTCAAGTGATACTCCTTACGCAAGTACACAAGCTTTGATCGACGATTTAAAGACTTTTTTTTTTCGTAGCGTAAGCGGTGGAGGTGGTGGTGCTGTCAATTCTGTAAACGGTCAAACAGGAACAGTAGTACTAGATAAATCTGATATAGGTTTAGGTAATGTTTTAAACGTTGAGCAAATTCCTACATCTGATAAAGGTGCTAATGATGGAGTTGCCACATTAGATAGTAGCGGTAAAATACCATCTTCACAATTACCTAACGGTTTAGAGGGTGGTATTACTGTTGTCGGTTTTTGGAATGCAGATACTAATACTCCTAATTTAAGTAGTATTACAGCTAGTCAAGGTGAAGCATACCAAGTAAGTGTGGCAGGTACTACATCTTTAAATGGTGAATCAAATTGGAGTGTTCGTGATTTGGTTGTATGGTCAGATAGTTTAACGGGTAATTGGTTTAAAATAAACTCAACAGATGCAGTACTAACTGTAAATGGTGAGAGTGGTGCAGTTGTTTTAGATGCTGATGATATAAGCGACACAGGAACATCTAATAAATTTGCTAGTCAAACTCAATTAGATCAAATTGCAACTAATACTACTAATATAGCTGATAATACTACTAATATAACTGATAATACAAACGATATAACATTATCACAATCTGCTATTGCTGCAAACACTAGCAATATTGCTAATAATACAGCTAATATACTTACTAATACAAATGATTTAACTACTAAATTAGAAAGTATTACAGCAGGTACACCAAATGTAAGTATTACAGGTGATGCTTTAAATCCTGTTATTAGTGTATCACAAACAACAGCAGGTATATTACAAAATGTTTATTTTACAGCAGATGAAGTAACAACAACACAGGGTACTTTTTATGAGGTTAAAGTAAATGATAGAGGAACAGCAGCAGAACCAAGTACACCAAATACAGTACAATTAGACGATAATCAAAGCGGACCTTTTGCAGTTGATTTCTTAGGAGATGTAGCAGTGGAAGAGACAACAATTTTTGAGGGTGTTTATACAGGTTTTCCAATAGCACAAGTAAATATAGGACAATCAAACCAAAGGTTTAAAATTGAGGTTTACTTATGTGATGGTCAAGGTTCACCAATAGCAGGTATTGGAACAGGTGATATTGGTACATTAGGAGTAAATACCATTTTAATAGCTGATAGTGGAGAAATTGATTTACAACAAAATAACCCCACATCAATACTATGTAGTGGATTTTTAGAAACATCTGTAACATGGGCGATTGGTCGCAGGTTTAGATATAGAGTAATAGCAGAAAAAGTTGGTACTGGTGGAGGTGTTAAAACTTTTACTTTATTTAGTGGATCTGATTATAATTCATTCTTTCAAATTCCCGCAAGTGGTGCAGGTGGAAGTGGTGCAGGTGCTTATCAAACGGATAGTATAACTTTACAAGGTTGGAACGTAAACCAAGAGTACACAAGACCACACAGTTTAGGTGCTAAACCAGATTGGAGTAAAATTGTATTTGTTTGTACTTCACCTGATAATGGGTATAGTACAGGAGATGAGTTAGACATTAGTACAGCATTACAACAAACGATTGCAACGGGAAGCCAAGCAGGTATAAATATAATGTATAATGATACAGATGTTTATATTAGATTTGCAAATAACTTTGTAAGGTTTTTAAACTCAATAAGAAGTGGTGTTAGTAATTTAAACTCTGCAAATTGGGATTTAAAAATAGATTTATATAAAGGTGGTGTTTCTGAAATTGTAGATGGTAACGCTGTACATGTTAATACAGATGATGAAATAAACCAACTAATAGAAAAGGTAACAGCCGTAAATAATGATATTGTAATTATTGAAGATTCAGAAGATTCATTTAGTAAGAAAAAAGTAAAACTTAGTAACGTTGTTACAGGTGGTTTAACTATACTTACCTCAAATGTAAATATAACACAAACTTCTTGGAGTGGGAACACTAATTACGTATATAATGTTTCTTTACCAGGTGCACAAGTTGACGATAATTGTCAAGTTCATCCAAACGCTGCGGTATTTAATAGTATTTTAGCTGTTGGTACAAATTGGTTAGGATTTGCATTTTGTTTAAGTCCTAATATTGTTACTGTGGTATGTAGGGTAAGCAGTTTTGTAAACATTGCACCGCTAAGTGATTTTACTGTACAAATTATAAAATAATATGATATACACAATAAAAGCTACAAGTAGTGATGTAGTAATAGGGGGATTTACTTTTACAAGTTCCCCCGTAAGATTAATCGAAATACCAATACTTACATCAGTTCACTTTGAAAGTTTATTTGATGCGGTTGAAAATGGTAGTTTAGCGATTTTAAAGGATGGTGATGTGTTAGCTAATCCAATGCCTGTTATTAGTAATCTAATTAATTTAGCTCAAGGATTTGAAACGATACTTTTAGCAGATGGTTCTGAATTGTTAAATGAGTATAGGACAAAAGAGTTTGAAAGGGAGGATATACACATAACAGATAGTACTATTACTGTTTTATCTGATGATTTCAGTAAATACTTTACAATAAAAGGAGGTACTAATTATGATGTTATTTTACCAGATGTAAATACTGTTAGTCCATCATCTGTATATAAGTTTAAAAACTTAGATAACAATTTAATTAGAGGTACTTTTATACCTGTAAGTGGTCAAAACATAGAGGGTGAAGATTTGTTTTATCTGTATGGGAAAGGATATGTTAGTTTAAAAGTAAAAACAGATGTTAATACAGGTGCACCATTTTGGTCCATTGTAGATTTTAGCAGTTTGTTTAGTAGTTTAGGACATGGAGAAACTAAACACATAGATTTTGTAAATAATGATGGTTTGTTAGTTGTTGAACACAATTTAGGATATACGCCTACAACTCAAGTTTGGGTAAATGATGGTTTAGGAGGTTTTACAGATCCTAATGTTGATGTTGATCACGCAAGTAACAAAGACTCATTCACAGTCAATTTAGAGGGCGTAAACTCTGGATTTATTTTGTATGTTTAATTTTAATTAGTTAAAAATGGGAATTACGAGTAAGAAACATTACAGAGGTAGTGATTTTAACAACAAAGATTTAAAAGACGCTAAAAGCTTACAATTAAATCAAGACGCAATAAATGCAGATGAGGCTGTTAGAAAGTCTCAAAGTGAAAGCATATCAGCACAAGCTGTACAAGATAAATTAATTTCTGACAGTGGTAATGCTAGTACAGATAGTGCATTTACATCATCTAGTTTAGTTAGTTTTTTAGCTGCTAAACAAGATAATATGAGTATTCATAGCTCATCAACTGCATATTTAGAGTTGGTGGGTAGTGAGATTAAAGTAAAACAGTTATTAGTGTCTGATGTTACAGTAAATGAAACATCTGCAACTATTGCTGATTATGTAACAGCCAATCCTGCACATGGGAAAAATGAGGGTGATGTAATTATTTTGACATCTGCAACTATAAACCAAGAACGTTCATGGATTCATAACGGAGGTTCAGCAGGTGACGCAAGTGATTTTACAAAACTTGTTACAGATTTCAACGAGGCATCAATTAGAGCGATGTTTTCTGCTGGTGATAGTTTTATTTCTTATGATCCTTTAAGCGGTCAATACTCTTTAAATAAAGGTACTGCATTAAGTGCATTAGGTGCACAGACTCTACCTGTTGATAGTACTGAATTTACTACAATTACAGGATCAACTACTTTAGCAATTTTAAAAGCTTTAGAGGCTTTTATTATTAGTGTTGATACTGCTGCTACTGGAGGTGCTGCAACTTTAGATACTAGATTAGATACTTTATCAGGTGTTGAAGGGAACAGTTTAGAATCTTTTACAGGATCTACTTTTTCAGATAATAAAAATATTAAAGAGGTATTACAAGAGTCTGAAACAAAACATGAGGCTGCTGATACTGATAGAGGTGCAATTCGTACTGAATTTGGAAATGCTGATACTGTTTTAAATGCTAAGATTGACGCAGAAATTGCAAGAGCGACAAATGCAGAGGCAACAGAAGCAAGTAACAGAGCTAACGCAGATAACGGATTACAAAACAATATTAATGTATTAGGCACAATATTAGGTTTTGAAACTCAAAGAGCGACAAATGCAGAACAAGGTTTATCTGATCGTTTAGATGTTGTTGAGGGTGCTGATACTGTTGCAGGATCAATTTCAAAGGCTGAAAAAGATGCGAAGGCTTATGCTGATGTATTAGTAGCTAATGAGGCTGTTGCTAGAGATGCGGCTGACGTTGCATTAAATTTAAAAATTGATAACTTAGCAGAGGGTGATATTACTTTTGTTGGTCAAGTTTTAGCAGATGGTACAGTATCAATTAGACAGGACCGTATTGATGCAGGAGACACAAGAAACGGACAATCTTTAATGTCAATTGATGTAAAAGCAGGTGAGACTTTTGTAATGTCTGTTAGTGCATCATTAACATATACAGATAATTCTGTTGTAGCTTATGAGGCAGGGGATAAATTAATGTTGATTGATGATGTATTAAGTGGGAACTTAGTGGAATCTAAATTAAATATTGTTCCTGCAAATGCAACAGGGTTAAGTGTAATTAATATTGGTTCTAGTACTATCGAAATTGACCTAAATAATAAATTAGGTGTTATTGCTGACAGTATTGGACGTGCTGAATTAGATTCTAGTATTGAAGCTGATATTGATGATAAGCGTAGTTTAACAGGTAGCAATGCAATTACTTCTGACTCTGATACTCATTTTGTAACAGATACAAGTACAGCAGCTACTCAAAACATGTACTTTAAAAGAGTATCTAACACATCTGATGCGTTAGCAGGTACAAAGAGAGCTGTTTTAGGTGAGTTGTATGTTGGTTCAAATGGTAGTGGTAATCCTTTAGCACCTTGTTATGCTCATACTGTAACATTTAGTACACATTATCAAGGTGTAAGTACTGACATGTCAATGGCTGTTGGTGGTGGTAATTTTGAGGCAAATGTAACTAATCCTATTGCTGCTGTATATGCTACGGGTGTTTATGCGTTAGCTCAATCTAATCAATTAGGTATTAACTCAGGTTTAACGGGAGTTGCACAAAATGCGGGTATTAGTAATATTGGTGTAACAGGTTTTGGAAAAGCTGGAGGAGTTGGTAAAGATAGAGGTGGTGTATTCGCATTATCTGATTTAGATTTTATTAACTACGCTGGTGCTCGTTCTGTATCTCCTATTAGTTATCCTGATGTTGCTTTAATTGCTGATGCAGGAACTTCCGCAAGTGGTAAGGCTTTTGTGGCTGTTGGAGATTCTATCTTTGAGGGTGGTAGTGTTACAGTTCCTAGTGCTGTAAATAATACAGATGCGGTAAATTTATCAGATTTAAAAGATAAAGAGTTTGCGAGTGAGGGTATTGTATTAGGTGCTAACACATCTGTAACAATCAATCATAATTTAGGAACTAAAAAGGTTAATCCTGTAATTTGGGTCGATGATGAACTAAGTACATCTAGCTTTGACATTGAAAGAAGTGGAACAAATGCAATGATTATTTATAATGATACGGCTGATGCTGTAACATTAGATATTTATATTACTGCAATGTCTATTTAATAAAACAAAACAATTTAGAGGGGTGTATTTTACATCTCTCTTTTTTGTGTTACATAATTCGTAATCATGATAGTATTAAAATATATAGAGGGTAAAAAATGGGAACTATACAAACCTATTACATACGTTTTGTGTGATGGGCATGTGATCACAATACCTAAAGGGTTTAAAACAGACTTATCAAGTTCTCCAAAAATATTATGGAGTTTGTTCCCTCCTTTTGGAAATTTTCTACTAGCTGCCTTGATACACGACTATTTATATGTAACAAAATACAAAAATAACAGGACTTTTGCTGATAAGGAAATGTTATATATAAGCAACGCTTTAAATAGTAACAAAATTGATAATTATTTACGCTACTACGCTGTCGTTTTGTTCGGTTGGGTAGTTTGGAACAAGTAATGAACTAAAAGCCCGTTATAAGGTTTATATTGGTATAAAAACACAAATCAATTAAGTTATGTTATTTGAAGAGTTATTAATTTACATTACAATACCACTTACTGCAATATTTATTCGATTAAGTTTAGAGAAATTAAAAGTAGTTGAGAAGTGGTTGAGTTCAAGATTTACAGTATTAAACAATTTAGGTTATTGTGCTTTTTGTTATTACACGTGGAGTAATCTTTTTGTAGCCTTGATTTATGCAATTTTAGTAAAAGATTTCGGTTTTTTATTATACTCACCTGCATTTACTGTAATTAGTCTTATGTTTCATTTTAAATTTTTTGAGGATGAGCAATAAGAGAGATTACACAACCGACCTAAACGAATTAAAAGTAAAAGACTTCTTTGCTTTCCAACAAGCTTTGCTAACTTTAACCATTGGTGATGGATACAATAGTTTAGAGGAAATAATTATTAAAACACTAACTTTATTAGCTAAGAATAGGGTAAATGATGCACATCAAGAACTTGTAAGTACTCTTACTGTAATCAACAGTATTAAAGAGAATGAGAGTAGTATCATTGATGGCTTAAAAGCATTACTAAAGTCGGGAGATATTAACCAAGCAAGGTATAAGGATTTATTAAATGAGTTTGCAGAGGTAAAAAAAAAAGTCTTTGACGAATTAGAATTTTACTTTCCTGATGTATTCGGTAATAAAAAGAGTGAAATAATTGAGGATGTAAAGATTAGAGCTTTAAAGATAGCAGATGAAATACTAAATAAAAACGACAATAGTCAAACAATAAAGTTTCATGAGGATAATATTATAAACGCTACAAAAAGAGCTAATAGTGAGAAAATAAAACAATTCACCAAGTCTTGTAATACTTTAGTGAATAGCGTTATGCCTGAAACAAATGTTGATCCTATGGAAATGTCAGTTATGCGATTTTATCAATTGCTTGAAGATTTAAAGAAAAGGAATAGAAAATTAAAAACAACTAAATAAATAAATTAATTATGCCTAAAAATGGAACGATGGGAAAAACAGGAACTAAAAAAACGTATAGTACAAAAAGAACTGGAACACCTCCAAAAAAGAAGAAAGGTAGAAAATTACGCAAACCTAGATTTGGTAAATCATCTGCAAAGAAAAAGTAAGTTTGTAATATTTGCAATTATATTTGACCTACTACACTATAACATTTACCCTTTATTTGATGAAGGGTTGCAATTATACGTGTATGATTCTACACAATCTATTGCGTTTTTATTCTATATCTATGCTATTTACAAATTGATACCTAAAGAATTAGTTTTAATGCACTTTATATTAGGTGCGTGGCTATGGTTTAGTATTGGTGATGTGTTTAATGTTGTTTACGTCTCTGATGGCTTAGACGGATTAAGGTTAGAAAATTGGCTACTACTGTTTAATGTAAGTGTTTTCAGTTACAAATTTAGAGATGAATTGTATTTGAGGTGGGAGATATTAAGGTTTAATCTTAACATGGAGAGATATGAAGGGGTATTTTAAAAGCTTAATTGGATTATTTTGGGAGAAAGACATTAGTATATTGTACTTTATATTTGGTGCATTAATGTTTGTCTCAGCAATTGTACAAGTTGATGATCCTGGTGGAAAGGTTGAACCAGCTATCGAAAATCCAACTATGATAGTTTGGACCTGTGTAATTATAGGTTTTTTGTCTATGGTTATTAGCCCCATCTCAAGATGGTTTATACTTAGAAATATGATGATGGGTTTTAATTTCTTCCTCAGTATTTATGTCATTGTAGATTGTGGGGAAGCTATATCAAATAGTAGTAATTCAGTTTGGTTAGTTGCTATGTGTGTATTTGCGGGGTTATTTGCTAGAAGTTATAAAGACTTGTTACAATATAAAGAAAGATATGTTAAACCAGGTAAAGATAAAAACGAATGTTAGTTATAATATTACATATAATTGCAATTCTGCTAGAATGGTTTAGTACTATTTTTTCAACAGGTGATGATATATTTAAAGGTGTAATTAGTTTTCTAACTCTATTGTTTGGAGGATCAAAAGTTTGGGATTTTTGGCAGAAATGGAGAGAGGGAGATAACAAACTAGAGGAAGCAAGAATAAACGCAGATAAGGAGATTAAAAACAATGCAGATAAACATCGTGTAGAACTAGAAAAATTGCAAACAACAATAGATCATCAAAAAAGCGAGATCGTGTACAAGGATGGTATTATTACAGAGTCTAAAAGACAAATTGAAGAGTATAAAAATGGTAAATCTGAACTTATAAGGATAAATGAGGAAAAGGATAGAACTATTTCACAGATGCACGAACGATTGTTAGAATGTGAACGAAGTAAAAACAAATAGATGGGAAAGGAAAGAAAACAAACCAAGTTTAGAAACTTCATTGATAAGGCTAAAAAGATACTGCCTGATATTGCAGCAGTAGGAGGAAAGTTAGCAGCAGGAAACTATTTAGGTGCTATATCAGAAGTTGGTGAAATACTCACAGGAAAAGCAGAAGAAGAACCAAATAATGATAAGGTAAACGCATTATTATATGAGTACGAATTATGTAAAATTGAATTTGGTATAGAGGAAGAAAAGATACACCAACAAGATAGGGCGAACGCTCGAAATATGTATAAAGAGGATAACGCATTACAAAAGGTTTTTGCGATCACTTTTTTAGCATGTTACATAGGAATGACAATATTAATGTTATATGGTTTCTATAAAGTAGGGATTGCAGAGGTAGAAGTCGCAAACTATGTTGTAGCTTTTGTTACATCTGTTTATACAGGTATGAGTATGAAAGTTAATACTATTGTAGAATTTCTATTTGGATCAAGTTTATCAACTAAAACACAGCAAAATGAGAAAGATTAAAGGTATTATTATTCATTGCTCAGCTACTAAACCTAGTATGGATGTTGGAGTAGATGAAATAAAAGATTGGCATGTGAAAGGCAATGGTTGGAGCGATATTGGTTACCACTATGTTATTACTAGAGATGGATCACTTGAGCATGGTAGAGATATTGAGAAA
>Ga0098054_1001366_pt1 | contig 12341 bp, 10 predicted proteins | sample 16_taG_FD_75048 | JGI IMG/M metagenome (GOLD analysis project Ga0098054, IMG submission 75048) | Marine viral communities from the Subarctic Pacific Ocean - 16_ETSP_OMZ_AT15313 metaG | ecosystem: Environmental > Aquatic > Marine > Oceanic | place: Pacific Ocean | collected 2015-01-18
ATCATAATAAAGATGGGGAATTTGCACCTTCTGGTTTCTCAGACAGAGAAGCAGCTTTATTAGTTGAGAGTTCCAAAAAAGACCCTCAAATGATGAAGCTTCTTAAAGACAAAAATGACATCATGGGTCTGTGGGCTAAGATGAATGCTACAACTATAAAGGTAGCTCTCGAAACCGGTCAGATAAAACAAGACGAAGCGTTTAAACTAATTACCGCAAAGAGCCGAGCTAACTCAGCCGAAGGTTTGGTTGATGTCGTTTTCAACGCTCTTGGGTTAGATAAGAAGGACGATCAGTACAAAGAAAACGCTAAAATAATAAGAAAGACTTTTAACTCAGAAAGTTTTAAATATCAGCGAAACGAGGAAAAGGGGAGCATGCCCGAAGGCTACCATTACTCACCTATGCAAGGGTTTGAGGACAATGAATTCCATTACGAAGAACAGGAATCATTGGAACAACTGGTAACCGGTAAAAGTGGCGGTAGCTCTGGTTGGCAGTCTAAAAGAAACAACGATGTTGGTAAAAGGGTCATGGGTCGCCGGACGGGGGTAGATAAACCTAATCCCGAATCCGCACTAGCCCACGCTTTTCTTGCTCACGATGCAATGGTTATGAGAGGAGCTAAGATTGCACCCGGTCAAAGAATCCGCGAGTGGTATGAGCTTTTCCTCGAGATGCATAAAAACAAAGACAACCTCGGAGAGAAAATCGAGTGGTCTGAGCGTTTTAGCGAGGTTGCTAAAAACAACGGCATTGAAGGTTTAATGAACGATAAAAGAAAAAGACAGATTGTCTTTAACGAGTTCAATGAATTTTTCGATGTATTAGAGGAACACGAAGACGGTAAGATGCCGACTCAGACCGGCTTAAAACTAAAGACAAAAGTAGTTAACGGCAAAGAGCGTATCGTTATAAGGAAAGGCGAAATACCTATTAACATAGCAAATGACCCATCCTTGTTCTTGGTTAAAAACGGAGGTGAACTTCAGTTCGTTAAATTTAAACTAAAAGATGGTAAAAAAGGAGACGGTAAGACTCTTACATCAAGAGGAGCCCGCCTCACCTCTGAGTTAAGTAATTTAAATTACCAGCCCAGCAATCCTTTGTTCAGAGCCATTCAGATACCTACCAGGTTCTTGGCACAGATGTATACTTCGTTTAACCCGGATTTCCTTTTATCAAATGCCGTTAAGGATGCGATAACCGGTATGATAAATGTTACCGAGGATGAAAAGAAAACAATATTTAAAGATTTAATAAATCCCAAAAACTACGGAAGAGCGGTAAAAGCTATTTACAAAGTAGAGCGGGAAATGGAGCAAGGACCAAGGTCAGCGAAGTATAAAAACATGCCCTTAGAGGAGGCTCTTAAAATTGGAGATAATGACTGGGAGGGTTGGTTCAGGTTCTTCGAAGCTAATGGTATGCGTACCGCGTTTACTAGCCAAGATGAAGTTACGCAGTACATGGAAGCCGTAAAAGAAGACATAGGAATACTTTCCAAAAGAGGTAAGTTCTCTAAGGCCAAAATGAAGCTTCTCGAAAGCAATATAGTAAAAACTGTTGAGGCGATGAATGCGGGTGTTGAAAATGCCATGCGTTTACTAGTTGCAAAACATTTACTTAAAAAAGGTTTTACCGTTCAGCAAGCGGTCATGGCGGGTAGAAATATATCTGTGGACTTTAACAGAAAAGGAACTCTCAGTTCCGGAATCGGTTCGTTATTCCTATTCTTCAACGCAGGCGTTCAGGGTAATCTCCGAATGATTAAATCAATGGTGGGCCGGGATAGGGTGGCGGCCGCTAAGTTAATTACCGGGATAATGGCTTTCTCTTTTACTTGGGGCTTGCTTCAAAGAATGTTGACCCAACACGATGAAGATGAAGACGGGGAGAACGAAGGCAACCACTACGACAGATTAGGCGACTTCGAAAGAGATACTAATTTAACAATGTTCTTCCCCGGTACTGATTACAATGTCCGCATCCCTCTTCCTTGGGGTTATAATTTATTTTGGATGATGGGCCAAAAAGCGGCTAATGTAGCGGCTCAAAGCATGGGCTCTTCTATGGGTGGGTCGGGTATTATTTCGAACGGCACAAACGCCATGTCAAATATCTACTCCACATTTAACCCACTTGGTGGAACTTTAATGCCCGGGTTTATTGCTCCTCTTTATCAAGTCGCTCAAAATGAAACTTTTTACGGAGCCCCGATTACGAAACCCAATCGTCAATTTGAAGAAACCCCAGCCGCTTTTAGAAGTAGTAAAAATACAAAAGAATTTTTTGTAGATTTTTCTAAGAAAATGAATGGGTGGCTCGGTGGAGATGAAATTACTCCGGGGTCTATGAAAAGGATGTTCGGGTCTGACGAGGTTGTAAACCCAATGGAAGATTGGAGCTGGGCGTTGTCAGGTAGTGATCTTGAACATATATTTGAAGGGTACACGGGTGGGCCAGGTGCAACTTTTTCAAGATTAGTATCAGGAGCGTACAGCGGTATTAACGGGAACCTAGACATGAATTGGGCAGAAGTACCCGTTTCCCGAAGGTTTTTTAGAGAAGGTTACTCGTCATACATGACTTCTAAAAGGTTTTACAATTTAAAGAAAAGAACCGACAACGCTAACGAGTATGTTAAAAATCTTAAATCCGGTAAAAACATCAAAGAATCAAAAGAAGCTATATCTGGTAATAGGGATTTATTACAAATAAAACCTATGGTAGACGCCGCCGATACAAAAAGAAAAGCAATTCAGAGACTTGTAGATAAAGTTAATGCATCTCAGTTGTCAGAATCGCAAAAGCTTGATAAGGTAGAGAAATTAGAAAAGCAACGGGTGGCTGCTTGGCTTAAAGTATTGTACAAAGCAAGGAAGATGGGAATTGACGTATAACAAATGATATCGTGAAGAATACAAATTTAGTACTAAGTCGTGAACAGGAAGAAAAACTCGTGGAGTACGCACTTGAGCGAGTTGAAAGCTTAAAAGAAGACAACTCCGCGCGTATAAGTAGTGACTTACACTCTTGGTCTGTTTATCAAAATGACCGCAAGGATAGGGACGCTATTGACAGTATCTTCGCTCAATCAAATGTCTCCGTTCCTTTAACTAGTTTAGTCGTAGACCATTTTTTAGCTAGAGCTGAAGATGAGATAACAGGGACAAGTCCTTATTTCGAATTTAAACCACAAGGTGTTTCCGATACGGTTTCCGCCGAATCTTTTAATAGGTACTTCCATTGGAAATTGGAAGACAAAGGTAGGATCCGAGAAAGATTAGAAGAAAGTTTTCTTCATATATTCTTACAAAGAGCAGCTATTTTTAAGTCCGTTTACGAAGAGCGTAAATCTGTATGGTACGATTTAGAAAGAAGCGCTCTGTTTGATAATGAGACTCAAGAGTTTGTAGAACTTCTTGAGCAAGGGCCTGTTATAGAAGGAGACGCACCAATGTTTCCCGAGGTTAACCCAGAAACCGGCGAAACCGAGACACGACTCGAAGCAGACCCTTCGTTCACCGTAACTCCTGGAAAGCACGAATTTAAACCATACCCCGAAGGTGTGCCGACCGAGCAAATTAAGTACAAAGGTCCTAGGTCGGTGGTCGTTGATTCGGACAGGTTCTTGGCCCCAAGTTCAGTAGAGCACCTAGAGTATGCCGACTTCATTGGCGAGCTTTACGATAAAGATTTAAATTGGTGCCGCGATATATTTTTTGAGCGTGAGTGGTTTTCTTTTTCCGACTACGAAGAGGCTGTAAAGAAGGACTCTAACCCTAGAACAAAAAGTAAAAAGAACGAAGATTCTAAGGACAGTAAAACTTGGGAAAAAGAAAAGATTCCTATGGTTCCCGTAGTTGAATGTTGGATTTCAAAAGATATACTAGGAACGGGGCAGCCTCAAGATTTCTGCGTATTTATAGATACTGAAATTAAAAAAGCTATTTTTTACGAGTACACAGCTAAGCTCACCCCCGACAATAAACCACCTTATGTAACCGTAGCGATCGGTAAGATGAATAATAAATGGTGGGGTCCGAGTCTTCCTGAAAAAATAAGAACATACCAAGAGTACATCGATAAACAGTTTAATAGCGAAAGCTATCGTAACGAGTTGTCCGCTAATCCTATTATAGGTGTAAACCCTCAGGCAGTAGAAGACGAACCCGAAGATGTCGAGCTCCACGCGGGTAAGTTATTTCAACTTAAAGACCAATACAGCATGGACGATTTTCTTTCGTTCTCGGCTTTACCTAATTTAGATAACAAGACCCAGGAGTTAATCGATTTTGTATTCGGCATGGTTCAACTTTGGCTTGGGGTTAGTAATATGGCACAAGGAGATTACCAAGCTTTATCGCCCGCTAATACTGCAACGGGAGTTGAGGCAACTTTAAACGAAGCTTCTAAAATAGGGCGAAGGTGGATGCGTAGAATCGTAAGAGGGTTTGAAGAGCACCTTGCAAAATTAATAAAAGTTGCAATGGCAACTATGGACGAAGCTGAGGTCTACGAATACATGGAAGGGGATGTGGCCGCTTTTGCGGAGATGACTCCCGAGATGATTTCGGATCTTGAGATGAATTGTAAGGTCATCCTTTCACAGGACCAAGGACAGCGGGCTATCGAAAAAGCCAACCTTGCTCTTCAGGTTCAGGAAAGATTTTTACAGCATCCACCCGAAATTCGACCATTCAGCCGCCCAATGTTTAAGCGCATTTTAGACGCCCTTGGTTACGAAAATACCGAAGAACTTTTACCAGAAGCCGCACCACCTGACCCTAAAAGCGAAGCTGAGATTATGAAACTCATGGCGGATGCACAGGGCACAGGAGGAGGAGCTGGGCAAGCCCCAGAAGCGGGTGATCAAATCAACGCACAAGTCCAGGGGATGGGTAACAGCAACCCTCAAGGCGAAAATCAATATCAACAACAGACAGGATAACTATCATGGCAAATAAATACAATCACTCAAAAGTACCAAATGCTTTTAAACAAAAACGCACCAATGCTAGATACAAGATAGCAAATATAAAAGTTGGTGGTAAACGCCAATTAGGTAATAACTTCGGACTGTACGCACACCCACTCGGGAAGACTTACGCTAAAGCAACCGGCGTTATCGGTAAAACTAACAGAGCCGCTTCGGTAGCTTAATGAGCGATATTGTTCTATTCGACAAGCTTTCCGATGTCAAAAGGCTCACTGTTGACGAGGCTTTTACGCATTTGGAGAAAAGGTTTCAAACAGAAAGAGGCCGTTATCTCTCCAGAATGCTTGACCGCGAAACAAGTCCCGAGGAGACAATTGCTCTCAAGGCCGTCGTTAACGCGTTGGAGACTTTATCGCCGATGGCTCTCGCGGAAGCAGTCATCAAAATAGAATCGAAGAATCTTAAGAAGCATAGTCCCGAAATGTTTAAGGTTAAAAAGGCATGAGCGCTTATTACAGTAAAAATATAGTGAGTAAGGTTGCCGGAAGACCTGCCCCACTTAAATTTAGCGGCGTACCTCGCGGTTATAAATTGCCCGGAACCCCAGATCCCGTAGATAAGGCGGGCACTGTTGTAAGTAATGTTGCGCCAACTGTACCACCATGGACGCCGGCCAATATAGCGAAAATATTTTGGTTTGATTCTAGTGATTTAAGCACAATCACAAAAGACGCATCCAATTTTGTAAGCTAATGGGCTGACAAGAGTGGAAATGGCAATCATGCCACACAAGCAACATCATCAAGCAAGCCGACTTACACAGTATCAGATTCATTATTAAATAATAAATCCTCAATTTCGAGTGCTTCCCAGAATGGTCAGATCGGGCTGGACCTGCCGAGCACTTCTCTTCAGGAGATCTTTGTGGTTGCTTATTACAAAGATGGCTTAGACACAACATTTGACAATTATAACGCCCTGATCTCTGGTCCGGGAAATGTCGGTCAATACCGAATAATGGGTGATAAGGGAAAAAGTAACTGGTGGTCAACGACTAATATATTTAACGACGGTGGAACTTTCAAAAATGGGGCAACCACTTCAAACTTCGCTGTATTACCCATGCCGGCAACCTTACTCCGCTTTACCAGTTCTGCTGCCAGAAACGAGACAAGAGGAATTCTTTATAATACAAAAAGTTCAGATCGTGGCTGGGTTGGAGGAGTCGGTGAAATTATCGGTCTTTCTGCAACTTCTTTGACAAGCGACCGTCAAAAAATCGAAGGTTATCTTGCTCATAAGTGGGGACTCGCAGCAAACTTGCCAAGCGGTCACGCTTATAAAACTAAAGCACCTTAAAATGAGCGATCGGGGTTATATAGTCTTAGTTTTAGATATATTACTAATAGCGGCAATGCTGCTTTTGGTTATGGGGTGTAAAGCTTCATCCTGGTACCCAGTCATGGGCTCAGTAGCCGGAGGGGCTAGTGGTGCGGTTCTTGGGCCAGCGGGTGGTGCTGTTGGCGCCGGTGTAGGTTATGCTGGTGGTAAGACCGCTCAGATGATGACCGAGAATGAGGATCTTAAAGAAACCGTAGATGCTTTGACCCACGGAGATGTCAATAAATTGGTTCAAAAGGGCTTAGAATCTCAAGCTAGTGGTTATGAAGAGTTTACAGATTCTGTAAAAAAAATACTAACGGTGGCGGGCTCCGTTTTACTAGCTTATCTTTGTATTCCAATCCTCTTAGCAAGAAAAACCGCGACACAATGTGCGAGAAAAGAAGCGGAGAAACATTTAACCAGAATACCGTTTCCTCCCAAAAATCCATGAAAAACCTAAAATTAGTAAAAGATTATTTTAATACACTGACCAGTAAAGGTAAGGCTTTTTTTGTACTCGCGGTAATCGTCGCGGCTTACTTAATTTTAGATCAATTAGGATGAGCGACAGTACTCCAATAATAGGTATGATCGGTACCGGGCTCTCTTTTACGCTCGGGCAGTGGAATGATTTAGTAGGGCTGTGTGCCGGTATACTAACATGCTGTTATATGATTTGGAAACTTGTTAAATTTTATAAAGATGGCAAAAGATAAAAAACAATTCACACCTTGCGAAAAATGTAAAAACCAGCCCGAATGCATAAAGGCTGGTAAATGCGCATTAAGTAAACCTAAAAGCAAGCCCTCAAAACCGGGCAAGCTAGGTATTTACAACAGGTAATACAACCGGTTTTCAGCTCCGTATAACAATAGTATTGTACGGGAATGGAAGAACAAGCCGGGGTGGTTGATTCCCCCCAACAAACCGAATTAAATCTTGCGGATGTGTCTACAGACGACCTTCGCCAGGCAATGTTAACGCAACCCGAAGCGGTAGAAGAAGCACCAGCTCAGCCTGAGGAGGAATCCCAGACAGAACCGGAGCCCGAAGCTACTACTACGGAGGAGGTTTCTTCAGATGAACCGGTAGAAGAAGTTTTTGGTGAAACTGAAGAAGAAAGATTGGCTAAGAGAAGAATCAGGCCGAAGAACGAATTAGACCAACAAGTCATCGATCTATATAGATCAGAAGGATTTAGCGGGACATTCGCAGACGCGGCTTCGGTAATTTACGGTCAAACTTCCCAACCGAATCAACCACAACCGCAACCAGTACAACCTGAGCCTATAGGCCCAGACCCTTTTACAACGGAAGCGGGTAAGCTAAATGGTGAAATTCAGGATCTCGAAATTAAGGTTAAAGAAGCCGCCGAAGATTTGGATACCCTTCAAGCTCTCAATTTACAGAGAGAAATTATGAAAAGGGAACTCCAGCTTCAAAGCCTCAACGACCGAAAAGAGAGGGAATCTGAAAGAATCCAAGAAGCGCAATACAACACCCACCGCAATAAAGCGGTGGAGAGCAGAGAAAGAGCTTATGAAGCTTATCCTGAATTGTCGGATAAATCCACAATTTACAGAAAAGAATTCGACCATTTCATAAACCAAGCTCAAGAACACTCTGATTACGCAGCAATTTTCAACTCTCCTAATTGGCCCGAACTCATGGCAAATGATTTCGCAGCTAGGAAAGGGGTAAATAGACCAGCGCCAGCGGCACCTGAGCCGGTTCAACAAAAACAAGTTCAACCACTCGGAAGCCAGGCAAAAGTTTTGACAACAGGTCAAGCTGCACAACCCGTACAACAACCACAAACGGCGGAATCAATCATCAATAACTTAGGGGATATCAGTAACGATCAATTATTTGAAATGCTAGGTACCCCCGATGGAAGATCGTTTCTCCGTTAATTCAATATAACAAATCTAATTATTAAATATCATGGCTAATAAAGCATCAGCACCAGCAGCACAGTCGGCAGCCGGAAGTTTCGGAAATGTTGACTTGCTCAATACAAATACTAACTATAATACCTCCGCTAATAAAGGTACTACTAAAATTTTCGGCGATACCGATTTGCGTACCAGACTATGGTCTGAGCTCGTAACTCGTGACGCTCGGGAAAAGAATGTATTCTCAAAGTTCATCGGTTCGGAAGGCTCAGGCTCGCCGGTCGTAGAAAAACGCGATCTATCCGCAGGCGGATCTGACAAGGTAACTTTTACTACTGTCGCTCCAATTCGTGGACAAGGTGTTCGTGGGGAGCAAATCCTCAAGAATAAAACCGGGAAGCTCAAATTTGGCGCATTCAGCGTTGAAGTGGATCTTATCCGTCACGCTGTTGCTTGGACGCAAGTTGTAAAACTTATGCGCTTCACAGGCAAAACTATCGACCAGCTTTCAGCTGAAGTTATGGCTGAGTGGGCAGGACGCACTGAACAGGATCATATCCAAATGGTTCTTCGCGATACTTGCTTGAATAACTCTACTTCAAACCTTATCTCCGGATATGGCGCAGCGCAAAACCTTGCATATACAGAAGGTCTTAGTACCGACATCATTCAAGAAGCCAAACAAGCATTGATCGCCCAGGGTGGTGAGCCAATGAATGTTGGTGGTGATGACAAAACCGAAATTCCCGGTTATTTGTTCTTCGCACCTGACGCTTGTTTACGCCCTCTTCGTTCAGATCCTGATTACCTCGAAGCTATTCTTCAAGCTGACGAGCGTAGTAGTTCTAACAAGTTGTACAGTGGTAACTATGCAATGTGGGACGGTAATATTATTGCCAACCATAATGTATTAATCGACACAGCTGACGGACGCCAAGGTTCTCCTTTGCTTCCTACCGCTCTTGTTGGCACTGCTCATACTATCGCTACCGCAGCTAAGCTTAACCTTGGTTACGACTGCTTTGCAAACTTCATAGGTTTCGACGCAAAGATCCCAGGCGGAGGCGGAGGTCAGTATGCAACTTCTGCTAATTCAGGAGGCATTGACGGATACATTCTCGCAGTTGCTCCTAGTGGGGACTACGGTTGTGCTTCTTATACGGCAAATACTGGTAACGAACTTACCGGTCTTGCTCGCGTAAGTGGCGGAGGTCAGCTCGCAGCAGCATCAACAGCAGGTACTCCTACAAAGAACTCCATTAACTTGGCAACAACGAGTACAATTCCGGCCGGAACTGTTATCTATCAGTGCAACGCTCTTGGAACTCCAATCGGATATGCGTTAGCAATGGGTAAAACTGCATTATACTACGCAAAAGGTGCAGTATCCAATGAGCAGATATTCCACTATGACGACTTCGCCAACTCCGGCAACGAAGCACACTTGTCAGCTGTAGGTATTCAGTCCGTTTACGGAATGGCCGCTTACCAAGATACAAACGGGAGAATCCCCGGAGTACAGCTCGTAGAGTCGGTTAGGCAGATTCCAGGTTTTAGTTTCTGAGCTATTTAAGCTTGAGAATATTAACCATATTCTAATCAAATCCACCACCCCTCCCTGAGTATTCGGGGAGGGGTTTTTATTACACAATACTATCATGAAAATCATAATCATCGGAAAGAGAGATCAAATGGGAACAATCCCGGTAATGCGAGTAAAAGGCATGAGCCGTTTACAGTACACTTTTGAATGGGATAAGGAAAGTAGGCACTACGCTTACGAACCGAAAACCCAAAGAGAAGCGGACGACATATTTAGAACACAAGGGCGTCTCTATAAGAGGATGTTTTTCTCCGTTCTTATGGATGAAAAAAAAGAGCCGGAAACAGATCACCATTTTGTAAAAGAAAAAACGGCTCCTAAAAAGAAAAAAGCGAAAGCTGAAAAAATAGATCCTACTCCCGAATTACAAGCGGTAGTAGAAAAAGATGTCGCAGTGTAGCATGACTAAATGCCGGCACAATTAACAGGTTTATCCGTTTCCCAAAGCCCAGTTGTACAACTTACTGTACAAGGGGTTCAAACATCCCCCACATCTTCGCTTAGCAATTTAAGCTCAGTAGGTTCTCCGCTAAACAGCTTTTCAATTTTAACATTAAATTCTCCAACGAGTTTTATTGGAGATATTAAAATTAGAAAACTGTGCATGTTTGAGCACATACTAGACCAAGTAGCGAGTATGCTTGGTGCGGATAGGTGGGACGAACTTCCATTAGTAGACCAAGAGCGTATAAAAATCGTAGTTAACCAGGCTTATCGAGAATGTTACGCCCCCGTTGACGGGCACAGGCCTAGGTGGGCTTCTCGTAAAATAAAGCTGTTTTTCCCTCAAGGAGCTCAGTCAGCCGATTTAGAACTAGATGTAATAGATGTAGAAAAAGTTCCCGTTCTCGTAGGGCATGGGCCTCTTTCACCTATGAACTCTCGTAATGATGAAATTACGGCTAGGGCTCATTATTCAGGAGATTTTAGACCAGTAGGGGGCTACCAAGGAAGCTTTCCCTCGATTGATATGGATGAGCCTGAAGTAGACAGACCTATTTGGTACTTTATCGATCAAGTCGATAATGAAGAAGATTTCACGGTTGTGCCTAGAATGGTTTTATACCCAATTCCCGATAAAGATTACGAAGTCGAACTAGTCGGCAATATAATACCGGATAATCTAGAAGTAGGGGATTCCCCAAGACTTCCAGGAGAGGTGTGCTGGGATATTCTTTTACCTATTGCGCAGTATAAGCTTCTTTCAGATCCCCGCTATAATGGAGGGAATAGAGAAGTTATAGTACAAGCGGCAAAAGAAGCAAAAAGAAAACTTAAACATTTTTCTTCTCCGCAGAAACAGAGAACTACTAGGATTATAAGAAGAGGGGGTTGGTAATGGCTAAAGATTTAAGAATCCGCCCAATCGGAAAGCCTAAGATTGAGGAAGATTCCCAATTAGGTTTTCAAAAACTAACCCGTAGATTTGCCGCCGAAGGAACTAAGGTAACTAAAGATGGGTTAGATGGAACTGACGACGGAATCGCCTTATTTAGAAGAGTAGGGGAGCCCGATGAGGAGTACCCAGACCACTACCTCGTTAATCAACAAACCATACCCGGCGAGACATTGGACAGTTGTACTTTGGTAAGGCAGTATGCTCAACTCAGAGACTCTTGGTTTAGCCAACAGTCAAGTGAGTCAGGTGAACTTAAAAAGTTAACTAGGAAATACGTAGTTCTTAAAAACAGTAATCATATATTAAAGCAGTTAGGTAACCTTAAGAATCTAGGCTATGACTCCAGAGAGTGGTCGTTACACCCAGCTACCGGTAGTGGTTTACCTGATGGCGCTGAAGCGTTGGACGACGGTACGCCGGAGTCAAATGCAGACTGCTGGGATATGCTTCCCGAAATAATTAGAAGAACGGAACCTAAACTAGCTTCTTATGTTGACGGCGATGCGGCCGGCAATATACCAGACGAAGCGGGTCAGGCTTTAGTAAGCTTAGCCACCGTTTCTATCGCTTCTTATGTAGTATATCCGAGATCTATAACAATAGGTGCAGTGGACACCGTTACGAATAAAGCCACCGTTACTGTTGAAAGTGCAGCCCCTTGGAAGCTAGGTGGTCAAGTATTCAGCTCACAGGAGGGAAGAGCCGTACTAGACGACACTCAATTAATAGCAGAAGGAGAAACTTTTGTAGTACTAGGCGACCCGAGAGATGGCCAGGGAATTGACGACCCGGACACCCACCACGAATGTAATGAGGAAGTTTATACCGAACAAATTAATAAAGTAGGTGTAGGGGAGTCGATAGAATTAGATATTTCTAAAATAAAACCCGTGCAGCCTAATATGACTTCCGTAAATGCTCAAGGGGAAGACGGGTACATAGCTTACGATTTAGAAGAAGAGGATAGACAATCCCATTTCATAGAAGACCTGGCGCTTACGGATCAGCAAATAAGTATTAGCTCTAATGAGCACGGTTATAATTTACGCTGGCTAAGGGCTTCGGCAAGTGTAGACACCAGTAGTCCCGGTGTGGATATATGGACTTGCTCATGGGTTG
>Ga0098054_1001372_pt1 | contig 12280 bp, 6 predicted proteins | sample 16_taG_FD_75048 | JGI IMG/M metagenome (GOLD analysis project Ga0098054, IMG submission 75048) | Marine viral communities from the Subarctic Pacific Ocean - 16_ETSP_OMZ_AT15313 metaG | ecosystem: Environmental > Aquatic > Marine > Oceanic | place: Pacific Ocean | collected 2015-01-18
GATTTCGCACCGCAAAATGGTGTTTATTCGGCGTATACACCTCCATATTATGATGGTGAGTGTTGGTATGATATTATTTTTTGGCCCCGCGGCCTCCGAACCTCTAATCAGGGCGCCCAAGCATACTCTGGCCCACACTACTTTGAGTACGACCCAGAGGAGTCGGGTACACCATACATTCCAACTCTCTCCGAGATTTTTGCCGAACCACATCCGAACTTATTCTATGCCAGCGGCGCCGCCGTTTCTCTTCCGCTGGCCGGCACTTTTAAAAGAAAATGGAGGTTTGATCAGGAAGAGCTGCTCAGAGATTCCAATAGTACTTATCATATGATCCACTCGACAGGTCCCAACCCCAGCGTCGGGCCTGCCGCCGGCCCATATATTAATGAATGGTCGATGCAATTGGATGCATCATTAAATATTTTTGGTGTGTCTGATACAGTCGCCGTCACTTTCGGCGAAGGCACTGCGGCCGCCCACGATCAGGCGGTCACCGCTGCTGAGTCTAAGTGGACAGTTCAAACCAAATTTGAAACTCCTATTCTAAATTTTAATCATGTATCGGTTGCCAATGAAAAGCTCACCACTACGGACGATATATATGCTAATACGACTATCCCGCGGGGTATGTGGCATCAGTTTGGGCGCCTTCCCCTGGGGGATGAGGGTGTTTATATCCAAGTAACCGATATACCAAAAGATTGGTTGAACCTTCATCCAAGTGCTTCTTTAAAGCCCGATATGATGGGTAAATTTGGTTCTAAGAATAAATCGCCTTATGTACACATAGAAGATGATGTAAAAACTTATTATAATAAATACGGCGTCTACGCGTCTTCGGGAAGTAGGGAATTTGCTGCGGCCACAGAAGTCCGCTCATTGGTTGATATTTGTGGGTTTGACACAACCCCTAAGAAGATCGGGGGAGTCAAGGACACACATACAATTTTTGAAGCAGTTGTCGCAGTGCCTTTCACTGTTGTCGATGGTAAACGTAAGTTTTTTGATATGATCAGTCCCACCGTCGACAGCGCCATCGAGATCGGCAGCCTTCTATACCGCGAGAAGCTCGCCGAGGCCCAGGTCGCCGGCAAACAAATTCTTCGTCTTGAAAAGATGATGAAGAAATATGTTTTCCCACCCTCTTTTGATTTTGTTAATAATCTTGCCGTTCCCAGCGCCGTAGCAATGTATGTGTTTGAGTTTTCAGAAGAACTCACAAAAAACGATCTTGTACATATTTGGCAGAATCTCCCCCCTAAATTTAATATAAAAATGTCCGTTGCATCGGCAAAAATATCTCACAAACTTGTTATGAATGAAATGCTAGCCAGTGTCGGCGGCGCCGAGGGATATGATTCACTTGTTGGCACCCCGGGCTGGAAAGAAACTTTAAGAACAACCCCGTCAGACCCGGCGCTGTCAGAAATGCGCTGGATGATATTTAAGGTGAAACAGAGAGCGAAAAATGATTATTATGCAATGACTGTCGCAAACATCGGGGAAATGACCCTAGCAACTCAACAATACACTCCGAATTGGCCTTACGACTTTTGTTCTATAGTGGAAATGGCCAAGTTAGATGTTAGTGTAAATTTTGATAACACGCCTGGCACCGGCCCGGACCCGACTCGCGCCGGCACCCGCGGCCGGCCCGGCGGCGCCGCCAACGAAGAACCCCCCATCGGCGAGGCCCGGGACCGGGAAGATGTCGAGGATCATTGGGTAGACGAAGAATACGTCATTAGTGATGTCGTTGTAGATGCAACCATACCCGAAAAAGATTAATGAGAATATTAACAAATGAAATTTTTTGATTCAAAAGAAGAAGTATTAGATATACAATTAACAAAATACGGCCGCCATTTACTCTCGCAGGGTTCGTGGAAGCCAGAGTATTATGCTTTTTTTGATGACAATGTTCTTTATGATGTACAATATGGCGGCCTAACGGAAAACAAAAACTCTGCTGAAGTGAGAATACAAGATGAAACGCCCTTATTAAGGACTCAAGGTAATTTTGTCGGCTTAGAGGAGTATCTTTTTGATACTCGCGATGACGAGTTTGATTGGATTAGACTGAATGCATATGAAAAATTAAATGTTATGCCGTTTAGTCTTGGGACAACTAAGTTGGATTCAACAAAAACGCCGGCGCTTAAAATTCGTTTTCTAGAAGGGAAGATACAGAATCTAGAAAATAATTTAACAGGGACGGTGCGCACCGACGACGTGCCTGCGGGAACCGGCACAACATATTCTCAGCAGTTGTTAAAGATTCCACAGATCGATTTGGACGTGAAGTTTAAAATAACCGTAGCCGACCCTGCTGGCCCCCAACCTCGTTTTGAGATCGACCCAGCGCTATCTACAGATCGTACCTATGCTGACGGCACAAAGGTTTTAATCGGCCCCGACCAAATTCTTTTTGTTATCGAGGAAAAGAACGCCAATTTTAATTATGAGAATTTTGATATTGAAGTTTTTGAAATTACAAATCAGACTGGCTCTTTCGGTGAAACTGTTTTGGAACCCATGTCTTTCCGTCGCCCGTTGAAAATGGTTGAAAATAATTTATTATTAGACAAGAAAGAAGCCGAGTATAAAGCCGGCCGCATAAGTGGCCGTCCCCCGGAAATAGACCCAACTTATGTGGAATATTTTTTCAATATTAATGTTGATAGTGAAATAGACGAAAATACAATTTGTAAATCTATTTCACAACTGAAATCTGCCGACCGGTTTGCAGATTTGGAAATTAACTGTCCAGATATAATGACGCCAACTACTGCTGGCTTGTACTCTAGTGATGCAATTGATGAAGACTGCCCAGATTATTAAACTAACACTATTTATAACAGCGGGAAAACAAAGAAATGCCAACTCGTATTGAATATTCTAGCATTTTTGATACAGTGCTCCCAAGCGCGTATTTTAAAAATATATCTCTATTGCCCTCGAACCAGGCCGATTCTAGAACGGCAGCCTACGTTGACAACGATATAGAATATGATTTTGAATTAAATCAATTTGGTAAAAGGGTGCTTGGTAAGAAAACTTTAGCCTTTCAGGGCGCCGGCCCACAAGGGCAATATTTAATGGTTAATGCCGAAGTTGTGCTGAAAGACCATATGCGCCGCGGCAACCGACTTTCTTGGCTTGATGATGAAAGATTTCTTGAAAACTTAAAATTGCGCGTCCTCCTATCGAGAGATCCCAGAACTACTGAAAAACTCCAAAAGGGTAAATTCTCTCACGACTTTATTAGACGCGCACGACAGACCACAAAAGTTCAGGAGCAGGTCATAGATTTAAAAAAGCGGTCCACTTTTTCGAAAAAAAGCGTTAAAATGGAGAAGATTGGTGGTAAGAGCGTCTATTGTGTTCAGTATGTTTTCTCATTTAACATTCCGCGCCTCAATCCTGATCACCTTGCAATTTTTGCACACACTTTTTATGATCTAAACGCTCACGCACAAATGGTCCAGTCGCCGGCCACTTCGAAGCGGCGCTTTTTACAAAGTGCATCAACTGGCGCTTTGATAATAAAAGATGGCAAGAACAATACAGGTGGCCATATTTTTGTGCTTCCTAATGGTAAAGTTTGGGCCGGCCCAATACATCATCGCGATGAAACAGGCTATATGGCCGGTGCCCATCACTCAAACAACCCGCATTCAAGATTGGTGAGGAAAAGAGTAGTTAATCAAATAATTAAAGATTATCGCTTATTGGATAAAGTCTATGGTGCTAAAATGCTTTTAGTACCCTTTATTGAGAAAAGTATTGGAGGCCCGCTAAACAAGACAACAGAAAGCTTAAACATAGAACAAAAACCCTCTTATATTTCGGAGCCTACATATTCTTTCGATCGAAAGAATCATCTTGGTTTTGTTTTTCATATGAACTTTCATAAAATAGTCAAAGAGCATTCACAGTTTGGAAACTTTATTAATTTAGCTGACGAAGAAACAAAACAAGATGTTTATTCAAAAAGTCGAATTACAAGTTTCAAGGTTTTTAGAAACCGAGTACTCCCGGGCCTCTCTCCCAATGATATCATCGATGCCGGGTATGAAGAGAAGACCAGTCTCATAGCAGAAGGAGGAGAGAGAGCAAAGGGAAGGCTTAAAACAAGAAAAGTCACCAGACCGGTCCAGCCCAACGAGGTAAAGTCAGGTAAAGCTATAGTTGGACACTCCCGGGAGGTAGATTTACAATTTGGGGATTTATTGGGCATACGCTCGTTTGCAATATCGGATTATGATATGTCCAAAAAAACAGATGGTCTATATAGCTATACAGTTGAGTTTGAAATAGAAGATGGATCCCGCAGATATGTTAGCAAAAGTTTGAAAAAACTAAGAAAAATTAGAAGTATGTTTACAAAATTCCACAATGTCGCACAAAGAATGGAGAATTACGATTCAGCGACCGGCTATTCTTTTTCACAAACATTCAAAGATCATATGGCCGAAAGGTATCCCATACCTTCTGAAAAAGATATTGTTAATTTAACAAAAAAGAAGAGAAACCAGCATGTTCGATCGAGCGTCGTCCGCGCTCCATGGTTAAACTCGGTCGCGACATATATTGATATTTTGTTTAATACTACCACCCTGGATAAAGATGACGCACAGGCCCTCGCCTCATTCCTGGTAAAGATCGCATCGCCAGAAACGGGTGATCTGGCCGGCCAAGCAGTTTTTATAGAACTCTTGGAGAATTTAGAGCTACGGCTGTCCAGAGCTATGGGCGCAACTTCTTCAACACTAGATACAATGGATATGTATTCTAAAACGGCCGTACACAAAGGTAGTACATCAAAAAAATCAATACATGTATCGAAAACTTTTGCTATGGTGCATGACAGCAATACGCAAAATGATGTAGGTTATGAGTTTTTTGCCGGCACCCTGGGTCCGTCGAGCAAGCAAGTGGGCCTCCAGGCCCTCACGGCAACACAAATGTCCAATCGTTTAGTCGCCGAACATCGAAAATATTATAGTTCTCGCCTTGCTGACCAGGAACAAGCTACTCTGTTCAAAGAGCAAGGTCCTGAGTCTCCGGGTAATTACAAGAAATATATTAATCTAGAGGATGCTTATTATACTTTTCTAACTCCATCGGTGGTTAGGGTCGGCGAGAACTTTAATAAAAAGATTCTTAAAAAGGGTCCGTCCGTGTGGAGCCCCAAATCGTATCTTAGGATGGCGATGGGTATCTTGGGCTCAAACCCCTCGTCCGCTGGGAAACAGACGACTCCACCCTTGGTAACGGAAGCTGGGTATGACTCTGGCCGCCCCGGCGCCGGCTCCTCAGCCTATAGTGCGGGGCTGTTAGCCAAGGTCGCCATGGCCACTTCGGCCATAACGATTAGGCATCTCCCCCCCCGGCAACCAGTGGCTACAAATACTTCAACGCACGACGCCGATGATGTTCCAATACCATACGTCCACGACGATTTTTTAGATCCCATAGACTATATGGGAGAATTGACCAAATTCGCCTCGGATCCAATTGAAGATTTATCACTAGATACCGAACCTCTTGCCATAGAACAAGCTCGAAACACCGCGGATATAAATTCGGCACTATCAATTGGGTTAGCTTTTGACGACATGAGGGGCAAGCAAAGACGCCCGAACATTCTTCAGTTGGCCGCAACAAGAGCTGACAATATTATAGATGCTAGTTTTGGCTCAGAAGCAGAAAAGGAAAAATATTTTAAATACTTACCAAATCAAATAAAGTCGCTGTATTTGAGCAATGATACCAGAACAAACAAAAACTGGTTTAGTCTCAAGAGAAACTTTGGTCGGGACATCTTAAATTCGCCCGAGTACTATGGTGTCCTATATACAAATTTCCAGCATATTAATAGAATAGAAGTTTTGGTTGGATTTACTAAAGATGATTCCGGCGAACCACAAGTATCAAGCCCAATTTATGAAGCGCTGAACAAGAGTAAGTTTGATACTTTGAAAAAAGAAGGCAGAACTTTTTTGTGTCAAATGACGCCCTACGGGGGAGATCCGGTGCTGAAACTTAAAAGAGAGGCAAAAATGCGGCTGCCGGAATTCAATAAAAACTTTATAATACGTGCTGATAAAATCTCTGAGAGATTAAAAAGACTACAGAAAAGAGAACAGCGACGTTTGGCCGCAGAACGCCTGGAAGCCGAAGGTGGCCGGTCGGCTATAGTAAGGGAACTGTACTTAGAGAGACTGAATGAATATCCTGAAGTTAATTCTACGGGGTTTGAATTTATGAAGAGGGCTATAGGGACCATTAAAGATATCAATGGAATACCCCCTGAGTTTGTTAGAACCCTGGTTATAGAACAGCCTAGAATACCCACCAAGGTGGGGACAAGCTTCGGAAAACTTTCTTCGCGGAGAAAAAGACGCCGCAGCGCCGCAGGCACAGGGCCCGCAACTACGACCACTCCTGGCCCAACTGGAACGGGGGGTTACTGATGGCGGAGAAAAAAATTGGATATGTTAATGTACAAGACTCACCAGACGACCCCTCAATGTTCGATAATTTTAAGAGAGAATTTGGCTCTTGGCAGCCGACTGCCTCTGGATTAAAATTTATAAGGAATACTAGCCCCGCTTTTAAAATAACGGAAGTCGATGACCTGGCCTGGAATGACGAGGGTTACGACGACGAGTATTCTCCTGATGACGAGGCCTTTACGCGGCACAAGAAGACGTTGACCATCGAAAAACCCACAATGGGAGTAGTGCTCCGCGGCGAAACGACACCCGATTCGGATGCATCCTGGTCAGAGCAGCTCTACGCGGCTCTCAATATTGGTGTAAGGTTTGAGGACTATGCATTTTCTGCTATTACAGATTCGCAGATCGAAGAGGACTTAAATTCAGAAGTCGACGCCACAGACCGTCAAGGTACTAAATTCTTTTATAATTATCTAGATAGGGATTATGAAAAAGAGTTGTTGTCGGTAACAGAACACACAATTATACCGAACCTTTATGCAAAAGACTATGCGCTTGAGACTAGAGAAAACGACGAAGGCGAACAGGTAGAAATAGAAGTCGATGAGTTTTTTAAGGCCCCCGATGCTGAAAGCCTTGCAGAGAACAAGTTGAACGCTGCGAGAAGAAAAAGGTTCCAAAATCAAATGGCTCCTATCGAACTCAATAAAGAGATAAAGACTTACAATAGTAGCAAGTTTTTGTTTCCAATGTATACGGAGACTATTATTTCTTTGAAAGGGGACAATCGAATTCCGCAGTGTTTTTATAATACTGGCTTGGGCGGCGCCCTGACCAGAGATATAGAAGAAGATATGGCGACAGAAAGTAAAACGGAAGAACTATTTCTTGTGTCGACAGAATTAGTATATCCCGACGGAAGGAAAAGGGTCTCTCCGGCCAGTGTTAATGTTACTACCTTAAATCTTGCTTTGTGGTGGAATCTAGACGCTCCTCACTGGGACGCCCGCGGACTCCCGTACCCGGTGTTGCCTGATAATTCTAATTTTATTGGGCCCGACCGTCCTTGTGCGGGATGTGATGAATATCTCACTGTAGCAATTGCTAGCACGATGCCTGGAGAACAGTACAGGGGCCTGTCCGCCGCGTTTGATACTTTAGATTCGCAACTTAGCGTGCTAGCTTCCGAACAGAGTAGAACCTTTAGAGAATTATTGGAAGGAAAGGAAGCGTATTCAGAGACGCTCATGTATAAGGTTTCAAAGTATTTAGGAGTCGTGACCCCCGACGCCGCCGGCGAACCCATTCAGACGTTTCATTTTATGAGCTTCGGTGAAGTAAGAGATTTGTTAGCCGAGGAGCAAAAAATTAAAATCGTCGATACGCAAGTTAAATACGGGGAGGTGTATACCTACCAAGTTACAGCTTTTCAGGCCGTCATAGGCACCGCGTATGAATATTCTAATTTCGTTTCTGTTGAGCGCCTGAAAGCAACCGTTACAGTAACCGTCGATACACAGGTAAAATTGGTCGAGGTTCCAATTTTTATGACAACAGGCAGGATCCTAGACAACCCTCCACTGGCGCCAAACGTCAATTTTACTACTTATATGGGTCATCCCAATAAGATTATGATGTTTTTCGAAACTAGCACGGGAACGATAGACGAAGCACCTATACCGCTAAGCCGAGAAGAAGAGTTGGGTTTTGCGCAGATGTCTATTAACCAAGGAAGGTCAGACGGCTTAGTAACCTTTCATACAGCCGACGCGTCAACAAGATTTCAGATATACCGCGTTGAGGATCCACCTGTAAGCTACCGTGACTTTTCTAATAATTTATTGAGGGAAGTTTCCACCGCTTCGACAAGGCCTTATTTAACTCTTGATGCGAGTTCCGCTTCTACAATAGTATCGCAGACAACAAACAAAAAGTTTTATTATATGTTTAGGGCGGTAGATTTTCACGGCCACATTTCAAATCCAAGTGCTATTTATGAAGTAACGCTTTATGCTGACAACGGGGCCCCGTATCCTGTTATAAGAGAGTATAATTTTAGTCCGAACGACCCTAAAACAGTTTCTAAGCCGGCTAGGAAAATAATTCAAATAATTCCTAGAATTTCGCAAGCCTTCTTAAATGAAGAAGCATCCGGCCTTTCGGCCACGTCCAATGCTGCCGGGAATAAAGATATAGTGCTTGGTGTTGAGGATGAGCCTTTGTTCGCGCGCGATGTCGAGGGATCATCAAAAACAGGAAAACGCTTTAAGATAAGACTGAGTTCTAAAACAACAGGCAAAAAAGTTGATCTTAACTTAACTTTTAAGACGAAGCGCATTCGGAATGAGATAGAATAGAGATAAAACATTTTTGATATACTATTTATATTGATACCTTCAGGAGAGGAAGAAGAATGGGATTCTTAGACAATTCAGGTGATATTATTTTAGATGCTGTGCTAACCGACACCGGCCGTATGAGATTAGCCAAAGGAGATGGGAGTTTTAAGATCGTAAAGTTTGCTCTTGGTGACGACGAAATCAATTACGAGCTTTATAATAAGAACCATTCTAGCGGTTCGGCATACTATGACTTGGAGATTCTACAAACTCCGGTCTTGGAGGCATTTGCGAACAACACGGCCTCGATGAAGTCTAAACTTATGTCAATCCCAAGAAATAATATTCTTTTTCTGCCTGTTTTAAAGCTAAACGAAGCCTTCGACACAAGTACAGCAAAACATTCTGATACTGGTACTTTTCTTATTGCCGTCAACACGGCTACCGAAACAGAATTAGAAAAGGATTCTAGTGGTAATATCCTTGCCGGCGTGCTAATGGGTGAGTCTCCTGGCCGCAGTGCAAACCGCATCCGTGTCGACCAAGGGCTGGATACTGATCAAATATCTCCTGCTCGGGCTCTAGATCCTCTCTTGGTAGAGACACAGTATATGATTCAAATGGATAACAGGCTTGGGAATGTCGTATCAAAAACAGACGCCTTTCGCGCATCAGTTTCTTTTGTGGATGATGACTCTGTAGCAACATATTATCTGTCTAGGGGAACAGACCCCGAATATGTAACTTCGATTACGGATACTAGTGATTCAGCCTTACAGGCTATACAGGGCCCCCGAGGTACGAAATTGAATTTTAAAATACAAACTTCTTTAGAGCTGAACACAAGTGATTATTTATTTAATACGATTGGCACTACAGAAAATTTTGATTCTGTTAGCGGCGCCACCACTTCACACAAAGTTATAACTTCAACTATTAGGGTGACTGGTGTGAATACCGGGTATCGCATCGACATACCAGTTAAGTTCGCCAAGAAGGCATAAAGGATAACATAATGGCAACAACATATAAAAATCTTTTGAGTAATGATCTGGCGAACACCAGAACACTCCTTCACGAGGCCATACCGATTACCGGCTCTATTGTCTCGGGAACTTACGGCGGCGCCGGCACAGCTCTGGGATCCGAGCCTCATATTAAGACATATTCTCATGGAATGTTTGAGAGCGTCTATGATTACCCCTATTTGAGTTCTTCGGCAAACCAGATATTTGATGTGACGGTTGGTTATGCTTCGACTTCCCCCGTCTCGGCCTCTGCTAATTCTCAGAATTCAAAGAAAATTAATATATACAACCAAATGGCGCAATATCTTGTAGGCTATGATATAACGGGTAGTATTAAGAAGTTCACGATGCCCCCAACTAACGCGACGATGAAAGAATGTTATTTCATACCTTTTGGCCGCCTGCTTACAAAAGATGAAATTAAAAAGGGTTCATTTACATTGGAGTTGGGCGTGTCTGGTACAACGGCTTTCACCCATGGTGACGCTCTTTTCGCTGAACGCATAAAGTTAACGGATACCAGCGGTTCAAGTGGGTACTATGTTGATTCGCCGACCGGAGAGTACGGTGTGCTGTTCGCTTCAACTTCTGCCGGCTCCACGGCACTTCTTCAAGGAGAGACACTAGGGTCAGCGACAACAAATCCGGCAGTTGGTTTATTATATTATCAGGCGGGAGTGGCTGTTCTTTCAGCCTCAATTTTTAATGAGGGTTCCACTTCTGGCCACCTTGCCAGCGCACTTTATGTAAACCATCCCCGCGTTACCAGCGTGGGCGACACTAGCACTCTTGGGTTTACTTTGGCAGCAACCGGCGCCACCATGGCACAAATGGCCGACGGTCTCAGGAATAGAATCTATAACATCTCCTACAACAACACAACAGAGCTAAACTCAACAATTTACTTTTGTCGGGTCGGCCATGGCGACTTCAATTACAGTTCGAACCCGACGTATTTGACCGGAAGTCAAATTCGTGTTAAAACCCGCGCAGCCGACACTCCGGTTACTTATTTTACAACGGTTGGTCTCTATTCAGCCGATAATGAACTGCTCGCTGTTGCGAAGCTCTCCGAGCCCCTTCGTAAGGATCCCACTAACGAGATTACGTTGCGTGTTAGATTAGACTACTAGGAGGAGCGTAAATGCCTCTCTATAAATTTGGAGCGGGTGATGTTTTTTATAACCAAATAAAAGCCCACCCTAGTAGTTCTTTCTATATATATGATTCTAAGATATATTTAAACGACAAGGCCACGGAGCCCGGTTCGTTTGTAAATAATGTTGGCGGCGTGCCAACAGGATATGTAAGTCTGTTCGAGCTTAATATTGATCGGACTGCCAATACAGATGGCACCCTGGTTATCGGGCCCTCGGCCTCCCTCGACGATGCCGCCACAGATATTTCCAGTCGGAATGTACCCGATACTGGTTTAATCTACCCATTCGTTTATAAGGGCCTCCAACATATGGCCTTCAAGGGCGTGACACGAAGTCAGTTTATTCACGATCATACTCGTGGCGACACGATCACGGGCAGTTATCAAATGTCTGCTAGTATTTCGCGCAAGCTTTATAAGAAAGCCTCTGGTTTCAACCACCTCAATCACTCTGGCAGCGCTCTTAAGAATAGCTTAGATCACGCAAAATATTTAGGACAACATTATAATTTCCCATCGGCCTCCAGTGTACAAACAAATGTTATTAATATTCCATCAATTTTTTATGGTTCTGAAATTAAAAAAGGATCAGTTAAGCTTGATTTTTATGTAACAGGCACCTTGTTAGGTACTTTGAGGGACAAATACTATAACGGCGCGCTTATTCAAGAATCTGGAACGGAAGGCTCTTCATACGACGGATCCATTGCAGGAGTTGTGCTCTATAAGGAAGGTTTCATAGTTCTAACTGGCTCATGGGAGCTGGGCTCTTCACCAACTTTGCAGGATAAAGACTTTTTAAATGCTTCTAAAAACGGCAAGCCAAGTTGGTGTCGTTACGCCATGGGAGCAGATGATAACGTTTTAGCCGGCTCAAATGTAGTCAACGGCTCAGCCTCTTTTGGTCTTTCTTTCGCCGGCACACATAGGATCCCCACTGTCACGTTGCTGGCACATGCAAACCGCGGCGAACTAAATTATTCTAACAATCCGACTTATATTGAACATACAACAAACACAGCTTCATACCACCCCATAACGGGTTCCTACTTTTATGGAGAGAAAGCTCTCACCATCAAAAATATCCATTCTGCTTCCTACTCCGACCCAACCGGAAGCTTAAAGAAGACCACATATATTACAAAGGTCGGCATCTACGATGATAAAAAGAAACTCATCGGGATCGCCTCTGTTGCCAAGCCCGTTAAGAAAACTGAAGATAGAGACTTGACATTCAAGCTTAAACTTGATATATAGTATATATGATTTTAGGATTAGACATATCCA
>Ga0098054_1001376_pt1 | contig 12247 bp, 9 predicted proteins | sample 16_taG_FD_75048 | JGI IMG/M metagenome (GOLD analysis project Ga0098054, IMG submission 75048) | Marine viral communities from the Subarctic Pacific Ocean - 16_ETSP_OMZ_AT15313 metaG | ecosystem: Environmental > Aquatic > Marine > Oceanic | place: Pacific Ocean | collected 2015-01-18
GGGGAATGGGTTTTTAAAGGGGGGTACTAATGCATGGGAAAACCACTTCATTTGAAAACTTGTATTATAATATATACTATTATAATAATTAGTATTAGTTTACTCTATTACTATTATAATAATACCTTTACTATGGAAGTAAAGGTATTATAACTTGTTATTATAATAAGGGGGTGGTGGTTGTGTAGTGGTAATGAATTAAATAATTCAATACTTGTACATTAACTTAAAAGCATTTAAATGACGACTAAGCAGCTATTGATTGAGCTAATGACCACAGGGCTACCCAAGGGTGAGACACGCAAGGAGATGTTCTCTCTGTACAACTCTAAGGTGGGTACGAGTAAATACTTCATGCGTACTGAGAACCCAAGGACCGCTTGCGGGAGTTGTATTCAAAGAGTGAAGACAAATATTTGGAAGTGGTATCACCATGATGAGAAGGCTCCGAATTATAAAGGGTTTGTTTTTACGGGTAGGTACGTTGCTCACAATATGCCATTATACACTTACAATGAGAAATAAAAAAGGAGATGTCGTGAAGGGACGCGGCAGCGAACTAACCACACTCCAATCCGAGTTCCTTGAGCGCATTGCTGATGAGGGTATGGAGAACAGCAGCAGGATTGCTAAGGACTTAAACTACACGAGCTACTATCGTGATAGAAGAAACCATGGCACTGCTTTTCACAGAGAGCTGATGGCTCTCGCTAATCAGGAGATGAAATCTATTGAGGCAGCAAAGGGTACTAACCTAACTGCTCTAATCAGAATACGGGACCTAGCACTTGCTGAAGGTGATATGAAGGCAGCTATGGACTCGATTAAGATTATAAATGATATGCAAGGTTATAAAGCTCCGACCAAGGTCGAGCAAACCAAGATTGATATCACAGCCACTATTGACCTCACTGCTCCGGATGAAGAGCAAGACTATTTGGATATAGATGCAGATTAAATTATACAAGCCTACACAACCTCAAAAGGATTTTCATCGCCTCATACACGAAGACAAGCCCTTTATTGGGTGTTTAGTTGCGGGGCGACAGACGGGTAAGACTTTCTTTATGCAGAACGATTGTGTGATGAGGGCCTTGAATAATCCGAAGCACAGGATGTTTTGGGTATCTCCTATTCAGGACCAAGCGAACAAGGTAATGAAGGATATAGAATCTATGTTCAGTGGTCATCAAGATTTATGGAACAAAATAATTAAACGTTATGACAGAAAAGCAAACGAACTTTATTTTTACAATGGCAGCTTTATTAAGTTTCGTAGTGCTGACAGTGGCGACAATTTACGTGGGGCTACTTTAGACTACATATACCTAGATGAAGCAGCGTACATGAAGCTAGAGTTTATCAACGAGGTTCTTCTACCAATGGTAACCCGTACCGGCGGAAGGGTATGTGCAGCGTCTACGTTTAATGGCCCTAATTGGTTCTTTGATTGGTACAAGGAAGGTCAGATAGAGTCCAACAACGAACAGGTAAAGTCCATCAAGAGAACTTACTTAGACCTAAATGACCCTGCTGTATCTAAAACAGTGCTAGGTATAAAGAAGAGTATGACACAGGCTCAGTTTGACCAAGAGTTCCTGTGCAAGCCCACTAGCTCTAACAGTCTTTTCAGTAATGTTGAAGACGCGGTAGCGGAACTAAACACCCCTTACGAACGTGTTTACATAGGTATGGATATTGGGGTGGCGCAAGATTACACTGTACTAACAGCGATGACAGAGGATTATCATGTGTTCGATATCGACAGGTTTAATTACAAGGAAGAAGGCATGGACAGCTTAGAGTTTAGAGAGCGCATAAAAGATTTCTATCTAAAGCACGATGACAAACTAGCTGCGGCCTATTTTGAATTGAACAACAATGATTTACTGTTCGATGAGATTACTGACGATGACAGGATGTATAAGCTAATACCAATCCACACGACAGCAAAGAACAAGCCCGACATGATAAGGAATTTAATAAAGCTGTTCGAGGATAAGAAGATACATATACCAAAGGACGATAATCTTATCAAAGAACTTTACGACTTTAAGTCAAAGAAGAATGCTATCACAGGAAACCTGCAGTTTAGTAACACAGACGGCAAGCATGATGATATGGTAATGAGCCTAGCTATTGCCGCTTTCTGTGCGCGCGAAGAACAAGATGGGGGTGTAACATTGTTCCTATGATGACGTTTAAGCAGCATATGGAGCTATCTGAGTCATTATCTCGCTTTGATGACATAAGTATATACCTAGAAGATTTAGAGCCCTTAGAGAGGCTTAAAACAATCAGGAGCATGAACGACACATATCCTCTTAAAGACACTGACGAAGTTAGTGACTACATGAAAGAGGAGTTCGTCTACTGTGAAAAGGTTTTTGATTTGGTACTTGGTCAGTTTATAATGGTCGAGCAGATACTCACCGGAAAGTTTAAGTTTCAGACAGACATGTATCAAGACCTTGAGTTAATGATGTATATCTTTAGGCCAAAGGACGAGACTGAGTTTGACAATGCTGACCCTAAAAAAGAACAACAGCACAGGGAAAAGATACTAAACTCTCCTGTTCAGGATTTATACAGTGCTATAAATAGGTTCCTTAAAAACAGAGAGCTTATTTTGTTTAAACAATTCTCAGGAGTCTTCTACTCTGTTAATGATGAGTCTGATGAAGACCCTGACGTTTTTTCCACACCGACTCCGGACGAGCTTTTTAACCAACAGTGGTATTGGTACTCCATGGTCAGGCTGTTAGCTCAAGAAGATATAAGGAGATACAATGAGATATACATGTTAAAAATGAACGTGGTCCTACCTGAGATGAGTTACCTCGCTCAAAAGAATAAGATTGACGCAGCCAATCAAAGACAGCAGGCAGCTCTTAATAGATTGTAAATTATTAAAAAGTGTTTATGAACAACCTTAGGGGAATATACGAGTCTATAAAAGACTTTGGTGAGAGACACGAAATGGTCAATGAGGTAATCTTAGTTAAGTCTGAGGATGAGCTACAAGACCAAGAGTTTAGTTACAGAACAATGGTAGTTATGCCCTTAGAGGCTAACGTGTCTAGAGAACAAAACACTCCTGTCTACTATGTTGACTTTGGTGTAGTTTTGCTAGACAAGGTTCCTGCAGAAAACGATGAAGCATCTATCAACTCTGTTGATGAAAACATATTTGTTATTGGTCAACTTCAAGACCACCTACAGCAAGAAGATTATGATGTTGAGTTCGGAGCCGTAGACTTAGGTAATGAGTCTATAGATGATTATAACATAACCACTGCAGTTGCAGACTTTACCTTCACTCTCTCTAGAAAACCATATAATAGAACTATCAACCTGTAATGGCTAGGTCCCCTAGTCAAATAGCTTTAACCGCAAGGGTTATCATGATTGCATCGCTGACAAAAGAGTTTCGCAAGTCAGCTATTATATCTAAGATAATAAATATTGCTAAAAATAAAGGCATGGTAGCTACAGGTGATTTAACTAATCCCAAGGGCTCCAAATCTATAACGCCTAGCTCTGATGACAGGTGGTTTATAAAAAGAGAGAGTTTGCAGGTTTTTGTTGGACCGATAGCATATGGTGTGCCATCGTACATAAGATTTAAGATAGCTCCTAATTACGAGATATCTAAGAAGTATTTTTACTTAACAGAGCAGTCGGACAACAAGAAGTGGTTCCCGAATGTAAACAGGATACAAGAGTGGGTAAAGAAAAAAGGTATAGCTAACTCACAAGAAACAAGCAAGGTAGCGTGGGCAATTGCAAAGTCCATAGCTAAAAGAGGAATAAAAAAAACAAACTTAGCTAACCCCTTCTTTTACAAAAAGACCGGAGTTAGCGCAACAATAGAAAGAGGGGCTAGAAGAGGTATGGCTAGGGTGTCAGAACTTTACAGACCACTAATCATTCAACAGGTAGATAAATCTTTTTCTAACATATTTGAAAAGTAATGGCAGCAATTAAGGGCACAAGTACAAAGAGCATAACTAGTTACCAACTAGAGGTAGAAGAGTTAGTTAGGAAGATGCAGAAGATGACCGAAGAGGGTCAGTCTGCAGCGCAACAAATGGGCCAACTAGGTGGTAGGTTTACTGAGCTAAAGAAAAGAGGTACTCAGCTAGAGAAGTTTATGCGTATTTACGCGGCTAACACAAAAGATTCAGCTAAGGCTACTGCTAATCTAAAGACTAGATTAAACGCTCTTAACGGGTTGGTTACCAAGGTTACGGCAAACGAAAAGCGTCTTACTGCTGAAATCAAAAAAGATACCGCTGCCAAGGAGAAAAATGCTAAGGCAACTAAAAAATCCGCTGACGAAACAAAAGAATTAGACAAGGGGGTAGGTAAAACACAAAAAGGATTAAAGGGAGCACTAGGTACTCTTGTAAGATTTGCTGCTGCCGGTGCTATTCTTGGGGGAGCTTTAAAGGCACTCAAGTTTATTTTTATTGACAGTTTTAAGGCAGCTGTTGAATTTGAAAAGGCATTAGGTAACTTAGCCGCCGTAGGTGGGGTTAGTAGTGTTGAGTTGGGCAACCTAAAAAAAGCTGCTCTTGACACTGCAGGAGCTACAAAATTTACGGCGAATGAAATCGTAGGTCTGCAAACAGAATTAAGTAAGCTAGGTTTCACTGCTGATGAGGTCGTTAATTCTACTAAAGCAATTGCATTAGGTGCTCAAGCATTAGGCACAGGACTAGGTGAGACAGCTGTAGCTGTTGGTAAATTAATCAATCAATTTGGATTACTCGCTCAAGACTCTGATGTCATAGTAGACACATTGGTTACTACGATTAATGAGTCTGCACTTTCCTTAGATACATTTGCTACGGCCATACAATATGTTGGTCCTATATCTAGAGACTTAGGTGTAAACCTTCAAGAGACTTCTGCTGCTATGGCGGTACTAGCTGATAACGGTTTCACTGCATCTCGTATCGGTACGGGTCTTCGTGGTATATTTACTGAGCTAGGCTCTGAGACTGTTGATGTCAAGGCAAAACTAAAAGACTTGGCTGATGAGAATCTATCTCTTTCAGAGGCTGTTGATTTGGTTGGTAAAAGAAATGCAGCACAGCTTATAACACTTCTTAATAACGTAGATGTGTTAGAAGAAGCAGAAGACACTTACTACCAACAGGGTAGGGCATTAGAGGCGGCGGCTGAACAAGCTACTACCTTTAGTGGTCAAATGGAATTAGTTCGTTCTGCCGTAAATGAGGCTCAGATTGGATTTGGTGACTTTATACTTTCAACAGGTGTTGTTCAGGGATTGTTGAGCACACTTAGTAACTCTGCTAATGAAACATATTTAGCATTCCAACTATTAAAAAATCAAGGAGCTGAAGCTCTGTCTGAAGATATGCGTAAAGCGGAGCAGGGCATGAGTGCGTTTGATATAGCTCTTGAGCGTACAGCTAAGAATGCAGGCGTTACAGCAGAAGAAGTCCAAGAGGCGTTTGGTGACGACATGTTTAGAGAAGCACTTCAATCTACTCCTATGAGACAGATGGAGGGTAAACTTAGAGACATGTTTGCTGACGCATTTGGAGATGGTGATTTAGCGGATACATTCCAAGGATACTTATCCATGTTAACTCAGGAGATTGATAAGGTAAGAGAAAAGAACTTAATTGCAGAACAAAGGCAAGACGCTGACGACCTATATCTAGCGACATTAAACGAAATGATACAGGCTGAAAGAGACGGTGTTGATGTATCTAAGCAGGCTAATGAATTAGCCGGTCAATTAAATGGTGACCGTCAAGCACTTATAAGAGGTGCAAAAGATTTAAGACAAGAACTTGAAACAAATGAGAATCTCACAGAAACAGAAATTCGTCAGAAAAAAGATCTAATTCTTCTGTTTACAGCTCAAGAAAAAGCATTAGCTAATTACGAAAGAAGATTTGCTAACTTTGTTTTAGCAGAGGATTTGTCTGAAAAGATTAGCAGGAACAAAGCTAGGACCTTTAAAGAGGAAATAGACGTAATGGAAGACCTCAAGGATGCTCAAGATAAAAATACTGAGGTTCAGATGTTAGCTTCTGAAGCAGCCGGAAACTTCATAGATGCTGTCGAAAAAAGAATCATAGGTAATGAGGATTTGATTAGCACTAACAACGATGTTATCAGGATGTCTGAAAATGAAATAGCAACGCTAGACGACCTCATTGCCAAAGAAAAGTTAAATGTTAATTCAAAAGGAGAGCTTTCAAAGCAAGCTCAATCGAACATTAAAACCTATGAAAAGGAACAGGAAACTTTAACAGGTATAATAGCAAAATACGAAGAGAAGAACGAAGCTCTAGATAATAATACCGATACTCTTAATGACGCTAGCAAGGCTTTAGAAAAAGAATTAAAAGCTCTAGAAAAAGAATACGAGAAAGGTGATATAGGCACTCAGGCTTTTAAGGAACAAAGAGAAAAAATACTAAAAAACTTTACTGACCTTTTAAAAGAGATTGCTGCGAAGAACCCTGAGATGAAAGCAGCGGTTGACGCGCTACTAAAGTCAGCTACAGATGTAGACGAGCCAATTGATTGGAGAAATGTAATTGCAGATAACCTAGACGAAGCCATAGATTATGCAAAAAAATCTTTGGAAAAGTTTAGCAAGACAGCACTAGAGAATACCAAGGATAGACTAGAAGCAGAAAAAGATGCTTTAAAAGCTAGGTATGAAACTGAAGACTTCCTCGCTAAACAACAGTTTGAGAACGGTCTTATAAACGAATCTCAATTTAGAAGAAAGCAAGCGCAGTTAAGAAAGAAAAACCTTGCAGAGCAAAATGCAATTGATAAAAAGATTTTTGATGCAGAACAAAAAGCAGATAAAGATAAAGCAAGAACAGATTACGCAGAGGCTTTAGCGTCTATTGTACCTGAACTTATAAAGGCGGGTAAGGTTATACCTACCGACTTAGCAGTGTCTTCAGCTATTTCTGCTGCTCTAGCAACAGCTGCCTTCGGTGCGGAGATGTCTGCAATCGGCTCTCGTAAATTCTTCCCTAAGAAGTTTGCTACAGGGGGTATGGTAGATGGTCCGAGTCACAGTCAAGGTGGTGTTCCTTTTACTGTTCAGGGACAATCAGGTTACGAAATGGAAGGTGGAGAGTTCATAATAAACAAAAGAGCTGCATCAATACACCGAGATTTGTTAGAGAAAATCAACGGCTCTGTCAAGCCAAACATGCCTAATCAGCCAATGAAGTTTGCTCAGGGTGGAGTAGTGTCTACGACACAGACTAGAATTGTTCAGTCTGAATCCACAGAAAGTGTAAATTATCTAAAGGCTATTGCAGAGGCTACTACAACCAATGCAATAAATAGTTCAAGACCTGTTAGAGCTTTTGTAACCTCAAAGGATTTAAGAAAAGACGAAACGTCTAGAAGGATTAAAGACAATAACACGACTATATAATGAGCGATTACAATATATATGAAGTATCTTCTTGGACTTCAGATACTCACTCAAATGCAACTATTGCATCTCAGACTCTTACTCAGTTTGAAATATCATCTCAAAATAACTTTGCGTCCGGTGATGACGACATAGCTAAAGTAGGGATTACGGTAGACGGTGTGGTTAGATATGTTTATGGTGTTCAGATTGACCAAGTTCCTCAGCAAGTCGGAAGCATTGTAACAATATCATTTGACGGAAATGTGTACGGGGACCTTCTTGCAGGTGCTACATTTTACTCATTTGAATACTACACACCAAACGCTGCTGATGTTTCTATTGAGTTAAACAACTACAACCTGTCTCCTTCTTTAACGGTATCTACCTACGGTAAAGACTTCAAAGCGTATCACTCTACATTATCATATAACATACAAGCACCTCAACAAAAGGTGGTATATAATACTAGGTTTAAAACACTATACAATCTAAACGAAAAAGTTTTATTAGATAGCTGTGATAACAATGTATACAGTGTATCTCCTTCTGAGTTGTCGGCTGTTGCTGTCAATGGTAGAATAAAAACCGCATTGAACTTTAACGTATTTATAAAATAATGGAGTACAAGTTAAGACTAAAAAAGAAAACGCAACAATCTTATTCTACAGCTAGTTTGTTTGCAGGTTCTGTCATAGACTTTGATTTAGATTTTTATGACGTTGACAACATAGATAAAATTAAAGTACCCGTAAGCATATCTCTCACCCTTCCCATGGATAGTGTAAATACGGGTATTCTAGGTTACAACCCTGAATCCTCGGCTAGTAGTCTTATTCCTGATGTTCCTTTTGACTTTGAGTTATACGTTAATAATTCAAAGGTTATAGAGGGGAACATGTATGTAGAGACTTACGACTTTAATAATAATACTCCTACCGTATCTGTAAGGCTAGTTGATAAAATACAAGATATTATATCAGGCTCAAAGCTAACCACTTTTGAAGACATGTACGATGACCTAGACTCTGATGTTTCTTTCACTAGTTTTCTTTCCTCAAACAACGAAACGATAGGAAGTGGCGTATCAATGGACCCTGTTTTATTTCCATACATAGACTTTTGTAATGATGTAGATAAATTCCTTTTTGCTTCTAGACAATTTCTTCAGTTCGGTTTTGACAAAGATAAGGCGGGTTTTGTACCCGCTTTGAACGTTAAAAATTTTATACAAAGATTTTTTACAGAAGCTAACACGGGGGTTATAAGTAGATTTTTCAAGTTGGGAAGTTACGGAAACGCAATACCTAATATTAATCCTGACGACATGTACATGTTAATACCTGAAAAGCTATTAGCTACACCGGCATCGTCTAGAGGTTTTCACTTGGTAGAAGGCCCATATGAATATTATGTAAACGAATACACCGGTGATGCTGACTTGGCATTTACATCTGCCATAGAGAAAGACACGTATCCGCTACAAACTCACGGATGGAATTATAGCTCATCTCCGGCAGCTAATACAACTGACAATGGATTTGGATTAACTTTTACTACCAACGTTCCCAATGATGGCTCTAATGTAGACAGAGCTTATCACGGCTCCCATATGAGTTATACAGCTTTGCCTAACAATTTAGTAGCGGGCAACAGGAGTATAACAAGTGTGATAGGCTTTGAAATGCCTATGATAAGAACTGCTAGTGGGGTTTACAATATGGTGGAAAACATTAATCCTAGCTCTAGTTCATCTACTGCAAAGTTTAACTTTACCGCTGTACTATGGAAAGACGGCTCTCCTTACGAAAGATTTAGGATGATGAATACTAACGGAACTCTAAAAGAGATTCGTATTTCAGATGCAACGGTCCATGAAATGAGAACGGCCTACTCTTTATTTGAGGGGGTTTATACAAATGTAAACTCAATAAGAGTCAAAGACTACATAAATACTTCTGACCCTCAGTACGCAACGGTTTTAAACAACAGGGTTGAATTTTCTTCATCTGTAATTGGGGATTTTAATTGGGAGAACAAAGAAATAGAAATTGATGCAGGGTCTACCTACGCTGTTACTATTGATGTTCAATGGGTTTCAGGGACCGTAGATGTGGACTATGTAGATACTTGGCAGCCCTTTTTCAACATGACTTCTATGACTGATGATGGGGTTATTCCTGATAATATCAGTAACAGAATTTTAGAAAGAGAAGACCTAGTAAAAGCTACTTATGCAGCAGACTTAAATAATAAAGGAGAATTGTATTTAGGTTTGTTGTCTACGGGTTATGTTAATCCATATTACGGAAACGACTCTGTAAACATTAGAGACTTGTTCTCCGAAAGCACTCTTTCTCCTTTTGATGTGTTGAAGCAAATTATAGCTAGGTTTAATCTATCGGTTGTTTATGACCAAAACACTTCTAGTGTTCTTATAGACAGGCTACCTGATTTACGCTCAAGGAACTCAAGTGAACTAATAACAAGTAGGGTTGATGATGCGAAAGAAATATCTATAGAGGTTTCTACAAAAAGGCTAAAGACTATAGAAATAGCTACTTCTAAAAAAGATTTGTTTTATGATAATTTTGGATACAAGAAGAATAACATAAGTCTTTCGGGCTCAGAAGATGTTAAGTTTAGTTTGGATTCTCGCGTATATAATAAATCATTATGTGGAGACGAAACGTTTATAGACATTCCTGATGGCTTTAGTGAATATGAGATTGGATTTACCTTAAACAGTTTCACGTCTCACAAGAATATTGGAATTGTATTTGGATACATAGACACACCGCAATACAAAACAAATATAAAAAGAGCTCGATTTGTAGAAAAAGAAAACTACAAGGGCTTATTATACAGCACAGAATTTTCACATGTTTTTCCTAGATTTGTGACAGACAAGACAGGTCAACTTCCTCTTTATCATTTTAACGAGCAAGAGCAAGCAACAGACCTGTACGACTTTTTTGTAGGTAACGATAATGTAAAATACTTGGGGAGGCCTAAAATAAAGTTTGAGGCTTTGTTTGAAGAAGATTATGCCTTTGATGTAAAAGACAATTACTCTCTAGTAACCATAGGTCAGGTTAATTCAAATGGATTAATAATCAAATCTCTATCCGGTCAACTCTATGAAGGAGGAATATACGGAGAGGTAGAAGCTATTATATTGTAAATTATTCATATGGCTACTTATAACGACTATCCCGCATCTGCATCTAACAACGCTAAGAAAGTTCTTGAGTGGAAGAAGAAGTATGGTAAGGAAGTTAAGGGTATGACCTCTGTAGGTTGGACCCGCGCAAATCAATTAGCATCTAAAACAAAACTGAGTTATGCAACTATTGCTAAAATGGCAGGCTTTAATCGTCATAGAAAGAATGCTGCGATTGACCCTAAGTATAAGAACACTCCTTGGAAAGACCGAGGCTATGTTGCTTGGCTTGGGTGGGGAGGAACTTCAGGAGTTAATTGGGCGATTAAAAAAGCTGAATCAATCCGAAAAGGAACAGTTAAGGCTAGTGCTGACATCAGTGACAACCCGTGGGGTAATCGCAAAGTCAAAGATGAACTCGCGACGCAAGGAAAAGATGGAAGCATTAAGAAATCTCCCAAAGCACCTAAGAGCGATACTCCTGAGAAAAATCCTAAAGGTGTTGGAAAAGGTGGAAAGTTATCTGCAAAAGTTATTAAGTCTATAAAAAACAAGGTAGACAAGTATAACGAAAAGTACCCTGACAAGAAGATTGGAATGGGTGCAGCAAAACGCGTGGTTCTAAGAGGGATGGGTGCATACAACACAGGGCACTCTCCTAAGGTAACAAGTGCTACACAATGGGGATTAGCAAGGCTAAATGCGTTTATGTATTTAGTTAAGAACGGAAAGCCGTCAAACGCTAAGTATGTACAGGACAATGACCTGTTACCGTCTTGGCATAAAAGAAGCAAAAAAAATGGATAAGGATTTACCATTATACGATATTACACTTGAGGATTTTGAACAGGGAATGTACAAAATTTCTCTCGTGGACAAACCTGCGATTGAGGAAAACTTCATTTACTTCAGTAAAACTGAAGTAGTTGAAATGTTCACCAACGAAGAAAGACGTGAAGTAGTAGGACCTATTATGATTCCTAATAAAGAAATCCTACGTCACAGTCCGGAGAACGGATATTACTATGTTAGGTTCACGGAAGATACAATCCGTGATATTATGTACAACTACTCTAAGAAAGGTTTGTTCAACGAATTTGGTATTCACCATGAGTATGACACTCAGGACGTGGTGATGCTTGAAGTTTGGATGAAAGAGTCTGATAACGATAAGTCAACTGACTATGGTTACACTCTTCCAAACGGAACTGTATTTGTCAAGGCTAAGATTGAGTCTGATGAATTGTTTAGTGCGATTAAAGATGGAGAAGTTAATGGCTTCTCTATTGAAATTCAAGCTGATATTAAACCCGTAAATAATAATAACATGAATGAATTTAATTTTGCTAAAGAATTAGGCAAGATGGAGGCTCAGTTTGAGGCTTCTACTGCAAAGTTCGAAGCACAAATTGTCGCTTTAGAAGAGGAGAATGCTACTCTTCTAGAAGTGCTGACCTCTTTTGAAGAGAAGTTCGCTAGCGTTGAAGACCTAAAGTCTGCTATCGAAATGATTCAAAAGCACATCTCTGCCATGGCTGAAAATCACGAAGAAGAAAAGCCTGAGGAAGAGAAAGAAGAAGAAGAAGAAATGACTGAAGAAAAACCTGAGAAGTATATCGCTCCTGCAGGTGAAGAAGCAGTTGTTGTTGAAAACA
>Ga0098054_1001377_pt1 | contig 12240 bp, 25 predicted proteins | sample 16_taG_FD_75048 | JGI IMG/M metagenome (GOLD analysis project Ga0098054, IMG submission 75048) | Marine viral communities from the Subarctic Pacific Ocean - 16_ETSP_OMZ_AT15313 metaG | ecosystem: Environmental > Aquatic > Marine > Oceanic | place: Pacific Ocean | collected 2015-01-18
GCGGAAGCAGCGGCTTTGAAACTCAAGCGAAAGAAGAGGCTTAGTAAATAATGGAACTATTAAATAAAATTAAAAGGGTGTGGGATGCTACTGTTGCAGAAGTATCAGCAATTGTGGTAGACTTAGCTGACATATTTAATGATAAGGTCAAGTCGCCGTACAGGGAGCCAATCCTAATATTAGGGATTATTATTATAATTTTAATTGCAATAAGGATAATATTTTTAATATGAATGCTAAAATGTGGACTCACTATTGCCCAGCGGAGAAGACTTATTTGTCCGTAGGTAATGGTGAGCCGTGTAATTGGTGTGGAAAAGAGTCTAATTTAAAAACTAAAGGAGATGGAGACAATGAGCTATACTATGGGTTCAACAATCTATATGCACGACACACAGACCATCAAAGTAAAAAGAAGTAATGGTGGCTATGACTTAATCATCGAGAACAAAGAAGGTAACAGTGCTTATATTTATTGTTTTGGTGAGGACGTCATTCTTTCCGCTACTCTTATTGATCCTGAAGAGGAGGCAGCAAGGGCAAAGGAAGAGGAGACAGTAAGTGAGCCAGCATAACTTTAATGATGGCATGGCAGATTTCCACGCAACCTTCGATGATGCGTGGGCTAGAATGTTTGCGATGCTTTTAGGTACGGCATTGCCGGACTCCGCTGTAAAGGAGGCTTTCTGTATTTATATATCTGAGCGTTTGATGGACACAGTAGGTAAACTACAATGTTCTGAAGAGGATATTATACAGGCGTTCCCTGACTTTTTAACTGATAACATATAGGAGGTACATATATAGAAAAAAATAGTTGACATTTAATACTCTATCGTTTAGAGTACACATTCAATAATTAATTAGAGGAGTAATATTTATGCCAGTAGTAGAAGGAACAGCGTATTGGGCATCTGTTAAAGTGCCTAACACAAACTTTGAGCCAATGTATACGGTCAATCTTGTAGTTGATCCTGACGTTGCCGAAGACTTTAAAAGCCAAGGGTTCCATATTAAAGATATGGAAGAAGGCCCTGCGGTAATCATTAAGCGTAAGGTTAATGGCCCTAACGGAATGATCAGGAGGTCTCCCGATCTTTTAGATAGACAGAAGCAACCGATTGATGTTACGGTTGGTAATGGATCTAAAGTAAAGGTTCAGTACAAAGTATGGAATTCCGAATATAAAGGTAAAAACTTTAAAGGTCTGGATTTCTGTAAGATGCAGGTAATTGATCTTGTCGAGTACGGAGGCGGTAACGATGATGAGTTTGATGTTTATGATGATGAGGAGCTTGATGAATTATGAGCACTCGAACCTATAAAACTGAAGACTCGTTGTACGATGTTGATCTTCTAAACGAAGAATCACAAGTGTCCTTTGCATATCTAGTTGAGGTTGAGGGTGAGATACAAGCCCTAGCTAAACGTATTGATGTGTTGAGGGCGGCAGCTTCTAAGTTCCATGAAGTCATTCAAGGCTCGGTAACTGATGACGCTATTATTAAAGAGGAAACTGAAGAGGAGGAGGAGGTATCGGCAAAAGAAAAAGAAGATAAGTAGTAAACTTCAAGGGGGTCTTTAACAAGGCCCCTTTGTTGTTCTTAAATATAATCTTTTAAATAAAGGAATTAACATGTCATTTGTTAAATATAATCAGCCGTGCCTAGAGTGCGGAGGAAGTGACCCAGTAGCAATTAACGAAGACGGATCAGCATGGTGTTTTAGTTGCCGTCATAGATACCCCGATTATAAGGAGGCGTTTACACAACAAGGGGAAGTAGTAAACTTTAAAGAACGAAAGAACAATAAGAAAAACACTTCGAGTGGTGATTTCTTACCGCTCACAGACCGTAATATATCCCTAGAGACAGCAAAGAAATACGGCGTCAAAGCTTTTATAAATACTGCCGGGGATGTTATCCGACATTCTTATCCTTATTATATAGCAAACGAAATAACAGGATATAAAATAAGAGAACCCAATAAAGCTTTCTCATGGCGAGGAACCTCGAAAGGCTCTGGCCTCTTTGGCGAACAGTTGTTTGCTGACGGCGGTAAATACATTACAGTTACAGAAGGTGAGTGTGATGCCATGTCTGCGTTTGAATTAACGGGGAGCCGTTGGCCCGTAGTGTCTGTTAAGAACGGGGCAGGAGGAGCCGTCAAAGATTTCAAAGACTCTATAGAATTCTTGGAGAAATTTGAGAATGTTGTAATAAACTTTGATAACGATAAACCCGGACGAGATGCTGCGAGGGCTGTCGCTAAATTATTAACGCCCGGAAAAGTAAAGATCGTCACGCTCCCTAGTGACTTCAAAGACGCTAACGATATGTTGCGGCAAGAGCAACACAAAGCCTATCAAAGTGCTTGGTGGAGTGCTAAAGTCTACACACCTGCTGGAGTCCTTAACTTATCAGAGAAGCTCGATGACCTGCTTAATAGGGAGATAAAGGAATGTGTCCCCTATCCTTGGGCTGGACTCAATAAGAAACTATACGGTATGCGGCAAGGTGAACTCGTAACTGTTACGGGCGGTACGGGGCTGGGTAAGTCAAGTATCACACGGGAACTAGAGCATTGGTTAATAACAAACACCAAAGATAACGTAGGTATCATAGCCTTAGAGGAGGACTGGATCAGGACGGCAGATGGTATACTGTCTATCGAGGCCAACGCCAGACTCTATATTGATGAGGAGCGCGAAGCCTTTGGCGATGAAGAATATGCTGCTCTCTCTACGAAATTTATAGGGGAAACCTATGCTGATCGTGTCTGGATTCATGCACACTTCGGCGCTACTGACTTCGATGAGATACTTAATAAGTTGAAGTATCTAATAATTGGTCAGGGCTGTAAGTGGGTAATTGTAGATCACCTCCACATGCTGGCTTACTCCGCAGGACTTAAAGATAACAACGAAGTATCAACTATTGATTACATTATGAAATCTTTAAGGACTTTGGTGGAAGAGACAGGAGCAGGTCTGATACTGGTGTCACACTTAAGGAGGGTGGACGGTAACAGAGGTCACGAAAATGGCATAGAAGTTAGCCTATCACACCTCAGAGGATCACAAGCCATCGCACAGATAAGTGATTGTGTTATTGCTTTAGAGCGTAACCAACAAGCTGACGATGATGACGAGGCCAACACAACCCACATGCGAGTTTTGAAGTCTAGGTATACTGGAGATGTTGGCATGGCTTCGCACTTACTATACAATAAGAAAACCGGGAGGCTAAAGGAAGTAGATATTGATGATGTCGATGATGAGCTTGGAGAAATAATATGACTGCGCTAGTATTTGATATAGAAACGGACGGGCTTTTCCCAACAAAGATATGGTGTATGTCTACCTTTAATGTAGATACACAGGAACATAGATCCTTCGGGCCTTCAGAACTTGATGAAGGCTTGGAGACTTTGAAGGCTGCTGAAAAACTGATAGGTCATAACATCCTGAACTTTGATATGCCCGTCATTAAAAAACTAAAAGGTTTAGATCTTACTAACAAATATATTGTTGATACTCTAGTGCTTTCAAGATTATTTAAACCTACAAGGGAGGGCGGTCATGGATTAGAAAGTTGGGGTTATAGACTCAGATGCCCCAAGATAACCTTCGATGATTACTTTAAGTACTCTGATGAGATGCTGAAGTATTGTGCTCAAGATGTACTAGTAAACTATAAAGTTTATAAGGCTCTGAAGCGTGAGAGCAGAGGCTTTAAAATAGACTGTGTAAATCTGGAACACGAAGCCGCTGTAATTATTGATGCTCAAATAAAATACGGATTCCTTTTAGACCAAGACAAAGCCTTCGAGTTACTGGAGAAACTGTCAAGCGAAAAAGATATTTTGTATGATGAGATACATGAAGAATTAGGGCAAGCTACTGTTTCATATAAGATATATCCCATGAAGTTAAAAAGCACTGGAGGCCTTTCTAAGTTAGGAGAGAGGATACTCTCAGACAAAACTACCGCAAGGGTCAGATTAACAGAGGAACAGTTTGAATTTTTAAATTCAGAAGAGGGTAAAAAGGCTGGATACATTAATGTGACTCAGCCTGTAGAGTTCAACATATCTTCACGACAACAGGTAGCTGCTAAACTTATAGGCTTGGGCTGGGAACCTACAGTATTTACACCAACAGGCCAGCCGTGTGTCGATGAGGGCAATTTAGGGAGGATAAAAGGCATCCCGGTTGCCTTGAAAATCTCTAGGTATCTAAAATTAGAGAGCCGCATAGCAGAAATATTAGGCTGGTTCAAAGTTTTAGACATTCGCACAGGAAGGGTACATGGTTGGGTAAATCCTAATGGGACTGTGACGGGACGTATGACACACAGTAAACCTAATATGGCAAATATCCCCAGACCCCCTAAAGAATTCGGTAAAGAATTTAGAGGTTGCTGGACAGTACCGAAAGGATACAAACTAGTAGGTATAGACGCGAGTGGTCTTGAATTGCGTATGCTTGCTCACTATTTAAATGACAAGGAGTACATAAATGAAATCGTTAATGGAGACATACACACCACTAATCAACAGCTTGCAGGACTTAAATCAAGGGATCAGGCAAAGACTTTCGTCTATGCGTTTCTATACGGAGCAGGAGATGCAAAACTTGGAAGCGTGGTCGGAGGAGGTAAGGGAATTGGAAAGACACTTAAACAATCATTTCTCAATAATCTCCCATCACTCCGCACTCTTAAAAATAGCGTTACTAGAAAAGCAGCAGAAACAAAATTCCTTAGAGCCTTAGACGGTCGTAAACTATTTATAAGAAGTGAACATTCTGCATTGAATATGTTGCTTCAAGGTGCTGGAGCCATAGTAATGAAGAAGGCTTTAGTAATATTTAATAATAAACTACAGGGACTGGATGCTAACTTTGTAGTTAATGTGCACGACGAGTTCCAAGTTGAGGTGCGGGAAGACTTAGCAGAAACTGTTGGTAAGCTTGGCGTAGAGTCTATAATTGAAGCTGGTATGGAACTTAAACTTAACTGTCCGCTTGACGGGGAATACAGAATAGGAGATAATTGGAGTGAAACACATTGAAATTTCTAATGATGCTATAGTAAAAGCTAAAGCTAAAGCGTCCGAAATGGGAACATTAAGGAACTCTATAACAAAGGGAAAGGGGAACGTGTATGGGTTCTTAGGAGAGATAATTGTCTTTGATCTGCTTAAAAAACTGTTCAATGATGACGCTGATATTATAGAACACTCAAACACATACAACTATGATTTAATATTTAATCAAAAAGTAAGACTAGATGTTAAAACAAAAGTTGTTTCAACGCCTCCCCAAGGGCATTACGAGTGTTCGGTCGCAGCATTAAATACTTCTCAAAAATGTGATGCCTATGTTTTTACTAGAGTACTAAAAGATATGTCCTGCGGCTGGGTTCTCGGATGGTACGATAAAAAACAGTTTTTAAAAGAGGCTACGTTTTTAAAGAAAGGGCAGGTAGATCCTAGTAATAACTGGACAGTACGCACCGATTGTTATAACCTACCTATAAATACATTAACAGATCTAAATGCTTTAGGTATTCAATATGGAGAAACTACACATGGAACATACCAAGTCAAGAAAGGGGGACATGGCTGAGTACTACGCAGTTACTTGGTTGTGGGATCAAGGGTATGAAGTATTTAAAAACTGCGGGTGTTCGGGAGCCATTGATCTTATAGCCATGAAAGACGGCACTACAACCTTAATAGATGTAAAGACTATTGGTGCTGACAATGAAGGTAAAGTTTGGGGTAGGGCAAGAACAGAAGTACAAGTAGCGTTGGGAGTTGTTCTTCTAACGTTTAATTCTAAGACAAGGAAAATTAATTTCGTGGAGCATAAAGAATGAAGACATTAGATACAGTAGTAGAAGACATATACGAAAGTTTAGAGCCATTAAATTCTGGACATAGATTAGCTTTGACTGAGGAGGATATTGATAAAGTCGGAGAAGATATTAAGGAGGCTTTAAAGCATTGGGCGTGGCCCTCTAAAAGAAACTCCGGGTTCTCAATGCGTATGTCTAATATCGGCAGACCCGCCAGACAGTTATGGTTTGAAAAGAAAGCCAATCGTGCCAGTGATTTTAAATCTTCAGACCATATAAGATTTTTATACGGACATATTCTAGAATCAATTGTTCTTATGCTTGTCCGTCTATCAGGTCATGAGGTTACAGCAGAGCAAAAGTCAGTTGTTGTTAACGGCATCAAAGGTCATATAGATTGTAAGATTGATGGCGAAGTTGTAGACGTTAAGACAGCTTCAAGATTCGGGTTTAATAAGTTCCAGAACGGATCTCTAAGTGAAGATGATCCCTTCGGATACTTAGCGCAGCTTGCTTCTTATGAAGAGGCTGAAGGTACTTCTAATGGAGGCTTCCTTGTTATCTCTAAAGAATCAGGAGAGCTTTGTTTCTACCAGCCTGAAGAGCTTGACAAACCTAATGTGGTTGTGAAGATAAGTAAGCTTCGGAAGTTTTTAAATATGCTAAAGCCCCCCGCCTTCTGCTACAAAACTGTTCCTGAAGGTAAGAGTGGAAACATGAAGCTCCCTAAAGGTTGTTCGTTCTGTAATTATAAGTTTGAATGCCATAAAGATTCTAATGGCGGCGAAGGCTTGAAAGTCTTTAATTATGCTAGAGGCCCTGTGTATTTAACCAAGGTAGTTTCTATGCCTAAAGTAGCACAGATAATATAATGAACGAAAAGAAGATGCGTAAAATAAATAGGAGGGTCGATGAAATACTTGTTGAGTGGCTCAAGACTTTGGTATCTCCAGAAGAAGCTAAAGGAATTAATATGAATAACATAAGTTCTTTAATGCCTGATCAGAATTACTATGAAAAAGATACTGGTGTACGCCTGACTACCTTTTCTAAAAGGAACATCAAAAAAGAATTGAAAGCTCTAGTGTCTAAAGGTGTCGATATCAATACAATAACTTGGGAGAATTTTAATGGACGTTGATATGCCAATTGAATATATCATCTGTGGTTTAGCAGATATACTGCGGGAGGAGGGTTTTAAGATACTTACATTAGAAACTCTTATACAATTAAAAAGTGTTCTAGATCAGGAAATCTTAATGTCAAGGACGGTTCATTGAAAATTAAAAGCGGTAAACGTGTACCTAGAGTTACTAGACCTACTGAAGAAAATGTTATTAAAGGGTATGACTCTAATTGGGAATATGTACTACACTCTGGTATACTTAAAAAGTGGGAACATCATACCAATAAAGTACCTTACATTGTAGAGCATACTTATGAGCCTGATTTTATTAGAGACTTGGAAGGAAAGAAAATTCTACTAGAAGCCAAAGGACGCTTCTGGGATTACGCAGAGTACAGTAAATATATTTGGATTAAGAAGGTTCTTAAAGAGGACACGGAGCTTGTCTTTTTATTCTTGAAACCTTCAGCACCTATGCCACAAGCAAAAAGACGTAAGGACGGTACAAAAAGATCACACGGAGAATGGGCCAGCGCCAACGGATTTAGATGGTTCAGCACTGAAAGCATACCAAAGGAGTGGATATATAATGAAACAAAAGACTAAAAAGAAACTTAACGATGTTACCCCGGAGGAGTGGAATTCGATAGCTCCCCACAAACCTGACAATGTGAACAACCCCCCACATTATAACAAAGGAGACATAGAATGCATCGACGGGATAGAGGCTATGTTAACAGGCGAAGAGTATATCGGTTACTTAAGAGGAAACAGTTTGAAGTACCGTTGGAGGTTCAGATACAAGAACGGCATCGAGGATCTCCAGAAAGCTGCTTGGTACGAGAACAGGTTGATGGAGTTTTTAGCAAAGGAGAGGAAGTAAAAGATGGAGAAAGGCTACGTCGATATTAAAAAGGAACGGCGCGATAGGTATGATAAGAAGTCTAAGAAGAGAGCGTCTAAGAAAGAAAAGAAAAAACAACTTCAGCAGGATAAGGAGCAGGATCAATGACAGAAACAGATAAACTTTTCTTACGCTTTTGCCAGCATAAGTATATGGAATACTGTGACGAGAAAAGAGATACTAGAGAACAAGACCAAAAGAATTACACAGCCTATGTAGCTGGCAATTACGAATTTTTAATAGAGGAGTTTGAGAAAGACAATGGATCAATATCAAGAATACATACATAAGAGCAGGTACGCTAGATACTTAGATAGCGAACAACGTCGAGAAACTTGGGAAGAGACAGTCAACAGGTACTTAGATTTCTTTATAGATAGAAAACAAATAAACGAACTAGACGCTGCTGAATTGTTTAACGCTATCTCTAGCCATCAAGTTATGCCCTCTATGCGTTGCCTGATGACCGCTGGAGAGGCTTTAAAGCGCGACAACGTGGCAGGGTTTAACTGTAGTTATCTTCCTATAGACAGTCCTAGATCATTTGATGAGCTTATGTACATACTGCTATGTGGAACTGGCGTAGGCTTTAGTGTAGAGAGAGATTATATTCGACAACTCCCTATGGTTGCTGACAGCTTCCATGAGACAGAAACGACTATAGTAGTATCAGATAGTAAGATAGGATGGGCAAGCGCCTTCAGAGAGCTTATAAGCCTCCTGTATGCTGGTAAGATACCTAAGTGTGATTTGTCTCGTATACGCCCTGCCGGGGCTAGACTGAAGATCTTTGGAGGTAGGGCCAGTGGGCCACAGCCTTTAGCAGATCTGTTTAACTTCACTGTAGAACTGTTTAAAAATGCTATGGGCCGGAACCTTACTTCTTTGGAGTGTCATGATCTTGTATGTAAGATAGCGGATATTGTAGTTGTTGGCGGGGTCAGGCGGTCTGCACTTATAAGCCTAAGTAATGTTACAGACAACAGGATGGCTAATGCCAAGAACGGAGACTGGTATTCGACTAATGGGCAACGGGCTTTAGCAAACAATAGTGCTGTGTATTCTGAGAAGCCTGACTTCGATACTTATTCTTCGGAGATGCAAAGACTCTATAAGTCCAAGTCAGGTGAGCGGGGGATCTTTAGTCGGATAGCTGCACAAAATATAGCAGCCCGTAATGGTCGCAGAGATGCTGACTGCAAGTTTGGAACCAATCCCTGCTCTGAGATAATCCTAAGACCTTATCAGTTCTGTAATCTATCTGAAGTTATTGTACGAGCTAACGATACAAAGGAAACCCTATTAGAAAAAGTAGTGCTTGCCACTACATTAGGGACTTTACAGGCTTCGATGACTGACTTCAGATACCTTAGAAATATCTGGAAAAGGAATACAGAAGAGGAGGCCTTGTTAGGTGTTTCGCTTACCGGGATTATGGACTGTAAGCTGACTAATGGGTCTACAGGATATAAAGAGCTTGGTAGTTTACTTAGTTCTTTGAAGGAAAAGGCCATAGAAACAAACATTAAGTGGGCAAAGAAGCTTAAAATAGGCGCTTCTACGTCAATTACGTGTGTAAAGCCCAGTGGAACTGTGTCACAATTGACAGACAGCGCCTCTGGAATACACCCAAGGTTCAGTAACTACTATATAAGGACTATTAGAGCCGATAAGAAAGATCCACTGGCTACTACAATGCTTGAAGCTGGATTTCCTTGCGAAGAAGATATAACAAATAATTCTAATTGGGTGTTTGCGTTTCCTCAGAAGGCCCCAAAGAATGCTATTACAGTTGATAGCATGGAGGCTCTAGAGCAGTTAGAGCTTTGGAAGGTCTACCAAGACAGTTGGTGTGAGCACAAACCCTCGATGACTTGTTACTATAACGACGATAACTTCTTCTCTGTGTGCCAATGGGTGTGGGAGAACTTCGATAGTGTTAGTGGTATCTCATTCTTACCTGAAGCAGATCATGTGTACCAGCAAGCACCGTATCAGAAAATAGACAAAGCGACTTATATGAAACAAATTAAGGCACTTCCTAAGAACTTCAAGTGGGATATAAATGAATCAGAAGATAACACAGAAGGATCTCAGACACTTGCATGTGTTGGAGGCGTGTGCGAAATATGAGAGGGAATATCATATCTTTCCAAGTGTATTTGGATTCGAGCGGAACGCTAATGACTGAACTGAGTAGGTTACCATTGAAAAACGTCAACGATATTTTTAAGGGACACGAAAGGCCTTATATTGAAAAGGTTCTTAAAGAAACTTATTTAAAATTAGAGGGTCTACACGACCATTTAGAAAAGGAGTTACAATCTTTATGACAGAAGAATTCTTTATAACACCAGAGAATAAAATGTCTGTGGTCTTGAAGACTAATGCAGACGTAATAAGATATATAAGTCTCACACCCTCTATACTAGAAAAAGATAAAATAGATATTATAAAACTCCATTCTGGTTTTATTTTAGCGGCTTCAGAAAAGGTTTTAATGGGTGAACGGCTAAATATCAAATCAGTTAAATAGCCTTTCTAAACGCTTGTTGTTGTATTAGTTTCAATTGCCCTTCTAAGTGCCTAGTATCTTCGCACCAACAGTCTTTATGGGAACCTCTTTTTTCACATATGTACGTGTAGAACTTGGGGCATGGGTCTGTCTTTTTATTTAAAGTAGCTGTGCAACCTGCTAGAAGCAACACACTAATAATTAACTTCCTCATTATCTATATATTCCTGTTCAGCTTTTGTAAGAAGATAGCATAGAAAAAGAATAAAAAGAATTGCCAAGCTTTTAAAAATCCTCTCCAGCATATGTACGTTAATCCCAAAATTCACTGTCTATATTAACCATCTTTGGAAGGCAATAAGCTACTATGTTTTGCTGTGGGTTTCGTCTGCTGTCGTTAGGTGATTTCTTTCCATGCTCGATGGCTGTAGCAAACGTATTGCACCTATAGATGTTTTTAAATAACATACTATCGTCGCTTATCTTTTCCCCTGCCACGGTTACTACCAGCAAAAAGGCAAGGATCATCTAAATTTGATGTACACATATAAAGATGCAAACATGACCCCCATCCCAAATAAAGCCCAAAACATGACGATGCTTACGTCCTTCAACAGCTTTGCTCTACGCCTTCTTTTTATTCTTAAGGCCGTTACTTCCTTTTCATGGGCTATGCGGCTTTCTTCCATTCGCTTTTTAATGCTGTGGTATAGATCACCCTGTTGTTGAAGTATACAAATATCATGTAGCTGACGATCAAAGTTCTTTAACTGACGATCTATAGTCTCAAGCTTTAAAGCATCTTTATAACTAAGCTTACCAGCGCCTTTCTTCTTATCAGCATCTTGATAGAGTTGTGTAGCATCTGCCCATTTTCCTATGACCCCACTGAGATCCCCGGCGTTATTGCCAGCTTCCTTGAGAGCACCAATGGCTGAATTGATACCTTGTACAGCAGCGATACAGGCACTGAGTTCCGCTATCATTTACTTTCTTCTCCAAACCCTAATCCCATAAATTGCTGCGAATACTGAAAGAATGAGCCACTGATACCAATCCGGGGTCTTCCCTAGAGCCACGAAACCATCCTCTACATATTGCACAGTATAAGGAATAAAGCTTAAAACCATCGGGATACTTAAAAGAAGTAAAACAAATTCATCTTTCCAACCTGAGTTCTTGATCTGCTCAAGCTCCCAAGAGTTGTCCATCTCCTGTGATTTCATAGCCATTTCCATTTTAGTCTTGTGCCTAAGCTCTTCTATCTCAAGCGTCCGCACTTTCTCTGTGTGCTTGCGCTCTCCTCTAGCTGACCAAGCATCAACAACTTTACCGCCCAGTCCCCCTAAAACACTTCCTATTATTCCCATTCTAGTAACTCCATATCCAAGGTCTAGGGCGGTTATCAGCCCATTCTAGGTCATCTAAATGTATGAATCTGCTGTTTCCTTTTTGGTTAACTCCGATACCCGTCATACCTGCCTCTAGGGCTGCGTGTAAGAGCCTGTGAGCCTGTTCTCCATCTACCCCTACATCTAGGGCATGGCCTGATTCATGTGCTCCCGGAGAGGCTTTACGGGCCTCTATGGGGTGATCCTTACACCTGTACGCAGAGTTAACTTTAAAGGGAAAACCTAGATCATGACGCAAATCTTCTATCTTATCCATGAAGTCTTTATCCATACCTTTAGAGCCGCAATGTTGGCACTTAAGTTCATCTTCTGTAAAGTATGTATAAGACATTACATACTCCTTACTTCTGTTGGATCTGATAATAAGCTTGTAGAACTTCCAAGCAGACCCACACGCCTTGTAATATCTCCGTAGTCTCTTA
>Ga0098054_1001379_pt1 | contig 12211 bp, 27 predicted proteins | sample 16_taG_FD_75048 | JGI IMG/M metagenome (GOLD analysis project Ga0098054, IMG submission 75048) | Marine viral communities from the Subarctic Pacific Ocean - 16_ETSP_OMZ_AT15313 metaG | ecosystem: Environmental > Aquatic > Marine > Oceanic | place: Pacific Ocean | collected 2015-01-18
CGAGGTGACGCTTGGCGACCACTACGAGGAGATCAACGAGTCGATAGGCTCGCGCTTCTTTTGCGTGGGCAGCTACCTCCCGAACGAGGACGCGGTATTTGTGGATGACGAAGGACTTTATGCGGAGGAAAAACATTTCTTTCGCATCGACCCTCGCATTCTTAAATGCACCAACCCCTCCCCGCTTTGCGGCGTTGGGCTGGTGCTTGGCGCGGACGAGGAAGGCAACTCGGTTGATGCCAAGATTGATTTGGAGCAGCTGTTTGAGGCTGTCAGCTGGGGGCTTGGGGCTTGTGAGGCAGAGCCGACCCCATCGTTTGAGGTGTTCGGGTTTAACGACGCGAGCAAGTTCTGGGAAAAGTTAAAAGAGGAGGGACTATGAGCAGCGCAATCAACCGCAAGCGCACGGCCGAGGTAGCCCTCGGCACACAGCGGGCGCACAAGTTCAGCCGAGTGTCAGCTGCGTTCCTCGACCAAATGGAGGCCGAGCATATCGTCAACGTGCAGCGACGAGTAAGAGAGTTACCGAGTAAGGGAAAGACAATCAAATGAAGCAGAAAGCAAAGCGCAGAAAGCGCAAGCACACGACGGCGACGAAGGTGAAAACAACCAAAGGGGTGAACTGGAACACCAAGGGGCTAACGCGAAAGCGCGAACCTTGGCGCATTCAAAACGAGTCACTATCAATCAAAGCGAAAGCGGAAAGGAACAACATATGACAAAGCAAAAACAGATAGCAGAGTGGGCGGTGATGGTTGCGCTAATCGCAGCCATCCCGCTGATCGTTGTTGGCAAAGCTGTTGGCAATAGGCACGGGCTTGTTACCGCCAGCTGGTACGGTGAGAGGTATCGGGACAAGCCGACCGCAAGCGGCGAGCTGTTTGATCCCGACAAGCTGACAGCTGCTCACCGCAAGCTGCCCTTCGGGACGCGGGTGCGGTGTACGTTGGGGCCGCGTTTCGTGATCGTCACGATTACAGATCGCGGGCCGTTCGTGAAGGGGCGCGAGATAGATTTGTCTCGGGCAGCGTTCAGCCAGCTGGCGCATACAGATGCGGGGCTGATTAAGATTAAGATGGAGGTGCTGCGATGAGCAAAAAATACCCAAAATATTGTTACGCAAAAGTAAACGACATCCCCCAACCCAACAGGGAGGGCAGATACAACCCGAAGTTAAACCCCGACTTGAGTGAACTCTCAAGCGGGGACGCTGAACGGTTAAGGACGGCCGCGCCTTGGTTACTGGGCGCGTGTTGCCGACTGATCGGGTTGCTTCAACACGCAACAAGCGACCACCACTTCATCAATACCGAATGCGGCAACCCAAGGATTCCTTGGACAAAGGGAGAGTGGCAACTGCTCAACTCACCCCACGCGCACGAGATTGGCGAAGTCGTTTGTGACGCGCTTGATCGCGCTACAAATGTCGAGTACGTCGAGGACTGCACCGACAACGATTCCCTTGCCCCTCAAAAGTTCTCCCAGTTTGGACTCAATGAGATTGCCGCAAGCGAATGGTTGGACACCGAGGAAGCTAAACGAGGAGATTGGTGGACGCTATGAAATACGATATGAGTGATATAAAAGTAAGCGAACACCACCTGCTGATAAAGGCTGACCCCCTTCGTTTAAAGATAATAGCCGAGGCAATAGGAGATTACCAAGGCAAGCACGAGGCGCTGTCAGATGATACAACATTGTGTGATTTCAGATTCAATATGGAGACAGAATACCAAAGGTGGTACTCCCTAGATGAAGATGACTATGATTACACAGAGGAACACAAGGAGGAGTTGGGAATTGTATGATGCTGCTTACAACCGAGGCAGCTATCAGCTGCTCGCAAAGCGTCCAGCTAGATTAGGCTGGTAATGGAAGATTGCCGAGGGGGCTGAACGATAAGAAGACGTAAGGCGGTTGCAACCGGCAAGTCGAGTAACCCCCCATCCTCGTTGAGAGTCGAGGCGGCATACAAAATAGGAGCTAGGGTAATATGTCACGCAAAGGTCAGCTGGGAAACCAGCTGGCCTTTTTTGTTTGGGGAGTTCCCAGGGCAGCTGGAAACCAGCTGGCCTTTTTTGTTGCAGGAGTTCCCAAGCTATGTCCTTATCTTTTTTCGTTGTTGAATCCTTTCGGCAGCGTTGTTGTGGCTCGTCAGCTGAAAAGCTGGCGGGCTTTCTTTTCGATTACAACTGGTAACTACAATGTGGCGATTGGTAACAATGCGTTGCGAGGTTACAGCTGGTACACATAACGCAGCGATTGGTTACGGCTTCAAGTGTGGTTACAACCGGCGCACATAACGCAGCAGTTGGTTACGATACTGGCGAGGTTACATCTGGTACACATAACGTAGCAGTTGGTAACAATGCGTCAGCTGTAACAGCTGGTACACATAACGCAGCAGTTGGTTACGGTACGCTGGGGTGGCATTCCCAACACTTCTTGCTGATGATGGTGTGCCTTCGCATAAAAGTTTTCTGCGTGTGTGACGGCGGGTTCCCGTCGCCATCATCGCCGTAGTAGAACGCCTTCATTTGGTTCTTGTACACCCCACAGAGGGCTTCGTTGGCCCGCCGCTTGACGCCGGTGATGGCCGACAGATTGAGCGCAACCAGCACACCGATGATAGTGATGACCAGAAGCAGTTCGACTAGGGTGTAGCCTCGCTCGCGCACGCACCCCGAAACCTAACACTCGCCAGCTGTCTCGTCGTGATGATGCTCCAACAAATCCCACCTTTCGTGGAACGGCCAGTATTTGCCATTCACTTTCGTCTTCACCGTCACGACTCGTGACACAACTTCAACCGGCATCACGAGGTAGAGAATTGGCTCGGTGACGAAGACGAGAATGATGAAGTCGAAGTCAGATTGCGAGTAGGCCGTCTTCCCTTTGCTGCCCTTTGACGCACCCCAAACATACGCGCCTGTGTCGGCGCACAAGCGGCGGCTCGCCTTCACCTGTACCCGATGAACTTGACCGCCCTTCGCTGCGACCAGATCAAAGTGTGACGAGTTGCCGCCAACCATAGGGATGCAGACAGTCCAGCCTCGCTTGGTAAGTTGATGCGCGACCATCAGCTCGCCGAGCGCCCCTGTTGCAATCGCGCTACAGTCAGAGGCAGTTGTCACCGTAGTCGCCGTAAAGCGGGCCACGGTATTCGCCTCCCGTTGCTTCGGCCATCGTGATGGCCAGCTGTTCAGCTGCGTGTCGGGGGTGGAGGCCATACCCCGAGGCCAGCTCGTTTGAGTGCGATGAGTTTAGGTGAAGTACCCGCCACCGACCCTCGTCTTCCTGCACGATGTATGTGGCAAGCGCCTCATAACTTTCGGCAGACGCCTTCAGTTGTGATGATATGTGTGCCATCCAATTTAATGTAGGCCATCTCTTTTTCAACAGCACCTTTACCTAAACCGGCTGATGCGGTTGTCTTGTCGCTTCTTTTTTTACAAATTATTTCACCTTTGTCGTTAGTTATTTTCGTCTGAATTACCGTGCCGGAACCCATTAGGTAGGTCACGAGGTAGCTCGGGGCGCACAACATTTGGCTGATGACTTGCAACGCTTTGATCTTCGACTCGTCCACCATCAGCTCACCTTTATGTTGGTCAAGCAACCCCAACAACCCGAGGTTCCGGCACTTGATCTCGATGATGGCTGCCAGCTCTCCGCCTCGGTTGGTGTACAGCAGGCCGTCCGCTCGGGCATAGCTGTCAGCTGTATCTACCCACCCGCAGTCGGGCGAGTTACGGAGGATCAGCTTGACCACCTCTTGGGCGGCTGCGTCCATTTGTTTTCTTCGGTCTTGTGTTGTTGTTGTCATTTTCCTCAAGTAATCTCCACTTCTGCCTCGGTTTCCACCCAGCAATGCGCCCCGCAGGACAAGGGCTTGTGTGGCCTATAGATTACTTTTGATGGGCCGAGTATCTTGACTTCACTTGCGTAGTTGTTGTCCTTATATGACTTCACGGTTATCACCGGATCAGCCTTGCCCGACTTGCGGTTCCTCTTAATAATATGCTGGTTAATGTGGATGATTCTCTTCATAAAGTGAATGCGTTCGCCCATTTTTTTTGTTGAGCTAAATACTTTTCCTCCTCCTCCGTCTTCTTTTTTTTCATTCGAGAGGCTGCTTTTTCATATGGTGATTGATGTTGCCCGATGACTTGGTGACGGCCGTGCGAATGGCGGTGGGGTTCACACTCCAGTTGTGCGGCATTACATCCAGTAGCGCGTTACCGTGGATAAACCACACGCAGCTGAACACGTCGCGAGGTTCCATCCACTTTGGCAATGACCGTGATCGCTCCAACATCAGCACCCGCAACGCCTCCTTATCCACTTCGCCTTCAGCTGTAATCAGCCCAGCCCTGCGGGCGTCAATGTAGTCCATAGACGCCTGCACTATGATGGCGCTAACCAAGTCGTTCAGCGCCCTCTCGTCTGCTGTCTCCAGTCCTTTCACAAAAAAAATGCCAGCTGGTGTTCAACTACAAGCGAGGATCAAACCAATAAAACCCCACTCTGTCCGGCGACATCCACCGGCTCTATGCCCAGCTGGCTAAAAACTTTTAACCATCATCTTGCTGTTTTAATCCGCGCCTTCAGCTCCTTGTTTAGCTTGGGGTCGGACAGTCGGGTCGCCACCTCTGCCGTCTCCAGCTCGTTCTTTTTTGAGCGGTGATCGGCCAGCAACTTCTTCGCGTGGTTCCTCCACCATTCCCTAACCTTCAACTCCTCGATCCGTAGCTTGTGCTGCTCGCTGTGTTTCTTATTCTTCGACGGCCAACTGTCGATGAAGTCATCCCAGTCGGGGATGTTCTTCATCTTCCAAAGCGGCACGACCTTCCCGCCGAACAGCGCGAGCGCCAGCTTCGCCACTTTGCTCAAGCCTCCAGCTGCTTCTTCCTTTCGTTCAACCACTTCTCGTGTTCGACTTTGTATGCGCTCTCAAAGCGCAGCTTGTTTCGGACAAACACCAAATCAACTTCAGCTTGTCGGCCGGCTCTGTTCTTTCCGATGGCCAGCTTCACCAACATATTGGGGCCGCTCTGCATATCTGGATCGTCAACATAGAGGAACAACACCACGTCACTATCCTGCTCGATGCTCCCGCTTTCGCGAAGATCGGCCAGCCGTGGCCGGTCAATGACCTGACGCCCCAGCTGGGCCAACCCAACCACGGGAACATTCAGCTCCATCGCCAACTGCTTCAGTCCTCGGGTGATGTTGCCGACTTGAACGTGGCGCTGCGCCTTCGTGTCGTGAGGCGAGGGTTGCACCAGCTGCATATAGTCTATGATGATGACCTTGATGCCGTGGTTGCGGACAAGACGGCGGGAGTGGCTGGCGATTTGGGCGACCGTGAGGTTGCCGTTGTCGTTAATGAACAGCGGTGCGGCGCGTAGCTTGGGTGCGTGGGTTGCGGCCTTCACCAATATCTTTTCGCGGGTCGCCTTGTCGGTGACGTTGCGGTTCACCACGTCGCCGATGAGGTTGGTGTCGGACAGCGAGCAGAGCATTCGGAGGTTCAGCTCATCGTCCGACATCTCGAACGAGAAGAACGCCACCGGCGTACCACTCATCACCAGATGTTCAGCGATGTTGCACGCCATCGCGCTTTTACCCACGGCTGGCCGAGCTGCCAGAGTTATCAGCTGGCCACCCCTCATCCCTCCGATCACCCTGTCCAGATCATTGATGCCTGTCGGCACTCCGATCTGACCGCCGAGGTGGGCTTCCTCCAGAATGCCCACCACCCGCTGGAACGATTCGCCGCGTGTGTCCTTCTGCGCCGTGATGCTGCTGTTCAGCCCGAAGATGGTGGCCTCGGCCTCGCTCACCAGCTGCTCGGGCGACTCGGCCCTTGCCGCCTGCTCGGACAACCGTTGCCCCACCTCCATCACTCGTCGGGCCTTGCGCTTCTCGTCCGCGATGCCCGCGAAATACGTCCAGTTAGATGGCGAGGGGCAGGCCATTTCGGTGTCCAGCACGTCCGTCACGCTGTAGTCGCGGGCAGCCTTGGCTCGGTGCAGCACCGCGTCCGAGCTGACCGACTCCCTCTCGGCATCCAGCTCGTTCATCGTGCGCCAGATGCTGGCGCATTTGATGTCAAAAAAGTGTTCAGCTCCGACACCGGCGGCTCGGACATCGTCGAACTTGCCAGCTAGGCAGGCTCCGATCAGTCCGCGCTCGGCGTCACGGTCGTTGGGTATGGTTTGGTTTAGGTTCATAGTAGCAGTTAGGAATATGATTTGTAGTAGTAATTTCATTCAGTAGGTCTTGTCCACGTCGTACAGCGCCTCCTCTAGCGTGCGCTTCCGGCGGGTCGGTTGTGCTTCCTTCGGGCGGCGTCTGGCCCAGCCGTCGAACATCCTCTTCCAGCTGGCCATCGGTTCACCGTTGACCATCCATCGGTCGGCGTCGTACTTGGCAAAAAAATCTGCCACCAAATCTTCTCGGCCCTTGCTCGCGGCGTACCCCTCCACCTCCTCCTGCGTCGGAGGAGAAGCGGTAGCTTTTTGGGTTGAAGATTTTGTATGTTTTTTTTCTACCCCACCGCTACCTTTACATACACTACTAGGGTGTGGGGTGTACTCGGGTGGACTATAGTCCACTCGGGTGGACTCGGTAGTCCACTCGGGTGGACTCGTTGACACGCCCTTTTTCTTCAGATCGGAGAGGGATTTGAACAGACTTGAGCGGCTCATCCCGAGGGCTTTCGCCGCCTCATTTTTCGAGGTCAGCGGGTTGGAAATTGTGAAGGCAAGCACCAGCTTTGCGCCCGCCGTGATCTCTCGAGAGTTAGCTATCTCGTCAGGCAGACGGAGGGTCATTGAACCACCTCCAAACTCTCCAGCTTGAGGTTCTTCGGCTCGGGTTGAACCACCAGATCGCTGCGCCGGAGTATGTCTAGGAAATCCTCTGCGGGTAGGGTGATGAGGAAGCCGCAGTTATTCTTTGTATGAGCCACCACCGCCGTCTGACCGGCAGCTGCGTCGTTCAACGCTTGGGTCATAGCGGGCCATATTGACAGCCTCTCGACGTTTTTAACCTCCCAATGAATGGAGGGGAGCTGCGGACACTTAACGTCCGCAGACCCCTCTGGACACGCCCCGCTGAATTGCTGCGTGCGGTAAGCCGAATCGAAACCGGCAGCACGCAGCAAGTCGCGGAGCTGGCGCTCGCCGCGCTTACCCTTTTCTCTCTGCGCTTTTCCCATTGGACACCAGTTCCGCGTTCACGGCAGGATCAAACTTCTTCGTAGCCTGCCAGATGTGGCAGCTGGCTTTGAAGACCTTCCAAGCGCGAGCCAGTTCCTCCCGCGTCCATACCTTGACGATGGGGTAGCACGGTTCTTGCGAACACAGCACCACACTCATCACTTGTTGGATGCGCTTCGGCTTGTTGGGCCATTCAGCCTTGCTGTACGCTGCCAGCTGCCACGCCCAGCTGTCATAGTAGTTGGGCTTGTGTTCGCCTTTGGCGTTCCTCTTAACATCCTGCGTCTTGTAATCGAGCAGGGTCAGCTTGCCGTTAACAATAGCCAGACCGTCCACTTGACCGGCATAGCCTAGCTTTTTGTTGACGCAAACAAACTCGGTGTTCACAAACGAGACTTGGTTGTCCCTCGTCCACTCGATGTAGTGCTTCACGAACGGCTTGATCTCGTCGTACTTGGAGTCGAGGTAGCCGGTCACGTTCAGCTCGTCGATAGCTGAATGAAACAGCGAGCCGAACACCCGAGCGTCCATCATCTTTTTCTCGGCCGCCTGCCTAATGCGAGCCTCATAGGCATCCACGCTGTCGCCCTCAACTATGGGCAAGTTGGCGCACGCCGTGAGGATTTGCATTTGCTTCCAGCGGTCGAGCGATGGGTTAGCCACGATCTTCGTGATCGCGGTGACAGACGGGTACAGCCCCAACTTCCGAGCGTCTCGGAGAGTTGTGTTGCGAGCTGTCCCGTCCTTTCCGTTAACGGTGTGGCACGGAGCGCCATTGGGTTCGTACCAATGGCCTCCGTCACCGTTGACCTCCCTCTTGGGAGAAGGTGTCGCCGCGAGGAACATCAGAAGGGCGCTCCGTCGTTATAGCTTTGGTAGTCCACCGCCGCGAACGCTGTCGCTCCCTCGTCAACAGGCGTGCAGCTGGTGAGATTGCTGTACGTCTTGCCGTTGTCGGCGCTGTTGTGAGTGAAGACCAGCGTTGCTGGCCGACCAACGACCGCCTTCTCGAACGCCTCTTGGGTGGCGTAATCTTTGATCTCCACCTCCCAATCCTTCAGCCGCTTGTGCAAGCTGCCGTTCTCGTTGGAGATGGACTGCGGCACATTGTGCCAATCCCAATAGGCGCAGTTCACCGTGGAGCCGTCCTCCTTGGTGGTAGTCTTGTCAGTCTGGAATACCAGAATGATTCGATTCTTCACGTCGCCCTCTTTCGTCGTTTTAGTAAACGGCTCGCCAGTCTTCTTATTGTGTGTGACCACTTCGACACACACACCGTTAGCTACACCCTTTGGGTGTGGCTCGAACTCTGTCTTTGCAGACTCGATTGCTGATAAGAACATATTAGTTATCTTCCTCTCTTGTTGTTGTTTCTGTGTTTTCTGTCCCGTCACTCGACGGGAGAAATTTAGTTAGCAGCGCAGCTACGGCATCAGCCAGCTGGCCCTTGTCGCCGCTGTTGTCGATGGCGTGGTCGTAACCGTCGTACCCATCCATAACCGTTTCGCTGGAGTGGGTGTCATCGCCGCCGTTGTCCCGATCCACGCGCACCACCACACCGCCCAGCTCGTGGACGAATGCAGCCTCGTTCTCGTAGCGAAGATCGGTGATGAACAGCACGTCGGCGTGCTGGTCGGCGTCTCGCAAGACGTGGCGCATAGCATTTACCCAATAATCCTGCCCATAAAACTGCCGACGGAAGTCAGCACCCCACGCTTGGAGGAGGAGGCGCAGCTTGTCCTTATTGGCCTCGATGAAATTAACATTCATCTGGGTGACGTGAGCCACCTCGGCCTTCAGCGGGTCAGCGAACGCTGCCCTCCCAACTCGCAGCTTTGGCAGCTGCTTGCGGGCGATCTCGTACACGGTGTCTTTGCCAGACTGCTTTTTGCCAGCTAGTCCAATGACTATCATCGGGACGCCTCCTTCAGTAACTTGGTCGCAGCTGCGCCCATCTTGTATCCGTTTTTCACACACCACCGCTTGAACCTGCCGTGGACTTTCTTATCCACCACGATGACATTGGTTGCTGTTGTTGTTTGTTTCATTTTGGTTGATGGGTGGGCCACACCTACTCGTAAAAGGTGGGCCACACCTATGTTAAAAAAAATTATCGGGCTGGTGTACCCCTCTCCAGTTCGCCGAGGGCAACGGCCAGCCTCTGTTCCGCTGCTTCAGCGCGGGCCTCGGCTACCAGCGCCCTAGCCTCGGCGGCGATGGCGCGATTGGTGGAGGCTTTCGATCTCAACAGCTCGGTAGAGAATCCAGTTATCACCACGGCCAGAATAACCCAGAGGAGGCAGAGGCATCTGTGGCCTGCTTCGTGATGGTTGAGGTCACGCTCCATTTGCTCCTCGGCGAATCGAACTTCCGCTGCTTGTGTTGTGGTTATTTTAGCCATTTTTGTATAAAGCCTTTCTTCTCGTTTTTGTGCATCTCCGAGAGAGCGGATAGCAAATCCCCCATTTCAATTCCCTCACGCTCGCATATCTGCCGAAGCACATCTTTGTCTTTCGCATACATCCAAGCGCGAAGCCTGTCCTTATCTGGGTGTCGTTGGTTGGGCATTTTTTATAGCCTTCCTCTTCTTCCAAGCGTTCCCCACTTGCGCTCCCAAGGGAGGGAGATTATGGGGTGGGCCACACCGTGTCAACGCTTTTTTGAAAAAAAGTTTTATTTTTTTTCGGGAGGGCGGTATTGTTTTCTGTGTTGTCCGTTGTGTCGGGGTTGGGTTGGTGTTGGCTGCGGTGAACGGCCGGAATCGAACCGGCGATAGAGCTTTTGCAGAGCCCTGCCTTACCACTTGGCTACCCCGCCAGCCAGCGGATGCGGCAGAACAACATAACGCGAAGCAAACTACAAACAGAAAACAAACTATGAATGCGAGTAACGCTACCATCAATACCGTGACGTGGGATACACTCATTTCCACGTTCATCCAGACCGGCTGCGCTGCCACACGGGAGCGTAAGCTGCGCGAATTAGGCAACAAACGCTGGGACAAACTGAAGCAGCTGCCTATCGCGGCGACCAACGGCTGCGACTTCCTCGCCCTCCTTAACAGCGGGGGAACCAAGACCAAAGTCTACCTCGGCACGCTCCAGAATTTGGCGCTTGAGATGGGCCTTCTCACCCACCCCATACTACCGAAGCGGCTCTGGCCAAAACTACCCAAGCGACCCGTCAGAGCCATCACCGAGAAGGAGCATCGCCGGTTGCGCTCTAACCTTTGCACGATTCGCTGGCGCTGCTTCCTCGACATTCTCTGGGAGACGGGCGCGGCGCAGTCCGACGCGGCCAGCCTCCGTATCGAGGAGCTGACCGGCGGGGTCATCACCTACAATCGGTGCAAGACCAATGTCCGCGCCGCTCAAGCGATCAGCCCCGAGTTGCAGCGGGTGCTGGCGGGGGTCGCAGCTGGGAGGACTCGCGGCTACTATCTGCCCGCCATCCAGCGGATGGACAGTAAAGACCGCGCCACCATCTTCCGCCGCAAATGTATCCAGCTGGGGATCAGCGGTGTCACGCTGCACAGCTACCGCTACGCTTGGGCCGAGCGGGCGTTCCAGCTGCAAATGCCGGAGCGGCTGGCGATGGTGGCGCTGGGCCACAACTCGGCAGCGATCCACCGCGCCTACGCGAAGAACGCGAAGGTGGTCTGCCCCTCGCTGACGGGGTTTACTGCCGCTCGACCACCGACTCTAGCCGATTGATCGTCTTGAGCGCGTCCCGAACGAACACCACCGAGTTGGTCGAAGCGCGAACCGCGTCTTTGAAGCCTTGGGGGTGGCGCTCAATCAGCCTTTGGCTGTTGTTCAGAGTCACCGTCGTGCAGCTGCTCACCAAGGGCAGCAGCAATAGCGTCATCCACGCCAGCGTCCTTATCCTTTCGTCTCGCATTTGCAGACACGTTCTTCGCAACCCCAAGCAGTCGCTCCAGCAACGCACGGATGTCGCCGACCGATGAGAACAGCAGCTTGATCCAGCCCCACACGTCAACCCTTGGGGGTCGGGGCAGGCTCCACAGCTACAGCTGTAGCTTCAGCTGCGCCCGTGTCGGACTTGATGCCTTTCCTCAAAAACACAGCCAGCAGGCTGGTGATTACGAGGTTCAGCATCATACCCAGCTCCAGCTCGCCAGAGAGGTATGCCCCCACAGCTGTGAGAACACTCCCAGCTGCCATCATATAGGTCTTTTTACCAGATAACATAACAATAGTTCACTTCTTTCGCCGCCGGTTCCTCGCCAGCTGCTCCCTTATCTTTAGCACAATATAGAACAAGCTGGCCAACGATATTGTAATCTGAAGCACCAGCTCCATCTCAACCAGCCAGTTCCCAAGCCCCGCCACCGAGGCAAACGCCACCTTCATATCGTCAAACGTGACCAAGCCGAACACAGCGTTTAATCTCCCTTTGCCTGTTGCGCCTAGTCACTCATCGTAACCGCGTCTTCCTCCGGCTTCTCATCCGCATTAAGGCTCGCGGTGAGAAGGCTCATAAAGTATGAGCGCCCCCCGTTAGCCTGCGCCAGATTGAACAGGATCGGCCTAATCTTGTTGTCAAGATCGACCACTTGGTTGAGTAGCCCAATCTGCTCCTGCGAGAGATCGGCTACGTTATGCTCCTCACCGTTAATTGAAACGGTCTGCTTCTCTGTTTGTGTTGCTTCTTCAGCCATAACAAAATTCTTTACGCCTCCAACGTCTTCACCCTAGCCGACAACTCCTGCACCGCTTTAATCAGCGGCATCACCAAGTTGCCGTACTTCAGACTTAACTTCCCATTCGGCGACTCGTTCACAATGTCGAACTCAACACCAGCCTCGGCCATCGCGGTCTGCACATCTTGCGCTATCAGGCCCAAGCGGATCGTGTCATCGTCAGCGGGTCGTTCGTCTGCTGGAACCGTGACAGTCTCGTACACGGCTTCTTTCGCTTCCACCGCAGCACTAACGAGTCGGCGTTCGGTGACTTCTTCACGCG
>Ga0098054_1001390_pt1 | contig 12159 bp, 8 predicted proteins | sample 16_taG_FD_75048 | JGI IMG/M metagenome (GOLD analysis project Ga0098054, IMG submission 75048) | Marine viral communities from the Subarctic Pacific Ocean - 16_ETSP_OMZ_AT15313 metaG | ecosystem: Environmental > Aquatic > Marine > Oceanic | place: Pacific Ocean | collected 2015-01-18
GAGATATTCTCACGCTGAAGGTTATGAAACAACAGCTAGTGGTTCAGAAACACACTCTGAAGGATTTAATACAACAGCTAGTGGTGGTGGATCTCACACTGAAGGTAAACAAACAATAGCTAGTGGTGAAGGATCTCACGCTGGTGGTAGAACTGTTAATTTCTCGTGGATTAATAAAATTGTTGCAAGTGGTGACACATCGTTTGTTCATTTTAGACAAACAACATCTAGCGGTAATATTGGGGCTTATGGTGATTATTCAGTTATTATCGGTGGTAACGATCACAATATAGGTACTGGAAGTACAAGTTCAGGAATATTCGCTGGGTCTGGTAACACAATAAGTGATGACGTATTAAGAACTGTTGTATTAGGTGGTGGTAATATCGCAGGAACAACAGACGATACCGTTTATGTACCTTACCTTAACATTAATAATATAGATAATGACGATTCTTTAACTCAAATACTTTCTAGGGATAATTCTGATGGTTCAATAAAATATAGAGACGTAAGTTCTATATCTACTGATGACTTCTATGTGAGTGGTGGTACATATAATTCATCATCTAAAGAAATTAATTTCACAGGAAATTCCGCACAAACCACATTCGATGTTGATTTGACAACTTTATTTAGTTCTGTTAGTGGTGACACATTTATTGTTAGTGGTAACGCTGACGCTGGAAATTCAGAATTAACATTCACATATAATACAGGTGGTACTATTACAGTAACTAATTCAGCGGCTTTATTCTCAGATAACGATATTAACGTAACTGGTGGTACTTATAACCCATCTAATGGTTGTGTAACATTCGGTACAAATAGTGGTACTACATTCGATGTATGTGGGTTTGTGACTGGTATAACAGATACATATACTACAGGATCAACATTAGTGGGTGAAACCATTCAGTTTGATAACAACATATTGGGATTGAATTATTATAATGTTAGTTTAAGTCCCGTATTAAGTGGTAAAACTAATAATAGTACTTTTAATACGTACACTTCAGATACACAAACCGTACTTAATAGTAAAGTTAGTAATGGTATAAATAGTGGTGGTGGTTCAGAAATATTTAGTGGAAAGAGTGGTACTGATTTATACTTCAGAACACTTTCGGGTGGTTCTAACACAACATTAACAACTGTTGGTGATGTTGTTAAAATAGATGTAGCCGTACCCTCTGGAGATAACTTCTTCTCGACGGCTGGAACAGTTACACAATCAGCCACAACTGGTAGTACTGAAATATCATTACAAATAGTAGGTACTAGTGGGTTTACACCTTACACAATAACAGGACTTACAGATACTTTTGTAAATGATTTCACATTCAGTTCAAATACGTTTACAATAACTCAAAATGATGGTAGTAGTTTCGATAGTAGTGTTGAAACCATTGAGTTGGGTAATATACTAAGTGCGGTTACCTTTGATATAGGAACCTCTGGTAGTATATCCGCTACGACATTTAACGGTGATACGTTTAGTGGTGGAACTTTTTATGGTGATGGTAGTAATTTAACTGGTATCACATCTAACGATACCTTTGTTACAGGGTTTACTTATGATAATTCGAATAATTTAACTATTAGTAGAAACGATGGTACGGGATTCACTACTAATATTAGTACGATGACAGGATTAACGGTTAATGGAACATTATCCGCAACAACATTAGATGGTAGTACAATATTAAGTGGTGGTACAAATTTATTAACTATTATAGACGATAGAGATACATTCGTAACTGGTGGAACATATAATCCGTCAACAGTTAATTTAGATTTTAGTGGTAACACCGGATTTTTACCTTTTAGTGTTGATGTGTCAGACCTTAAAGATGATACAAATACTTTCGTAACTGGATTTACATATGATAACATTAACACCTTTACTATAAGTGATAATACTGGATCAGCGTTTACCACAAGTGTAAATGTACTATCCGCCACAACGATATCTGGTGGAACATTATTCGGTGATGGAAGTAATTTAACAGGTATTTCTTCTGAGAGTACAACAATCACCGGTTTTACATATGATAACGCTAACACATTTACAATAAGTGATAGTAGTGGTACTACGTTTGACGCTTCGATTAACATAATGACAGGACTCACCGTTAATGGGGAATCAGTATTTAGTGGTACAAGTACAGATGTTCTTCAAATATATGGTTCTGGAACAACAACACCAATTTTTAGGGTGGAAGGTTCAGCTGGTGAATTATTTAGTATATCAGATGGTTTGATAGGTGATTTATTTACCGTTAACAATATTTCAGGATTACCTATTTTAGTGGTAAATTCAGATAACACTATATTATGGGGTGATAATACCGTACCTTCACTTAATACAACAGTTAAAAAATCTATAAATTCAGGGTTAACAGAAATATATTCAGTACCTGTAAGTGCCTACACAGGTGGGTTCTTTGATTATACGGTAACTGGTACTGGGGCTAGATCTGGTTCTATTATGTCAATATTTAGTGGAACAACAGTTCAATTTAACGAAACAACAACAAACGATATAGGAGATACTAGTGGAATTACTTTTGATATGAATATATCTGGTGGTACTGCTAACTTAACTGTTTCAGCTACAACAAATAGTTGGGAAATAAGAACGATTGTAAGAAGTATATAAAATGAGTTTTTCATATGGTGCCAAAATAGTGACTGATGGTTTAGTATTCTATGTGGATGCTGCTAACCCTAATTCATACGTAAGTGGGAATACAACAGTTGATAGTTTAGTAAGTAATGTAACAGGTTCCTTAATAAATGATACTGATTTTTCTACAGATAATCAAGGAACTTGGGTGTTTGATGGGTTGGATGATTATGCAATTTTCCCTAATTTTACAGACATTCAAGGGAATTCTGAGTTTACTGTAGATGGATGGTTTAAACGTAGTGGTACATGGTCTGGTGGAGCCACTTGGGGTTTAGGGGGTAACGCAACTCGTCAAGGTATTAATTCTTGGAATTACAATAATAGTAATGAAATTGCAATTGATTTATGGGGAACAAGCACTTATTCATCAGAACAAACATATTCACTTACAGAATGGAAACATTGTGTATGGGTATATAATGGGAGTGGATTTACTACTTCAAATATTTTTATTTATGTTGATGGTGTTGAATATACTGGAGGTAACCTAACAATATTAAGGGGAGGAAGTGGTACACCTAATATAAATAGTACTGGTCTTGTACTTTCTAGAGCAGGGACAACTATAAATAATTATTATGGAAAACCCATTATATCAAATTTTAAAGTTTACGACAGGGCACTTTCACAAACAGAAATAATAGAAAATTACAACGCGTTAAAAGGGAGGTTTGGGTTATGAGTACAGTAGGGGGCCCAAGATTATCGACAATACCGAAATTCAGTAATACCTATTCACTAGAATTTGATGGGGTGAATGATTATTTAGATTTAGGTACAGAATCTACTGTAGCAAATGGTGGTCAGTTTACTTTGTCATTTTGGATTAAATCTGCACCTGCAACCGGTTCTAACCTAAATAATATTTTATTCACTAGCGAACCATACTACAACTTAAATCGCTTTTGGGTAATGTCCGGTGCAAATATACAATGGGTTAATATTAACAATGTCACAAGCAATATTTCAGTTGGGGTATTGGATAATACTTGGCATCACGTAATGATTATCTGGAACCCAGATGGTGCTAATTCTACTATAAGATGTTTTACAGACGGTGCTAATGAGGTTAATGTAGCAACTGATTGGAGATATGGTAACGGTGGGATATATCAGGGACCTATTAATTTTATAGGAGGTAAAGGAGGTAAAGGAGTGATAGGTAATATAGATGAATTCGCAGTATGGAATGATGACCAATCAGATAATGTATCTACCATATATAATGGTGGGGTACCTAATGATTTAACTGACCTTTCACCAAATTATTGGTTAAGAAACGGAGATAATGGTTCTTGGAAGTCACCACAATGGCTACTACCTTCAAATGAGAACAAGGACAAAGTTTCTAATTATAGTTTTGACTTTGACGGGGTGGATGATTATATTGAACTTGGCTCATTATCTAATTTACAAAATGCAACAGAGTACTCTATTTCTAGTTGGTTCAAATCGCCATTAAATAAGATACAAAATGTCATATACTCTTGGTCTGATGGCGCTGATGGCTATCTTCAATTATTGTTAGTAGATGATGGTTCATTTTATGTTTCAAATTATAGAACAAGTATTGCTTATGGACAAAGTGCTTCGGGTGTAGTGTCTGCTGACACTTGGTATAATGCAACGGTTGTTTTTAATGGTAGTGGTGCAACAAATTCCGATAGATTAAAACTTTATATTAATGGTAGTTTAATTACTTTGACTTATACAGGAACAATTCCAACGCAAACGGGTACAATGCTGAGTAAAACAATGTGGTTAGGAGCGAGCAATAGTTTTAATTTTTGGGGGTTTGAAGGTAATATTGATGAAGTTTCAATTTTTGATAGTGCTATTTCTATTGGAGATGTTTGGGACGGTAGTGGAGAGCCTATTGATGTTTCTACGGTTAGTGGACTAAAACAATACTATAAAATGGGGGAAGAAGCTAACTTCACATCTAATTGGTTAGTTGATAATTCAGCTTTAGATAATTACAGCAAAAGGAGCTTTGAGTTTGATGGGATTGATGATTATATTAATTGTGGAGATAGCGATGATTTTAGCTTTGGAAATGGTGTGACAGATTCACCTTTTTCTATTTCTGCGTGGATAAATATGGATGATGCTACAAAGTTTAGAGTTGCCAATAAATACATTAGCACAAGTAGGGAGTATATTTTCACTACAAATAGTACAGATAAACTCAGTTTTGTGCTGTATGACGATAGTAATGGCTCTCGCATACAGAGAAAATATAATACTGCTTTGACAAGCTATCAAGGACAATGGATAAATGTGGTAGCAACTTATGATGGTAGTAGTTCATCCTCGGGTATTAAGATTTATCTAAACGCAACAAGAGTAGATGACATTGATGCTAACAGCGGTTCTTATGTCGCAATGGAAAACACAACACAACCTTTGGAAATAGGAAGAAGTAATTTAACCTCATTTTCTAACGGAAAGATTGACGAGGTTTCAGTTTTCAATTCAGAACTTTCCCAAAGTGATATTACAGAAATATACAATAGTGGAGAACCTACAACATTACCAAGCGGAGCAATCGCACATTACAGAATGGGAGAAGATGCTTCATTCAACGGAACTAATTGGACAGTTCCCGACCAAATAGGAAGTAATAACGGAACATCTAATGCAATGGATGTAGACGATTTAGTTGGTGAAGCTCCTAATTATAGTGGTGGCGGTATTTCAAGTGGTATGGATATTGAAGCTAGAGTAGGAGAAGCACCAAATTCAGAAAATAACGCTTTGTCTTACAATATGGAAAGAGAAGATAGAGTAGAAGAAACACCATAAAGTTACAATAAAAATAAACTTTAACATATTTATAATAAAGACAAAAAAATGCACAATACAAAAACATACGCAGTGATTAATTTAACAGATGTTGGATTAATCGATTTTTCTCAAGTAGGAGAAACTTCACCATCCACAATTAGAAAGTCATTAGACGACACCCAATTTGTAATCAAGTGGAGAAATGGTTACACACCAACATTCATTACAGACGGATCTGTAGTTCCTGTTGAAACTTATGATCATCGTTCTATATTAGAATTAATGTCTACAGATAAATGGAGTCAACCTATTGAAGAGATAGAATAATATTATTAATTATGAGTGGAGTAGTAGGACCTAGATTAACAACGGTAATAGATCCCCTATTTAAGATGACTATTGACACTACTCAAACGGGAAGTGCTTCAGATACATTTGAATTAGCATTTGCAACTTCATCTTCTGTTAACCTTACTGTAGATTGGGGCGATGGTACTTCAGATGTTATTACAACATACAACCAAGCAGAATTAACGCACGTATATAGTGCAAGTGGTACATATCAAGTTAGTTTAGACGGTAGTTTTGATTCATTAAAATTTTATCAGAATGATTCTGCAAAATTAATGTCTATAGATAATTGGGGAACTAATAAATGGCAAAGTGGTATAGGTTCATTTAGACTGTGTACCAATATGGTGGCTAATTACTCTGATAATCCCGATTTTTCAGAAATAACAAGTATGACTACAATGTTCTTTAGTTGTACAAATTTTGACGGATCATTAACTGTTGATATACCTTTGTGTAATACTTTACAACAAGTTTTTACTAATTGTGACGCTTTAAACTCAGATATAACAATTACGAGTTCCTCTAATGTTCTTACAACATTTCAAATGTTTGCCAACGCAGATTTATTTAATGCAAATGTAATTATTGATGACACTTCAAATGTTACTACTATGGATAGAATGTTTGAGAGATGTACTGCTTTTAATAAACCTGTTAACTTTGACACATCAAGTGTTACTAACATGTTTAGAATGTTCAGTAGATGTACTGCTTTTAATCAACCATTAACTTTTGATACAGGCAATGTTACCAGAATGGATGGTATGTTTGAATATAATACAAATCTTAATTCTGTAATTACATTTTCTGATACATCCAATGTTACCAGAATGGATGCTATGTTTAGGAATTGTACTAATTTTAACCAACCTTTAAATTTTGATACATCAAGTGTTACTAATATGCAAACTATGTTTACATTTTGTAGTAGTTTTAATCAAACACTTAATTTTGATTGCACAAGTAATACTAAGTTTTACGATATGTTTTATGGGTGTACAAATTTGAATTCACCTTTAAATTTTACTAATACAGGAAATGTTACTACTATGTTTAGGATGTTTCGTAACTGTAGTAGTCTTAATCAACCTATCTCATTTGATACAACAAATTGTACATCAGTGCAAGAAATGTTTTATTTCTGTACAAGTTTTAATTCACTTGTAACACTATCCAATAGTAGTAATATCACTAATTGGTCACAGATGTTTAGAAGATGTACAGTCTTTAATCAACCCGTTAATTTTGACACAAGTGGTGCAACTAATTTTTATCTGATGTTTCAAAATAATTATGATTTTAATCAAACAATTAATTGGTCAACCCCTAATGTTACTAATTTTAGTACAATGTTTCAAAATTGTAGTAGCTTAAATAGTCCTATCACATTTAGTGACACAAGTAATGTTACTACTTCACTTAATATGTTTGCTGGTTGTAGTGTATTCAATCAACCTTTAACATGGGATACAAGCTCTTTCAATATCTTTTCTAGTATGTTTTTAAATTGTAAAGCTTTTGATTCTACAATTAACTTTAGTGACACTTCAAATGTGAGTAATTTTCTAAATATGTTTAGTGGTTGTTTAGTTTTCAACCAACCAATAAACTTCAACACAAGTAGTGCTACATCTTTTCAAGGTATGTTTTATAACTGTAGATTATTTAATCAAACAATTAATTTTGATGGTACAAATGTATTAACAATGAGTCAAATGTTTAGAAATAATTTTGTACTAAATTCACCCGTAACAATTTCAAGTACTTCTAATGTTACTAATATGTCACTTATGTTTAATAATACATATGTATTTGATCAAGATTTAAGCGGATTAAATATTACAAGTTTAACTACAGCATCATCTATGTTTACGGGTAGCGGTTTCGGAACGGCAAATTACGACTTATTATTGGTTTCTTGGGATAGTTACGGAACAAATAATGTTGTTTTAAGTGTTTTAAGTTCCCAATATAACGCTGGTGCACCAGCCACCGCAAGATCAAACATGATAAGTAGAGGATGGACGATTACCGACGGGGGTCAAGTATAAAATTAAAGTTATGATTTTAAAAAATAGTATAAATGAAATATCAAAAATAGATCCGAAAAGGTGGTTTTTAGTTTATGATAATGATTCAGGAGAATTAGGGTTTGTTGTGTTTGGTTACGTAGGAGTGATTAATGAATTTGAACTTGTTACTGGACAGCCTAATATTTTAGCTTTTCTCACTGAAGATGAGTTGGAAGATTATTTAGATGATATTGCCGGAGAAGGTTATTATAAAGATTCAGTAGAAACTGAATCAGATAAATTTCAAGGGCCATCAGAAAAGTATTATGAGATATCTTAATAATAAAAAAACTATTATAATATTTATATAATATGATAATCACACATAATGGTACTATATTGAAATATGATGGAACTATTTTAACCAAAATAACCGAAGTTCCTCCACAACCACCATTTACTAATACCTATTCGTTAGAATTTGACGGAGTGGATGACTATGTTGCGACAAGCGGAGTCTATTCAGAGTTAGACGGTTTGACAAATACTGCTTTTTCTTTTTGGATGAAAACCAGTAATACTGCAGGAGTTCGTATAGTGTTATCAATAGGTACTCCAAGCGGTGATTTTAGAGCTTGTCAATTTCAAATATGGAGTATTAACGGAGCAATTGCAATTTATTATAATGGGCTTAGTTATAATAGTTATTCAAATGCAAGTGTAATTGCAAACAATGTATGGACACACGTTTTAATTACACGAGATAGTTCAAGAGCGATAGGAGATAAAGTAAGAATATACGTAAATGGGGTTGACGAAACATCTTATGATTCCACACGTTACTTAGGAACAGCAGCAGCAGCAGATACTGGCTTATTTATAGGAGAACACCCTAATGGATACGCATCACCATTTTTAGGTAACATAGACGAAGTAGCTATTTACAACCAAGATATGGCGGCTTATATTTCCGAAATTTATAGTGTTAATGGTGCTGTAGATTTAAACAATTTAGATACTGTTCCACAACCTATTGACTGGTACAGAAATGGGGATAACGGTTCTTGGAAGTCCCCACAATGGTTAATACCTAACAATGACAACAAAGACAAAGTATCGAATTATATCTTTGAGTTTGATGGGATTTATGATTACATAGATATAGGGAATGAAATTAACTTTGAATATAATGACGCTTTTAGTTATTCTTTTTGGGTTAATCCAGATGTAGTAGGTGGAGTAAATTATTTATATAGTAAATACCATAGTAGTGGTAGAGGTATTTTATTATATTATAATAGCAATGGTGCTGCAACACCCGCTGCAATATCACTTGGTCTTTTCAATACAAATAGCGGTAGTATTTCAACAAGAAAAAGAATAACTACATCAACTGGAAACATACTTACTAAAGGTATGTGGAATAATATAGTTATTACCTATGACGGTAGTGGATTAGGGAGTGGTATAAAACTTTATAAAAATGGAGTAAGTCAGACTGTAACAGTAACACAAGATAACTTACAAAACAGTACTATTTTAAATAGTTCAAACTCCTATTTAGGTGCTTTTAATGGGACAGGTAGTTTTCTTACGGGTATGCTCGATGAATTTTCAATTTATAATTCAGAACTTTCGAGTGATGATGCTTTAACCATTTACAGTGGTGGAGAACCTACTACAATAATGGGAGCAGTAGCACACTATAGAATGGGAGAAGAAGCTAACTTCACTTCTAATTGGTTAGTTGACAACTCTACTAGTCCAAACAGAGCATTAAAGTTTGATAATACTTATATTACTAGCCCTCCTTGGTCGGGGTATCAAGGTTTACGAGCTTCAACAACCGCAATTTCTTCTAACCATATTACACTAAGTACGTGGTTTAAGTCTACAGATAGTGGTAATACTAATGGTCAAATTTTTTCAACTAGTTTATGGGACATAAAAGTTTATGCTAATAGGGTATATTTATTTAAAGCAAGTACTCTATATAGATATTGGAACTCATCAGATTTATTTAATGGTAGTTGGCATAACATAATTATATATATACCTAATACTACTACTTGGAATTTAGCAGATGTTAAAATCTATGTTGATGGTGCAGACTTAGGAGCAGGAACGGGTATTGGTAATGGTACGGGGGTTTCACAAATAACTGATATTTACGGTATATTTAAAAAAGGACCTGGTGGTGGTGGTACAATGACGGCTGAAATAAGTAATTGGTCTTATTGGCTTTCAGATAAAAGAGATGATGTCAGTACTATTTATAACAGCGGTGTACCGACAGATTTAAGTTCTTTATCGCCTAATGTTTGGTGGAAATTAGATTCAGCTACAGTAACAACAGATACACAAGTAGATGTAATAGATTCTAGTGGTAATAATGTTACGGGAACGGGACCAAGAAACGCAGCAAAAACAATACCTGTTTTAGTTTCTTCAATAGTTAATTCAAGACCACCATATTCAAAAAGGAGTTTTGAGTTTGACGGAGTGGGTGACAAAATAGAATTAAGTACTCAATCATTAGGGTTAACTGGTGCTATTTCTGTTAGTGCGTGGGTTAAAATACCAACTACTAATACAGGAGGTGGTGGAACTAATATTCAACAAATTGTTTGTGAAGATAGAACAAGCGGAACTAACAGAAATTGGAGTTTAAGTTGGAGAGGTGGGGGATTAAATAGAATTAGTGGGATTATTTTTGATAGTGGGGGTAGTACGGTTGCAGCTACAACAAATGTAATAGTACCTAATGACAATCAATGGCATCACGTAATGTTTACTTATACGGGTGACACATCTACAGATGGGTTAAAACTATTTGTTGATGGTATTCAAAGAGCGCAAGGAACATCTGCAAATGGAGGCTTACGTTCCACAACTGCGGTAGTGCCTACTATTGGAGGCTTGTCACAAAGTACAACCTGGATGTTTGAAGGTAATATTGATGAGGTTTCTATTTTTAATACAGATCAAAGCGCAAATGTGTCTACAATTTATAACGATGGAATACCAAATGATTTAACACCACTTTCCCCATTACATTGGTACAGAATGGGTGAAGATGCTTCGTTCAACGGAACTAATTGGATAGTACCTGATAACGTAGGAAGTAACAATGGAACATCTGACGGAATGATGGTAGATTCTTTAGTTGGAGAAGCACCTAATTATAGCGGTGGCGGTATTTCAGAGGGTATGGATATTGAAGATAGAGTTGGGAATGCACCTAATAGTGAAAACAATGCATTATCCTACAATATGGAAAGAGAAGATAGGGCAGACAATACCCCATAAAATTTAATTTATCTTTTTACGATAATAACATATTTATTATTATAATAACATTTAATCTACTGGATAGGGAAAGTAATTAAAGTATGAACGAATTTATAATTAAAAATGGATTTATCTCCAAAGGGGATTCTATAGTTAATGGTTCACTGTCGTCTGAATCAATAACAGGAGACACTTTACATTTAAATAGTTTAGGAAGTGGAACACCAATAACTAATATTGGTATAGATTCTAATGGTGATGTAGTATCTGGAAGTCCAGTATCTACTTTTTTTGTTTTTAATACTTCACCCACTAGTCCCGACCCTAAAAATATTTATGATGACGGTAAGATTAGGATATGGTTTGATGAATCATCGTCTGATGACGTAGAGTGTGAGGTATTGGTTAACCCTTCTAGTGGTAAGGTTCACTTTAATTGGCATGAACATACTGATAATAAATCAGGAGCCGCTGATGTTAATACATCTAGTGGTGTGGTACCATTAAATCAGTTATACGATAACGATGATAAGATGAATATAGTAGTTTGGGCACCTGAAGATTCTTCGTATCCCTATTATGAAATAGACATAACCAAAAGTAATATTACGTACACTAGTGTACCGGCAATTATTAAAGTTACTAAATGGTCGACGTATTAATCAATAAAAGATTATACCTTCTCTCCGTATATATCAGTTTTAAGTACACATTTATCCCTTATTAATTTTTCTACGAAAGCAAACATCTTTAAACCATTTTCTTCACAATACTCTTTTAATATTTTATGTGTCTTAGGTGTTATTTTTATATTTTTATCCCTTTTCATTACTATAAATATAGGAGTATGACAAAAGTATGATAAAAAACATACCCTTTTTCATTGTTTAACAACAAAAATAACTTTTTCAAAAAAAGTAGCATATTTATAAATAAAAGAAATTAATAATAATACAATTAAAAAATAAATTAAATGGCATCAACAGACAGAATTTTTGTTAGTCCAGGTGTATTCACATCAGA
>Ga0098054_1001399_pt1 | contig 12128 bp, 10 predicted proteins | sample 16_taG_FD_75048 | JGI IMG/M metagenome (GOLD analysis project Ga0098054, IMG submission 75048) | Marine viral communities from the Subarctic Pacific Ocean - 16_ETSP_OMZ_AT15313 metaG | ecosystem: Environmental > Aquatic > Marine > Oceanic | place: Pacific Ocean | collected 2015-01-18
ATGAACAGGAGCCAACCCGTCCCCAGCACCCAAGCCAACTCCACTAGTAGATATTCTAACCGCATTGTTAGAAGAGTCTGTGTCTATTGCAACGCCAGTACCAGCAACAAACTTCAAAGTGTCAGAGCCTACTCCGGCAGTTATATCGGCAGAGCCCCATGTATAGCCAGCATCGCTATCATCACCGACTATTGTGGCAAATTTGTTACCACCAGCAAAACTTGAGTTGCCTGCCAACCCGGAAACACTAATACTTCTTAATGCCCCTGCGTTGTTATCATAAAGGATTATCTTATCTACATTGTCTGGACTATCCCCTAAGTCGGTCAAATGCTCGACATCAATATTGAATTGCGCGCCAGCTCCGGAATCTGGTTTTAGAAACAGACCTGAACCTGCTGTGTAGGACGTACTAGAAATGGTGACCACGCCGGAACCATTGTCATTGTCCCTTGATAATGTAGCGGTAACATTATCTCCTCCTGTAAACAGCATACCCGAACCACTTGTGAGTTGGATAGGCGCTATTCCGGCCGTTGCTCCGAAGTTAAGCGTTGTCAAAACGCCGGTAGCAAGAATTCTCTGTACTGCGTATGGAGTAGCAGCAGTACCGGAGCCGGAATTTGAATCAATTGTATTTGTAAGAAGGACTATGCCTGATTGTTCTACTGTAGCTGGCAGAGCGTTGAATTCCAGAGAGCTATTAGAACCTGATGGGGTTTGCAGTACTAGACCTGTGCCGGCAGTGTATGAATTACCACTAATTTTGAATATACCGGAGCCACGGTCTTCTATAAGCTCTACTTTTATATTGTTGTCTCCGGGAACAATTCCTAGTCCCGAACCTGTTGTTATTTGTACGTTACTTCCAACCCCGCTCGCTGTAAGGGTAAAGTCAGTACCTATCGCTCCCGGCACGCTAATTGTTATTACGCCGGAGCCGTTGCCACCGTCTGATAAGCTGGTTGATACATTTTCTCCATCGGCAAAGGCAATTCCTGAGCCTACTTTTATGCCCAAGTGCCCAAGCCCAGAGGGGGCAGAAATTTTAAATATGGCATCGGCGTCCCCAGAGTCTGAACTAACTACAGAATTGCCCCAGTAAAGAGTGCCCGCTACGTTGTATAATCTGTTTACTACATTTCCAGAACTTGGAGCTAAGTCTTGGTCAATCCATATACCACTACCAGCATGAATTCCAGAGGCTCTAATGTCACCTTCAAATATAGCTTTGTATGCACTATCAAGAGTATCGCCAATTTGCAGGTTTCCGTTTTGGTCTAACAGAACCATCTTGGCTGCTGGAGCAGTACAGTAAACACTTTTTGTTCCAGCTGTAAAATCAACCTTAGAGTAACTTCCAACAGTACCAGAGGAGCCAGTAGTATTGCTACTAGAAACTATACTAACCCTAGACAAGGTGGGAGCATCCCCTATTGTCGGATATAAAGGGTGGCCAGAAGCGTAGACACCATACCCAATTTCCCATTCGGGCTGAGTTTGGTGAATTATCGCATAATATGTGCCTGACGCATTTCCTACGCCAGAAGAGAAAGTCACATAGCCAGAGGGAGTTACATTGTTGAGCTCTATGTCGCTTTGCCCGACACTTGTTGTAATCTCCAATACTCTGTCATTTATTTTTAACGCCATAGTAGTGTGTGGTCCTTGTTAATCCATAATTAAAAAGGGGAGAGGTAGCAACACTGTGTGCCACCACCTACTCCCCAATTTTAAACCTCTACAGGCTTAGAGAGAACCAAGCAGAACTCGACGATTGTCGAGGACGGCAAATCCCTGCTCGGCCCATCCATACCATCCAGCACGTTTCTGACGATGAAGGTTATCGTCTTCGAAAATCTGGACTTCTTGGCGAACTGGCATTACGAACGAGTCGTTGCGACTTAAGTCACAACCAACTACAAGTTCGGTATCTCCAGAAGGAACAGAACCACCAAGTTCATTTGAATAGAACTTTTGGTATTCTTGACCTTCTCCAAGTTCATCAATATCGTGTAGGTTTACGCTAAATACACGGTTAATAACACCGTCTTCAGCAACGTAAATTTCACGACGAGTAACTTCGTCCACTTGGTCAACACCCCAGTTGCGGATGTCTTCCATAGCTTCAGGGCTAACGTAGAGGTCAGTCAACTTGCCACGATTGAGCGAGCTAGAGTTTCCTCCGCCGTTTCTTCGCATGACAGTTTTCATCAAGCTCACAAGTCGCTTGCTGAACTGACCAGCAGAAGCATCACTATCAAAAACGATGATATTACGGTCAACACCAGCACTCAAGAGTGTGTGCCATCCGTCATCATTCATTTTCTTAGTAAATTGTGCTTCCATAACTTCCATAGCACGACCAACAACATCCCAACGGGCGTCGCGAGCGAACTTCAGAAGGTAATCAATAGAGGCACCAATGTCATAGGTTGGGACAATTACGTAATCGCCTTCAACGTGACGTTCTGGAATGCGTCCATGATTAGGAATGGTATAAGCAACAAAATCCTTTTCGGAGCCCGGAGAAATGAAATCTAACGGGAACTCAGTTGAGGCTCCTGCTTCCATTTTAATGGGTTCAAAGATATTGTTGAGAATATCGCCAGAGAGCAAACCTTTTCTCAAAGGTAACTCAAGAGCTTTTGCAAGCTCGGCGGTAGCTGCCAAAGCTACTTCTTTGCTATGTGAACCAGAATCTCGGAGAACCTGATTCATCTCAGCTGTTGGCGTAAAAAGTTTATCAGCCATTTTAAATCTCCTTTTTCAGGGTTAAGCAATGTCGATGTAAACTTTAGCGTAACCATCGGCGTCTTCTGTGCTTAAAAATCTACCAACCAACTGGTTTTGCGCGCGAATAGCGACTTCCACTTCTTGCGGAGTACCACCTTGCGTATATGGGTTAGTTGTAGAAATTAAACCGGAAGAAGCAACATATGCTGGAGCACCAACAGTAGGCTTCGAGTTTACTTCAAGTTTATTAGTAACAACCCAACCTTGTTTAAGGAGGGTTACTTTGCCACCTTTCTGAACTTCATCCTGATGTTGGTTCAGGTGTTGACGAGTAAGGTCAATGTTGACCATATCATTCAACAGCAAACCGGCAGGATAACTTCCAGAAGCAGTGGTTGGAACTGCTACAAGAGCATTTCCGTCGTCCATAGCAGCACCGGAGCCCGCTGTGCTATGAGTAACAACAATGCCTCGTTCGGCAGTTTCATTCATAAAGAACGAAATATCTGTTACTACTTCATGTCTATCTGGTTTAAGAGCCATTATTTAGTCTCCTTTACTTTAAGATATTTGCTAGCAATTAAATCGCTAAGGGCTGCTCTAGTGGTTTCAGATTCATCTTCTGAATCTTCATCACTAGCAGAAAGAGCAACTTCTTCAGAAGCTTCCACTTCTTCAAGAACTTCTTCTTCTGCTACTGCTTCGGCATCGTCTTGTGCGATATCTTCTTCTCCGGATTCGGAAGCCACAGGATTCTTTTTATTCATCCGTGCTTCTTCTTCCTTCTTCTTGTCTTTCTCCTTGTCCTTAGGAGCGACCATTAAAGCGATAGCTTCAAACTGTTCGTCGGAAAGTTCAGCGAACTTTTCTACGGCAGCCTCAGCCTCTTCGCTTTCAAGACCAGCTTCAACCAATTGTGAAATTCGGTTGGCGCGTACTTTTTCAGCTTCAATCTGAGACAATTGAGATTCGAGTTCAGCTTTCGCTGCTTCGACTTCAACCGTCTTAGCTTCTGCTTCTTCAAGTTTAGTCTTAACTTCAGTGAGTTCAGTAGATACTGCTTCTGACTCCGTTTTTTGAGCTTCGATTGTTTCGTCTTTTTCAGCAATTGTTACTTGCAACTCAGCAATCTTGGCGTCATACTCTTTAGCGCCGGCTTGTGAAAGCCTGCTTTCGAGCTCTTTCTTTTCTTCAGAAAGAGAATTAACGGAGGCCTTAAGCTCATCTACTTGATTCTTATAAAAATCGAGATTATCAGCCATTTCTGTCTCCTCTTTTGATAAAACAGATTGTTGCGCGGCCTGCGAAGATTCAAAAACTGCTAAGCTTCCTTCAGTCGGCGCTACAAAGGGGTTATATTTGTCGAAAATAATACTAGATGGATTGGCTGGCTTATTAACTAAGCCATGACCACAAAATGCAATATTCTTTAAAAGTCTTCCAATTTTATATCCTTGATAAACACCGGTGCCTCCATAAGCTCTCAAATGCTTAGTGAGGAATGCGCTCTCTTCATTTCTACCAAGGGTTTGCATCTGACCTGAGTCTGACGCTAGAGCATAGTCAAAGTCTGTGAATAGACATTCCATTGAAACAAATTTATTGCCAGCTTCTATCTGCTCAATTAGTTCAGTAGTTCTTTCAAGCAATTTTGGGTCTGTCCAATGTCTATACATCACAGAGCTTGTCACTATATGATAGGTATCTGGCAATCCTTCAGCCGTCGAATCTTCTTTTACGGTCCGGCCTTGTTCGTCTATAATCCAGTTACCTGTTATGTGTCCAATGATTTCGTTTTCGTCGTGTTCAATATTAAACGGTTTGTCCTCTGGAGTATTGCGTGCGGCCCAAACCTCAGATTTATCGAATACATCATCATTTTTATTCCAGCATGTCGTAACTAAAACAGAGTCTAAGTAATATAGGTCTGACTGACCCTTATTGCTAGCTGCTTGAGTTTTAACGGATGCTGCTATTTTAGATTTTTCTTCTTCGGTTGGGTCGGCAACATTTAGAGGGCAGGTGTATGCTATAGAAGCATTTGCCTGCACTAGTTCTGATATGCCGTCTTCAAGTTCTTTTGCGTATATTCTAATCATATCTTATTATACCTCGTTGACTAATAAAGTATACACCAGATTTATTAAAAATGGCGTTTTAACAGGGTTTAGATTCTGAATATATAACTGCTTGCATACTTCTTGCTTCTTCAAGAGTTGGTTTTCTACCAATCTCTTTCACAAACTCTCCAACCCAGTCATTATAAGACGCAGAAATATGTGATGGGATGGCCTTTGATAGAGCCTTGTGTATATTCTGAGGAGAAGTATCTGACAAGGAAGAAAGATTGTAAAGAACTCCAAACTTTATGCTCTCGGCCTCAGTTGTCTGAGCGCTGCTTAAACTTCTTAGGTCTTTCTTTTTATACATTTCAAGAATAAGAGGGTTTACTATTTTGGAAATTTCTTCTTGAGCTATCTTTGCCTTAGCTTGCGTCACAGCTTTTGTTATAGGGTTTACAGTTCTAGATTCTCTTGGTGACTTATCTCTTGAGTTCTTTGGTCTACCTTGGTTTGGAGTATCTGGAAGACCTTCTTTGTTAGGGCCCGGAGCCTTTTTAGTTTGAGCTTCTTTCATTTCCATACCACTCTTTTGTCCTTCCACCTTATCCTCTAGGTCAAGACCAACTTCTGCCGGCGCCACAATACCTGTTTGTAAGGCAATCTTCTTAAGACCTAGGTCTCCATTGGCATCATGATAAGGACTTGCCTTTTCGGGCCTTCTTCCTTTGTCTCTGTCTCTGTCTTCACGCACTATTCTAAGTTTTTCCATATCTGGATTATCACCAAACTTTCTTTGTAGTGTTTCTTCACTAATAAGATTTCTATCTGCAAGCTGTATAAGAAGAGATTTTTCAGAGTCCTCGTTGGTCAAAGACATCTTATCGAATTCAACATGAGCAGGAAATCTAAAGCCCATAGCTTTCTGTACTTCATGTATTTCTTTTTGCCAAAAGGAAACTAGAACAGAGCGTCCATATTCAAGTCTTTCAACAAGAGTCTTTAATGACATAAAGTTGTTTGTAAAGCTTCCGCTACTTCCAGAAAGACCCGTAAGAGATGGAGGAATTCCTAATCCAGCATAGATGGAATTCAACGTGGGCATGTACTTTTCCTGACCCAAGAATTGATGTACAGATGTTTTAGATTCTACTAGCTCTATATCAGGACCCCATACTAAGTCGGTCGTACCTCCTCCGACATGGTTTTCAAGTATGTTTGCTAACTTAGATGCTGCCGCTGCGGTTGGGGCAATTTTGTGGTCTAGGTTACCAAGTTTGAATATTCTGATATTTGATATAGCTCCGTCTAGAGCTGCAACATCAGCAAGCTTTAATTTTTCAAGAAGCATCACGTCATCTAAGATTGCATAAATCATTGGATGAGCCCAGCTCTGCCAATCGTCTTTCTTGTAATGAAAAACAAGGGTTTTATCTTCAGGGAGTGGGTATGCTTTTCCGGAAGACGCAGCTTCGATTATTTCTTTTGGTAGCTGTGATACTAATTTCTTTTCAGCTTCATTTCTAGGAGAGTTTATAATTCTTTTAAGCTTGGGGGGTAATTTAATAGCATATCTTGGGTCTCCTACAAAAGAGGCTAGCTCACCGCCTATAGCATTTATCGTACCGGGGTCTAAGAATATATACTTCCAAGGTATCTCTTTCTTTGCAATCTTCAGAAATGTCATTTCCGTTTCTGGTCCAGCCTGAGCCTTAAACAACTCTTTTTGTCCCTTAGAATTAATCTTCGCAGTCTGCTTACGAATAACTACATTTCCAGTCCTGTAAAGATTGTTAAGGAATCTTTCAGAACGTTCTCTTCCCTTTACTTTATTAAACCAGTTCCTATAAAACTTTTCTATTCTCTTGTTTGGGTGTACTAAACGTATTCCCTGAGTAGCAAAGTCTCCCATTAGGTCTATGATGTTTCTAATTAGGCCTACTCTTTGGTATGCAGTATTCGCAGCCTTTATGACATCGGAATGCTTAGAAGGGACAGATTCTCCGGGCCTAAATTGCTCGTAGTCTCTTCTGCTTAATCCCGGACGACCAGATACATTTGTATCTAAATCTTTGTAGCTACGGTATCTACCTGCGGTGGCCGAACCCGCCCTATCTACAATGCGATATTCTTCATAAGCCTTAGCAGATTCGTTTAGGGCTGTTACTCTATCTTCTTCATTTCCCCATGTTACGAAACCTAAGCTAGGTTCAGAGTCATTTGATAGGTCTTCCGCACTTGAGTATTTTCTTTTACTCATTTTTTTACCTTGTAATTATATTGTAAAACAAATGTAATTATATTGTATAATACACCTGACCACAAAAATGTTAAAGTTTTGTGACCTTCAACTCTACTTGAGACTCCAAGAGCTCTATTCTCTGACGGTTTTCACTAACCAGCTGGATTAGTATATCACATTTTCTCATGTTAGTTACGGGGAGAGAGCGTATTTCTTCAACGTCTTTTTTTATCATCTCATAAATATCTTTCTCAACCTGTGATATAACCATTGTCTTTTCTTCTAGAGATAGTCCTCTGCTGTTTAGTTGGGCAAGGAATAACGTAGATGCCATAACTATGGCCGTGTAGCTTGCTAAAGCTATAAAGAATTTTATTTTAGTCATTTCGGGAAACTCCTCTGCATATTGCTTGATTGACTCCCTTTGTGTACCATTCTGGACCATTGTACATCTGGCCGCTTTTATCTCTATCTAGGGTTCCTGTGGTACCGCCAATCATATTATATTTAGGCGCTTCTGGGGTTCTAATCAATGTTCTGGCTATCATGTTCGCTATCAATAGAGCGCTATAGCGGTCCTTTCGTAACCGTCCCTTTCTTCCGTTCGGTAATTTTACCTCTGGAGTATCCCATTTGTCTCTTCCACTAATGCTGGTCTTCGACATAACGATTGTGCAGAGTTCATCTTTGAGTTCTTCTATTTCCATTACACAATCTTCTAGGCAGTCGTAGAGTCTGGTTTTGTCTCCTGCTTGCAAAGCTCTCTTGTCGTCTTCAATAGCAAGGCCGATAGTAACTGGGTCGAACCTAGGAAACAATAACACTTTATCTTCAAAGTCCTTTCTTAATCCGTGATTTGCTCCTGCCGTCCAATCGGCCTTAGCGAATTGTACCAATTCCAAGATATGAAGTCCAGCTTCTATGTCTGTGTCTTTTTCTTTCTTAGGGTCTATGACCGGCCATATTACATGTTCTCCTTGTCGTAGCTTATCTGGGTCATGAAGGGCTTCTTCGATTGCGACACCTCCTCCCTGCTTGTCTAGACCAATAACCTCAGCAGGGAATACCTTCATTAACTCTCTAATCTTGCGAGCACAGTAATGATAAAAATCGTGTTCTATATCTAAGCCGGCCTTCTTTGCTTCTTTGATTCTTTTCTTAAATTGGGTTCTATTGGTGGACCATCCATATACAATTCTAGTATGGTCTGAATTTAATTCTAAAACAATAATGCTAAAATTATCTTGTTCAGAAGCGGGGTCAATACCATACACATATTTCTTGCTGCTGGACCCTCTGGTAACGGCATCAAACCAGATATCTCCTGATGGTAGATTGACTGGCTTTTGGTCGCTTGTTACACATCTTTCTATTAGGCTCCTCTTAAAAAATCCTTCACTATCTGTCGTGAAGACAGCGCCATATTCCATTTGGTATATACCGTTGTGTACCGTGGCCTTTGCTCTTGTTACATTCTTATGGTCCATAAACCCTTTTGGAACAAGCTCATAAGGTATTCTTATTACAGAGTAGTCTCTCCAGTCAAAGCCTTGAGGAACCTCTCCGTCGAAAAGCTCAGCTAGTTTTCTTTCGTCTCCGCCGCTAGAAACTATTTTGTGATAACGCTTCCAGTATTCAGCGAAGTGGTTGAAGTCATAGTAGGCAGTACCTGATAATATAGCTTGGTTAGAGCCCTTCTCCTTAAATTTATGTTCTAGGTCGGGCGTCCACAAACCTTCCTGTTGCAACCTTTCTCTTTTTGCCGCATCTTTAACATTTTGTATCGGGGAGGCAGATACAGCAGCAAAACCAGAAACAACAGTCTCATAAATGGCGGGGGGAATAGATGCAAATTCGTCTGCAATGATTGTGTGGGCGCGTAGACCACGAATCTTAGTACCGTCACCAAGAGGAACTGCAATAGCCCAACTGTCGTTAATCCTCATGGTACATCTGTCTGTGTCTCTTCTGGGGCCGCTGTTTGTATCGCAGATGCTTCTTAAGACCGGAGAGTCTCTCCAGAGAGTTTCCATGTATTCAAATATAACCTTAGACTGACGAAATGCAGCACCAACAATCACGACCTTAGTACCGGGAATCAATGCACATTTTAACATTGCATAAAGAGATAGCATGAATGACTTCCCAAAACCACGACTTGCTACAAACATAGGGAACGGCCTTTCCCATAGTTCTCTAAGTACAGCTATCTGAATGGGAAGAAGCTCCACATTCAACAATGTCTTAGCGGTGAAGCCTAAGTACTTAGGGTTCATCATTAGCTTTAGAAGGTGTAGGTCTGGCCTTTTGATTTCATCAGGAGTTCTGTCGAACAAAGGATTATTGAGCTCGACTGAGTCTACATCAAATCCTAGCCAAGCATCGTTAGCAGATTTTATGATTTGTTGGTTATTCACTAAGACTTACCCTTCAATTTCAAAAACTCTTTTCATAATACTGCTGGTCATATGCCAAGCACAGGCCTTATCTTCACAGGCAACAACATGTATGTCATACTTCGTCTGTATCTCGGCTAACCTTTTAAGTATAAAGCTCCCCTTGATTCTGATTTTATTCCACTTGGCCCTAGGTATATCCGAGCCTTCAGGGAAAGACATTATATCTTTTATGCCAAACTCAAGAATTAGGAACTTATATTTAAACTCCTTCATTCTATCAAGTTCTCTATCAAATCTCTTATCTACTATATTGTTGGCTATCTCCGAGACGCTGCCCTTTCTCTCTATGCACAACACATCCTCCAAACCCTGAACAGAATAGTCTCCTGTGTCAAGCTTTTGGTCTATCATGCCTTGACAGTAATTGCTTTCTTTAAAATACCAGCCGTCCTTCTCTCTGGTATCCCTGATAACTAAAAACTTACTCATCTTCCATAGACTTTCTTAGCAGAATGTTAAAAAAGAACCTTTCGTAATACTCTTCCTTGCTGTGAACCTTTTTATGACACCTCCAACACAACGTTATGCCATTAGCAACGGAAAACCTCAACGCAGGATTGCGTGCCCATGTCCTTATATGATGGGCGTTTAACCTGCCTCTAGAACCACAGTCTGGCCATTGGCATTGGTGCTTATCTCTTTTATACACCTGATTCCGCCAATTTTTATAAAGCGGGTCGTTAAAATTTCTATTCATTTCTTATATTCTGTATATCAGATTCCACCATTCTTTGGGCTAAATCATCAAAAGAAATGTCTCTAGTCCACTTTAATGCTGTCTCAGCTTTCGCAGGATTTCCTTTAAGATAATCAACTTCGGCTGGCCTAAAGAACTTAGGATTTATAACAACGTACTTAGACCAGTCTTCTACGCCTATAGACTTGAACGCTGCGTCGAGAAATTCCCTAACACTATGTGTAGAGCCTGTTGCTAGTACATAGTCTCTAGGGCTCTCCTCTTGCACCATCAGCCACATTCCCCGAACATAATCAGCAGCATGACCCCAATCTCTGTGAGAGTCTATGTTACCAAGCTCTAAATACTTGATTTCAACTTCCTGACCATCTTGGTTATTCCAGTACAATACTTCTCGCCTATGACTACCAAGAACATCAAGGTCTTTTACTCCTGTGTCATCCATAAGGCATTTCAAGCTGGCTACATACTTAGTAATCTTTCTGGTAACGAAGTTCTCTCCTCTTCTTTCACTTTCATGGTTGAAAAGAATACCACAAGTAGCATGTAAGCCATAAGCCTCACGATATGTATGAACAAGGTTGTGGGCTGCTACCTTCGCTACAGCATATGGCGAGCGAGGCGCAAATGCAGTATCTTCATCTTGGAACTTGTCAGTGTTACTAAGGCTTGTGGTCGCATCAATAGGCTTCGGTTTCTCTGTGTAGTTATCTCCGAACATTTCGCTAGTAGAGGCTTGATAAAATCTTGTGTCAGGACTTCTTCTCCGAATGGCTTCTAGGATGTTCAAAGGCCCAACTGCGTTAATAAGAAAGGTTGCCTCAGGTTGCTCAAAAGAAACACCAACATGGCTTTGAGCTGCCAGATTATAACATTCATCCGGCTGAATAGTATCTACTATGTTGTAGACAGAGCCTGAATCAGCGACGTCACCACACATCAACTCAAAGTTTGGGTTCTCTAGAAATCCCCGAAGTCTCTCTGTAGTATCCACGCTAGAACGTCTGTATACACCTACAACCCTATATCCTTTATCTAATAGGAGCTCGGAAAGATATGAACCGTCTTGTCCCGTAACTCCAAAAATTAAAGCTGTCCTCATTCTTCATCTTCCTTATCTAAAATAATTTCCGGTGTCATAAATGGCCTGTCTACTCTACCGTCCTCATACGCATGATACTCTCCAAGCTCATCCGTAGCCTTATCAGCAGACATTCCCATGATTTCCATATCAAGACCCTCTCTTTCTCTGACGGTCTCGTCTTCAAGCATTCTAATAAGACCAATCCAACTTGTTTTACCATCCTCAATTCTCTTGAGTCTTTGGTCTCTTGTCGCCTTTAGGTCTTTGGCTAAGTCTTTATATTCTCTAGAAAGCTTTGTGTATTCTGTAGTATGACTGCTCTGAGAGCCGCGAGAGAGTGCAAGCTGCTGCTCTATGTTCATAATCTTCTCGGTGTTACGCTCTCCAAGGGGTTTGACATATTCCTCCCTAACCATCTCGTCTAACCTGTCTATGTCTTCGAGAGAGCGCTTACGCTCGACGAGGCTTCTGTTCATAAGGATTTCAGTAGTTATGAGCTGTTTGATTTGAAGCTCTTCTGTCGGCAAGACATCTTCTCTGAACTGCTTAATAAGCTTTATCCAGATAAGCTCAAAGTAGGGGATTTCCCTATCTGTAAACTGCCGTAAAATCTCTGGCCAGTATTCTCTGGTATGCAGTTTATTTTTAAGCGAAACGTCGTCATACTCATCTGAACTCATGCCTTTGTGGGCCAGATTAAGTTCTCCGACTATCTTCTTTACTGTTTTTGGATTTCTATCTAGATACTTAGCTATATCCTCAATACTCTTAGTTGAGGAATTCTGCTTTATAAAGTTAATTTCTTCTTCGCTAAACTTGCCTCTCTTACCCATCTAACCCATGCTCCTTA
>Ga0098054_1001402_pt1 | contig 12120 bp, 22 predicted proteins | sample 16_taG_FD_75048 | JGI IMG/M metagenome (GOLD analysis project Ga0098054, IMG submission 75048) | Marine viral communities from the Subarctic Pacific Ocean - 16_ETSP_OMZ_AT15313 metaG | ecosystem: Environmental > Aquatic > Marine > Oceanic | place: Pacific Ocean | collected 2015-01-18
AATTACGGATTATTAATTATGCCTTTAACAAGTAGCGGCGCAATAAGTCTTAACGAAATGCACATTGAAGTAGGTGGTTCGTCAGGAAGTAATTGTACTATTAATGACGCTGATATTCGTGGATTAATTGGTGCATCGTCTGGTGCAGAAATGAGTTTCGATGATTGGTATGGAGCTAGTAATGTTACACCTTATGCTCTTAACGCATTAGGCTATAGTAATACTACTGGTGCTGCATTTAATAGTGTAGAAAGAATAACAATTGAATCAGCAGGGGATTCTGCTGATTTTGCTGATTTAAGTGCAGGAAAATATGGTATTAGTGGTAGTTTTTGCAGCACAACAAGAAATATTTTTGCAGGTGGCACAACAGGGTCTAATGTTAATGTTATAGAATATTTTACAGCAGCATCATCAGGAGTTGACGCTTCTGACTTTGGCGATACTTCTGCAGCATGTAGACTTGGTGGAATCGGGCAAATTAATAACGCCACCGTAGGTGTGTTTAATCTAGGTATTACAAGTCCTACTACTGTAAATACAATAGAAAAGGTCACGATGGCTACTGCAGCAGATTCAACCTCTTTCGGGAGTTTAACTAAGCCTCGGCACTGGTGTGGAAATGCGTCAAATGCCACACGAGGTATTTTCTATGCAGGAGATGATGCGTCTGTAGGTCTTAATGCAGACATGGATTACTCAACTATAAGTTCAGGTGGAACGGCAGGGGACTTTGGTGATACAAATCATGCTACAGCGAGATGTTCTGGGTGTGCTAGTTCTACAAGAGCTGTTTTTGATGAGGGTCATGTCACTAATGCGATGTATTCATATGTTCAAATAGCCACTTTAGGTAATGCTACGGACTTTGGTACTCCTTATTATGCCAGTGGGCAGAATAAAATGTCGGGGACATGTAGCGCAGCAAATGCAACAATAGGTTTATTTTATGGAGGAGTAACAGCAGGTGGTGCTACAGAAGAAAAAAGAATAGCGAAAATTACTATTGGGACTTTAGGTAATGGTGTTCTCTGGGGGGATTTAGCAGGAGGGGGAACTGCAAGTATGCTTTATGGGCAAGCATCAGGCAATGGTTGTGCAGCATCAGCAGGGTAAATAAATGGCATATAAATTAGTAAAATATAGATTAACAGCTGAAGGCACAATACCTACATGGTTAAAAAAGGGTGTGCCGCAAGGAACAGGTGGAATGTATCCTGTCGAAGATAGTAGTACAGCTAGTCCTAGAGATTGGATTATACTTGGCATTGCTGACGATGGTGCAGATATCTCAAGTGCAATAAGTGAAATTACAAGTAAGAATGATTTAATTACATATCTTACAAGTGTAAGCGATGGATGGATACAAATGACTAGAGATGGTAGTGAAGAAGATTTTGTTCCTGAAACTGCAGCTACTAGAATTTGGAATGATTTGGAGGAACTTAATGGGTAATGAATTAATAGTAAAAAATATTGAAACTTCTTTGATAGATTGTAAGCCAGAATACAGAACTATGCTTGAAAACATAGAAGAAAAGATGCCTGAAGTCCAACATGCTTGTTCGAATTTTTATAAATCTCATTCTCAATTTATGTATGTAACCTTAGATGTAACAGCTATTTCGCCTATACGAAGTATTAAACATAGCTTGGCTGAAGTTGAACGAACTAAAACTGCATTGCAAGATGCTCACATTAATATGCAGAAAAAAGTAATAAAGTTAAAAAAGAAAGAACGTAAATTAGAAAAATGTAAAGATGATTTAGACAGAAAAATGTTGGAAGTAGAGATATTAGAGTTGCGAACTCATTCCACAAATGCACAAAATTTTGTACAGGGTGCTATAAGAAAGTTGAACTTCTTTGTTAATCAATACGAAAGTTTACTTAAGCATTTAGGTATTACAGAAGTTACTGAAGAAATGTATGAGCGTGAAGAAGCTCGCTACCACGTTATGACTGCTATGAAACAAGCCTTGTCTGCCGCTCGAACAAAGGGTGGGGTAATAGACGAAGGCAATCATATATACTTTTTTGATCTAGGAATCAATGGAGCAGCTGCACAAGTAGAACTATTTAATTATTTAAAAATAGAAAATGCAATGATTGCCAAAGGTGAAGAACCTTCACACGAAATGACAATGCAATGGTTGGAAAAGTGCGCTGATAAGTTTGAAAAAGATCCACAAAAATTCACTGTTCGACGAGGGTTTAAGATTCTGGATAAGCAGTCTTTAACTAATACGCCTCACTTAGAGGCAGCAGAATGAGATTAATATGGACCCAATTTCCGCATCTCTCTTAGCTTTCACAGCTATAAAAAAAGGCATTGCTATCGGAAAAGATTTGTCCTCAATGGGCAAAGATTTAAACAATCTTTTTTCTTTTATTGACGGAGCTAAAGAAGCTCACAAAAAGGGTGAAAGTAAATCAGACCCTTTGTCTAGCTACATTGCTTATGAGAAGGCACTGGATTACGAACGTCAACTTCGAGATATTATTATTTCGACTAGAGGCATGAAGGGTTGGAACAAGTTTGAGCAATTCAGAAGGCAAGCTAAAGTTTCTGAACGTGAGGGTAAGTACAAAGCGATAAGAAGAGCTAATGAAATCAAACAGTTGTTTGGAATTATTATAGCTTTAATTATAACAGCATGTGGTGCTGCAGGAATGTTATGGTTTGCTTTAAAAATGAAATAATCACATGGATGTTAAGCAACAAAATTATAATTTTTATTACGATTTCATTTTTACTTCTAAGTTATTTACACGCACTACAATATAAACCCTATTGGTTATTAATAAAATGACACCAGAACATTTAGACAAGTGGAGAATTATACCTAGACTTATTATGTTGTCGTTAATTATAATGACATATAGAGTTATTGAATGGTTTATTTCTCTGCCTGACCCCTCACTTGAACAAGCAGCTTTACCGTCTGTGATGACAGGTGCATTAACAGGAGCGTTTGCTGTATTTTTAGGAAGTGGAAAAAAAGAATGAGTTTATTAAATAATTTAATTGGTCCTGTCACTGGTATTTTAGATAAGGTTATAGAGGACAAAGATCAGAAGGCTAAGTTAGCTCATGAGTTGGCGACGATGGCAGACAATCATGCACAGCAGATTGCTCTTGCACAGGTAGAAGTTAATAAAGCAGAAGCACAGTCTGGTTCTTTGTTCAAGGGCGGGTGGCGACCCTTTGTAGGTTGGGTGTGTGGTATAGCTTTACTGTACCATTTTATTCTTAGTCCTTGTATTTTATTTGTTGTTGCCTTTACAGGTATAGAGATACCACCTATACCTGAGTTTGATATGGGTAGTTTATTAACAGTGTTAATGGGTATGTTAGGTCTTGGTGGTTTGCGTAGTTTTGAAAAAGCAAAGGGAGTTGCGAAATGAATATAGATAAGTTGAGAAAGCAGTTAGAGATTGATGAGGGTGTGAAGTATGAAGTATATCTAGATCACCTCGATAAGAAAACTTTTGGAATTGGGCATCTTACAATTTCAGGTGATCCTGAAAATGATATGGAAGTTGGTGAATCTGTATCTGAGAAAAGGGTGCAGGAAGTTTTTGATAAGGATGTTCAGTCTGTCATTGATGATTGTAAAAGATTGCACAATGATTTTAATTCTTTACCTGAAGAATGTAAGCAGATCGTAGGGAACATGATGTTTAATATGGGTTTGCCAAAAATGAAAGCATTTAAAAAAATGAATAAAGCTATTGAGGATAGAGATTGGAATGAAGCAGCCAATCAAATGACCGATAGTAAATGGTATCGTACCGTTCCTAACAGGGCAGATCGTCTTGTTCAAAGGATGCGTATGATTAGCTAAGAATTTCTCCCAAGTCCTTAGCTAAACTACCCCCGACTTGAGCTTCTTGGTTGGCTCGTCGGGGGTTTTTTTTATTCTCCTATAAAAAAAGAACGAGGGTTGCCACAACAACACAACCCTCGCCCAAGTTGAGGCAAATAGATTAGTATCGGAGAACACTACATATGCCTCTACATATGTTCTTTAAAAAGGTACTTCAGTATCTTCATCTAAATAATCTTTAGTGTCAATATTAGCATTGTTTTTATTATTATCTTTCTCAGATACAGATAGACTAAGATAGTTTCCTTTTTCTGATTGCCTTTTCCAAGCTGCAAGTTTCATTTCTTCACCTAAATGATCTTGCAAACTACCAGAATAACTGGGTGCTTTTTCATTGGTGCTTTCATTTTCAAACATAATACCTAGCTCTTGGTACACTCTGATAATTTTTTTACCACCTTTAGTTTCTCCTGAAATGTAAACACATTGTTTTTCAATACCGTTTACATCAAGTTTACCTGTTAGAATAAACTTCTGATCTGGGAAGGGTGCGAAAGCCGCACCCTTGTTTGTATTGTCATAGTCTGACATTTAAAAATCTCCTTCTGTTTCTGGTTTAATTGGAATTGGTAAATCTTTGCGTGGTGTCTTTGATGCTTCATTACCATCGTCATCTTCTGGTGCTATGCCTGCCATTTGTAATGCACCATACCTACGAGCGTAAGTAATTGCTGAACCTAAACCTTGCATAGTTTGTTTTTCTAAGATCAAAGGTACTCTTGATACAAATGTTGCACCTGTTATATGGGTAAGTATTGTATCTACATAATCATTACCTGCTTCATCACGACCAGATGGTTGTGTAAGTATAAATCCATTATTGTGAAATGCTTCCATACAAGCCTCAAGGACATTAGCTAAGTCTGCGTAATGACTTTTGAAATGTGGGTTGGTTGCGTTCTTTAATGCTTTACCCATTTCTGTTTGCGCTTTTAAATAACAGTCAAGTGCTGATTGTTTTTCTTCTTTAGTTGCCATCTTTAGTTCTCCTTATTTGATGTTGTTATTCTTAAAGAGCCACGTTTATCTCTCTTGATAGTAAGTATAGGTGAGTAAACTTCTCTCTCGTTTGGTGCTACCAATTCTTTAAGCATCTTATTATATTCTTTATTTGAATTGGCATCTTTCATAGTATCTATAAAGTCATGGGCGATACTAATGAAATGGTTGTCGGTACTTGCATCTCTGCGTACCATATCATCTATCCGTATTTTATCCGTATTTATTTCTGGTACGATCTGATCTGTAGGTGCAGTATCATCTTCTACACAGGTCCAGAACGCTCTGATTGTTTCGTTCATATGATGTATATACTCGTCATCACAAGATACTTTTCTGTAATCCCATGTATTGTTACCAAAGATACAGGATAAGTAACATTCTTTTACACCAGATATGTGCATATAAAATTGTAGCTGTGGCATATAACGATCAAGCTGTTCTTTCATATTAGTAAAAGAGTTTGTATGTTTACATTCAAGTATAGCAGATTGCAAACGTGCATCGACTGTACCTTTGTATGGTACACCATCTTCTATACAATCATATGCTACTTGTTTTCTAAGTTTACTTGGTTGCAAAGAAAGTTGAGTAATAGAATTAATTTGTTTACAAAACCAATCAATGTGAAATGATTCTGTGTGTGTACCTAGCTGTACTGCTAGATTGTTAGACAAATCTTCTGGTTTTTTGCGCTGTGTTTTCTCAGCCCAAAGGTCATACCAATTACCTGTCATGATTCTGGTAGCATCACTGCCACCTATAAAGCCTAATCTATTCATTGTGTTCTCCTTGAATTAATTCTATCAAATTATGTGGTCTTAGTAAAGGATGATTTTCTTTTTTATAGAAAATATGTTTACCAATTTGTACTACATGTATGTAGTTATCACTCCAATATGGGGTGACATCTTCGGTATGGTAGTGTGTTGCTTCCTTTCCTACTACCGATATATAATCTCCTTGTTCAATCATTAACTTAGCAATTGCTTTTGCTCTTTTAAATGAATGTTTTTCTTTTGGTTTGTCAGATCGTCCATCGCACCACCAAGAAAACTGACAACCATCTTTGTTCTCCTGCAGTACAACTCCACAAATTGAATCGGGATATTCATTTGATTGAACCCGATTCAATGTTACTTCTGCTACTGCAATCTGTCCGTGTACAGATTCAGACCGAGCCTCGAAGTAAATGTTTAGGCTCATACATAACAATGCTTCTAACATTTGTTTAACCTCTCTCCTTCTCTATCTAATGCAATAAGAAATTGTTTACGTGATTCATACCTCCATAAGATGTGTTTGAAAAAGACAGAAAAGCTAGGGAAATATCTCTCTGTTTTCTGTACTTCTGAGATAGATTTAAGGACAATATCAACAGGATAATTTTGTAGTTCTTTAGCTGTACTATTAATCCTTACTTCTAAGTCCTCTGGGTTGTCACCAAACTGCCTCTGTACGAGCGTAGAAAGCACGAGGAGTCGTTGTTGAATATCCTCGCAGGGTAACCCTACCATACACATAAAAACTTTAGTGTATGCCTCATTTAATTTATCCACATTTTCAAAGGATAAAGTTATTTTAGCTATACTTCCTAATGTACCTAGCTTTGGTTTAACTTCAATGCCGTATTCTGTTAGCGATTTCATGGAAGTAAGAAGGTCTTTTTCTGTTTGGTAAGGGTCGGTTCTTTTGGTTAGGTATGTTCTTGCCTTGCTGATTTGCTTCCCATTTAACTTTGTTCCCAATCCAAGTTCGGTAAGCTGCATCAACGATGGCAAGAAGTGAGCCGTTTGCTTGGTGGTAATTAATGAATTTATCTGTTTCATCTTGGTGATCTATCTCCCCATATTTTTCTGTTAGGTTTTGAATTGTTTCCTGCTTTGGTTGGTAGTCATCTGGTACAGGAAAGCGTGGCATTTCTTTACGCTTTGCCATGTTGTTTCTCCTGTGCTTTCATCAAGGCTTCCTCAGTACGCTCATGTAATTTTATTTCACTTGTATATTCAGTACCTTTAGCTTCTTCATGAACGGTAGTTCCATAAAGATCCATTGCATATAACACATGAAAGTATTGAGCCTCAGTTAATTTTGGTGTGTAGTATTTAGCCATGTGTGTTCTCCATAAATTTTTCAAAAGATTCTTGTGTAAAAATTACAAGCACTTGTGATTGGTTATCAACTTTGTGTCTGCGTTTAAACAACACTATGTCTTTGTTTTTAAACAAGGAAAAAGGATTCGGAAAGGTTGACTTATCTCTGTACTTTACCTCGCAAATAAATCGGTGATCATTATGTTCTATTAAAAGATCACCGATGTATTCGCCACCTAAAGCACCACTCATAGGTTGCCTTTTAACTTTCATACCTATTTTTTTGAGCCACGTTTCAAACCATTTCTCATGGTAGATTCCCTTGTTGCGATTTTTATTTGCCATGTATCTTTCTCCCAACAGTTAAGGCAGATTGTTTGATAGACAGGTGGCTTCATATCCACCTGCATATCAATCCAATAGGTTGTGCGTGTACCACAAGCATAACATGCTTTAACATCACTCTTCATTATTAATCTTTTGAGTTCTAAAAAAGTCTTTATACTGAGGGTGGTTGTGCATAAAGTACCGAGCATAATAAGCATGATGATTGTTAGATACTTTAAATTTATCACCTGTAGTTTTCACATCGGTGTGCCATCTAATGCGTTCAAAGATTGAATTGATTGAGTAATTTCTAAACCCATGTGAAATAATCTCCAATGTAAAACGTTCAACAAGCTCATAAACATGAGGATTTTTCTTATGATATATCCACCATTTTTGTTTAAGTGTCATTAATTCTCTCCGATTCTGTTAGGTTTAAATCCCGATGTTTACCACCGTATTTTACGACAAGATCATCGTAAATTTCTATAAATTCTAATAGGACTTCATCATTATATTCATGTACAGACTGGCCAGATAGAATTTCTTTAAAGGTTTCTATATTTTTGTCACGAAAAGCTATAGCTGATGCTAATATAATTTCATCTATCAATAAAATAAATTCTTCCTGAGTATTGAAACGATTTTTTATTGAAAGTTCTTTTAAATGTTCGATAGCTTTTTCATAAATAGATAACTGACATTCACGTCGCCATAGTGGGTAGAGTTTTGGTTTTAAATAATCACTCATTTGCGCCTCCCTCTTAATTTATAAATACATTCATCTCTTCGTCTGTATTTTTTTGCTGTTGTATCAGGTAGATAATCTTTTATTATGTGTCCAGTTTTAATCAGCCTAAATGTTAGAGAGTTTATTTTTGATTGTGACATATCTGTTAGTAGTCCTATCTCTCTTGATGTTAAATATTCGTGGTGATCTAAAATATTTAATATTTGTTTTACTGGTTCTTTTTTTAGCCATGAATTATTATGTATTTTGTTTGTCATATCACAAGGAAGTTCTGCTTTATATGTACTAGAAAACATTTTTACTTTTCCTCTACGCACAAGTTCACGTTGCTTATTGTTACAGTGATAACGAAATTGTGTATGTATAAATTCCTGATAACCAACAGGAAATTTCTTTAATTTTTCTTGTGTCTTATTAGAATAAAATGTGGGGAAAAATTTAGATGCCATATCTATATCATTAAAAGTCATTGGTGATCTCCCGAACGTGGCAAGCTCTTATGATGGTTATGTTCTTGCTCTTTTATATTCATATAATCCTCCCATTTCTTTGTTGCTAAGTCAACGCAAACATTTTTAGAATAGGTTGTTGGAAAGGATTCATTTGGAATTAAAGAAAAAAATCCTTCAATAGTTTGAGGACTATCTAATTGTGATGTTGCATCAATTAAATCTGTAACATTCAATCTTACTTGTGGAATAAATAGTTCATCAATTTGTTTCTTTAGATTGTGTGGTATAGGCATAGTGTTCTCCCTTCTATGCTTTATAATTATAAATTAATGTTGATAAAGATTCTGCAAATTCATAACGACCTGCTAATATACCTTCTTCAAAATCTTTTTTAGGCATATCTATTTCTTTTAAATTACTATATGCTTCTAATTCTGATTCACATTCATCAAGAAGTTTACTTATAAGTTTTTCCATTTGCTTCAGGTCGATTAATATACCTTCTTCAAAAAGGGAATAATATTGCATAGTGTTCTCCTTTCTATGCTGTTTGAAAAAAAGTGCCACATTATATAGGGTTGTGGCACTAATGTCGTAGGTTAATTAATCGTAGGTTATGAACCTACAAGTTCTAAGTTGTTGGTTTTATTAAGAACAGATCGTATTTCTTTTTCTCTTTTTGTTCTCTTATCAATCAATGAAGCTGTACTATTAAGAGTTGATTGTCGTACATCACCTGTTTGATCTGGGTGTGAAGCCCAGAAAGTAAGAGCATTGTACAATGCCCACTTTGTATTGCCTAAATTGATTGTGTTGTCAGAGTAAATACGCATCAAATTTTCCAATCGTTTTTTGTTGGTATCATCTTTGTATTTCTTAGTATTACTGTACTTGTTTTTACAAAGATACTTATCAAAAAATTCTTCAACAACTTGGCGTGTTACTGATTCTGATGCCATGTTATTATAAAGGTTTTTGTTTTTTAGATACACTTCAGAACCAATTTGCATTGGAGTTACACTTCGTTCAGCACTAATTAAACCTTTATGTTTTTGTACTGACATTGCTACCTTTAAATCTCCAAGCATACCATTTAAACATAAGATTCTTTTAGTCATTAGCATGGTTGATAAAGACCATGTTTGATCTATTGAATTTGTATGTCTACTAAACAAACCAATAGTATCATCAACTGCGGGCGAATCATATAATTCGTATTCATACTTAGGAAAGTAAGCAGATAAAGATACTTTAGCTAAAGATGCGTGTTCAATTTTTACTTTGAAACCTGCATCAATTTTATAACAGTTATCAAAATATTGAGGAATCATTTCATTATGATATGTATTATTAATTGTATGCGTTTCTGTTGTATTGCATACTTCTTCATTAGTATTTCTTTCAATATAAATGAAACCATTTTGGGTAGGTTTGTTTGTATAAGGGTGTAATGTAGACACCTTTATTATCTCAGCTTTAAATATATCTCTAAGCTGATCTTCTGCTTGATATGGTTCTATAAAACCATTGGTTAATTTATTAATAGAAGTTTGAATGTTCATACTGTTCTCCTTAAGTATGTTAGAGTTGCGTTTAAAAATTGTACTAGTAACTCAAGTAAAATTAATACATTGATAAGGACAATAATAAAAAAGAAATGTCCTGTTGTATTAAATAGAAATAAAAATATTTGATATAAAAATTCTATCATAGTATACCTCATGTTATAAATTATAGTTGCGTGCTATCATACTCTGCCTTGTCTCGATTCCCACCCCTTTGTTTTCGTTTGTGTTGTGTGATTGGTTGATCTTGTGTGTGAGTCCCGAGCGTAGCGAGATATATAGTGTGCGTAGCACTCCGTATTTGAATCTGCGTGAGGGTCGGTTGGTTAGGTACGCCGATTCACATAAAAGAGGCAAGACTCTTGCGAGCCTTGCCAAGTTGGGGAGGTTAAGCTGATGCTCCGTTGGTGTAAGTGCCTTTGATGTCTGCAAGTGCCTTGTTCAAATCTGCAAATGCTAGATCAGCTATCTTGTTAGCTGTGCTTGCGCCTTGATGTGCTTTGATTCGTTCTTCCTCTTTGGCGAGTAATGGGTGAACGTAATCTTTACCTACCATTGGTTGACCTTTGGAGTCTAGCTTGACTGACCAAGTGCCTTTGCCTGTTACATCACTTGATGGTGTCCACTCGTAATCGGCTGTATTTTCCTTGTACAAGTCCATCAAGGTGTGCATGATAGCTCTGTTTGTTTCCATTGTTCTCTTTGCAGTTATGTACTTATCTTGAGCTATCCGTAAGCTAGTGATGGCTTGTGCATAGAGTGCCAAGTTTGGGTGTTGGGTTGTTGTTTCAACCTGTACTTTACCGTTGTGATCGAGGGATTCAGTTGTTTCAACCTGATCTTCCTCTATCTCAGTCCTGAGTTGTAGCACTCTTGCATCACCTACTTCGTAGGCATACTTTTGCTTTTCGTAAAAGGCTAGGTTACCTTCAAAGTTCTTGTTCCAGAAGGGCATCTCTGGGTTCTTTGTTCCCCAGAAGTCCTTGACTATGTTATACAGCATATTCTCGCACATTTTAGCTCTGGCTTTGTGCGTTGGCTGAAGCTCTATCATTGCTGTAGTTGTTCTAACTACTGTTGCAATGTGAGATGTGTTGAAGTCGGCTAGTTTGGAAAAGCCTTTCCACCACTTGGTCGCAGTCTTGATGTCATATTGCTCGTTGTAGTTAGCGATTAGGTTGTCAGGTATAATCTTTGTTTCTACTTTCTTTGTGTTTATTCCAGCTTTTAGTTTCTTTGTTGTGCTAGTCATTTTGTTCTCCTATGTTTTGACTATTGTATTTTATTGCTATTAGAGTAATTAACAATACCCCCAACGTAAGCACAGATTTAGGTTCTCTGCTTGCGACATTATGTCTGCACCGAGCCGTCTTGCGACGTGCGACCTAATGTTGCTACTCTTAGCAGAGGTTCTCAATCTGTGCTGAAGTGACTCTGTTTCCGTGTTATTTCTCTTTTAGTAAGAAAAACACCAACGAAGAACGAAGTCTTGTATAAATAGTGTCATGGCAAATTCGCAATGAGGGGGTTGAGCGAAGTGCTAAGATGCGGCGCAAGAGAGGGCGTTGTATTCAAAGTGATTTGTAAAAGGGAGAACCATGCGTAGCTTGGTTCGGAATAATCACTTTGAATAGTGCTATGTTGACATCCATGAGCGATGTAACGCCCGAGTTGGTTGGCATGAGTGCGTTAGCAAGTATCTTTGCGAACCGAAGCCATGACTCCTTTTGAGTGATGAGGCAGGACCGTTGAGCGTACAATCCTGACGGATAGCTCGCTTTTCGTAAGCGAGATAGACTATAGGATTAGCGATTACATAGAAAGGTGTTGTACCTTTCTATTCCGCGTTCTCTTTGCATATTCTTTAGTGATAGACATGAGCATGGATATGCGAACGAATCGAGATTCGTCATGGCTATTGATAAAGAATGTGAGACCTTTGGTCTTTTGTTGCGATGTTGTGACAGTGTGTTCACATTACATCTTGACACGGTATTTTGAGTAAGTCATAAGGGGGGGTAAGGGGGGGATCAATAATGAGTA
>Ga0098054_1001405_pt1 | contig 12098 bp, 13 predicted proteins | sample 16_taG_FD_75048 | JGI IMG/M metagenome (GOLD analysis project Ga0098054, IMG submission 75048) | Marine viral communities from the Subarctic Pacific Ocean - 16_ETSP_OMZ_AT15313 metaG | ecosystem: Environmental > Aquatic > Marine > Oceanic | place: Pacific Ocean | collected 2015-01-18
CATCTTCGCGCAGGCTTGCCCATGTTGTGGCCGAGCCTTGCTTGTCAGCGTCGATCAGAAGCACCCGGTGGCCTTGGCGTGCCAGACAGCCCGCCACGTTCACGGATAGGGTGGTTTTGCCGACGCCGCCTTTTTGGTTCAGGAAAGATATGATCATGAGTCCACCTCACCACATTCGTGGGAAGGCGTAAAGCCACAAACCCACATTTGTGCATTTTAATTCTGGTATGCGCCTCGCTTATTGCAGAAGGCCAGAAAGTGCTTATCGGCATCCTTCACGTCGATAGCCTTGTCATGCACCCATGACCGCCACTCGTTTTCCAGCACGTAGACGTCCCACCCGGGCGCAAGACGCCGCGCCTCATCATGTGTGTCTGGTTTTCTGAACCGCAACGCCAGGAAGGAGGGGGCGACCACCGCCTCAGCCCCCTTAGGGCGAAATACAACATTATCGCTTTCGATGCTCATGGTGTAGTCGGGGAGATGGTCGTGTACCGCGTCATCCTCGATGATCTTCGAAATCAATCGCCTGAATTCTTTCGTGGTTGAGCCTGACCCGCACTTGTCGCGCAAGTGTTCGAGCCCACACTTCCACTTGGGTTGTGCGCCGCAATGCTTGCGGGCCAGTTCATAGAGCCGCCGTTCAAGCGGTTTTCGGAGGAAAAAATACTGCTTGTTCAATGTCAGAACATGATTGTTCTCGATGGCATCAAACACCCAATCCGACAGTGTGATCTCGACATCCTGCATCCGACCGTCACGTGTCTCCCGAACGATTTCCGCTGACTCGATCAGGCCGAACACCTTAAAATATTCCTTGCCGCCTTGGCGGATATTCGTCTCGATCTGCGTGCCTTGCAGACGCCGCAGCGCATCCTTCAAGAGCTGGTAGCCTTGGCCCGAGGTCTGACGGTTCGTCGCCACCAGCAAATCATGAGCCTTGAACCGCATCGACCGGTTGACTTTGCGGCCTTCATTGAGTGCAGCCATGCACTGACTGATACAGTAGATCAGCACGTCACGGTCATGGACTGTGGCCAGCCCGTAGCGTGACGGTGAAACCTCAATCGAATTATCACCATTCTGGTAGCGTCGCGGCTTCATGTCCGGCTTGGTCGAGAGGGTAAACACTGGATGTTCCATCGAGGCCATGTCGCCTTTCGGCACCGCGTCTACAATGTCGCAAACGAACAGGTCTTTTTGCGGATGCCGGTCGGGCAGGAGCGGGGAGCGTGCATTCGTCATTTCACACACCCTCTGCTCAGCTCACGATTCGTCATTTCACACACCATGGCTCACTATCGTCATTTCACACACCGATCGTCAAGAGTCGTCATTTCACACACCAGCAGCCTGTGAGTAACTTTTCTCAGCTATCGTCATTTCACACACCGAGTTTCGTCATTTCACACACCAGACTTCGTCATTTCACACACCAGACCTCTAGAAAAAATCATTTTTTTCAGTGTGTTATTGACCATTTTCCAAGGTGTAACTCTATTATAACTCTATTTAACTCCCTCAGAACGCGAAGCCTTTAACAAATTCAAACATCGTCCCCCTGTTCAAGAAGTCATGTTTGAACCACAGCCATCTTCTGTTTCTTCTTGAATCTCTTGAGTGTGACGATTCTGTTTGGTTATCAAAGAAACCAAAATGGAAGTCAGGAGATCCAATGTTCCGACAGCTAGCACGCAGCCATGACCATAGGCACATCCAAAAATCCTTGGATCGTCAGGAACGTATTTCTCAAAAGTGCATCGAATTCTCTCATAACGCATCTGCCGCCTTCGCGGTTGACGAAGCCGAAAATCAATACTCTCCGGACTTTGACCTAACCTCTTGGACTATCGGCGAAGGGAAACAGTTTTACTCACCCATCTCGTCGTTTGAACCACTGGAGGTCACAGACAACAGCGTTGTATTTCAGTCAGACATCACAACACTAGAAAATGAAAACAACACGTTTGAGTGTGTCGTAACCGGCAGTGGATCAAAAGAGCATGCGATTATTGTCTTTCATCATTGGTACGCCCGCAACCGGTATCCAAAATTTGCGAAATTCTTTGCGTCAAAAGGGATAACAGTGGTTGAAGCAACGCTTCCGTACCACTTTGATCGTGGCTGCAGTGACTCTGCCGAAGACAATTTTTTGAGCGCGAATATCGGGCGCACTGTTTGGGCAATGAGACAAGCCGTGTTGGATGGCCGTAAAATTGTTGGTTGGCTTCATGAGCTTGGCTTTGCGAAGATATCTGTCGTGGGCATGTGTATCGGTGGCACCGTTGCCGGTCTGATCGCCGCGCAAGACGAGAAGGTCGACAAAGCCGTTCTGATGGTGACGCCCATGAGTCCTGCCGATCTTGTCTGGAGCGCCGAAACCATGAAACCGCTTCGGGAACGTATCGAAACCAACATGTCTCTAGAGGAGCTGAGAGCTGCCTGGAGCATCATCAGCCTGAACATGCACACGTTTGGTCTCACCCGCCGGGGGCTGGAAAAGATGGTCATCCTGGGTGAAGAGGACACTATCGCGCGCCCGGAAGGGTCAGAATGGATGATAAAGTTTTTACAAAAAACCGGACACTCACCCGAGCTTCTACGGCTTGGCTGTGGACATTCATCCATCGGAGTCTTTCCGTACAATCTGATCGCGGCCTGGAAGGTTTTGCATTTCTTGAAGGAATGGCCAACATGGCAAGAGCTATGGGATGCGCGCCTTTTGATAGGTGGTATTGACTTGACCGAAGGACCACGGAAATACAGATTTTTTGATCACTGGAGATCTTGAGGGACGAACAGCCCCCTGAACTCGGGATCAACATAGTAGCGCAGCTTTTGCGCGACGGCGGTGGCTTGACCCTGCACGCGCAGGAGCTGGTTTTCCGGGCGGAGCTGCATGATTTCATCGGGGGTGAGCAGATCGCGGCCCGTGAGGTTGTTGCTGAAGCTGGGGCCATCACCGGGTTTGAAGCTGTCGGTCTGGAATCCGGTGGTTTCCTGACCGATCATCTGGCTCAGCCACTTGGCTGTCTCAAAATCATTCACTCCGAAGACCTGTTGCACCCCGGCATTGGCAATGAATGTGCCCGCGCGTTCGCCGTAGAGGTCCTTGAGTTGGCTCATATCCTGCAGAATGGGCCAGAGCTGCAGCCCATAGCCCGCCATCAGCCCCATGGCGCGCTCCACGGCCTCCAGACGGCCTAGGGCGGCAAACTCGTCCAGGAGGAACAGCGTGGGCGTCTTGAGGCGCTGTGTGCCCCCCTGAGCGTCTGCGGGGCCGCTCTGAGGTCTCACGGACGCCTCAGCGTCCCGTGCGATGTCCTGAAGGGCCTGAGACACCAGAAGGCGCAGCCAGCGGCTGTAGGCGTCCATCCGGTTCGGTGGCAGCACCAGAAACACCGAAGCGATCCGGTGGCGCAGATCGGAAAAGTGGAAATCCGACCGCGATAGCACTTTGGCAATGCGCGGGCTGTCGAGAAAATGGGTGTGACGCTGTGCGTTGGATAGCACCGAGGCCGCTTCGCGATCCGCCTTGCCCAGAAAGCGGTTGGCGGCGCGGGCGATCAGCCCGCCCGCCGCATCGCTGTCTTGCATCAGCTCCAGCAGAGCGCGGAGCTTTTCCGGGGGCAGGGTGAGATATTCCCGGACGGTGGCAAGTGTCCGGCGGTTGGGGTCCTCGTGGCAGACGCAGAACATGATCAGACCGCCAAGGATGGCCTTGGCTTCCTCGTTCCAGTGTGCCTCCGTCACCTGTCCCGGCGGGTCCATGACCAGCGCCTCTGTCAGGGAGGCCGCATCCTCACCCAGATCAAGGCTGTCCGGTGCCAGCCGGTCGAGCGGGTTGTAGGCGGCAGAGGACATCCCCGAGACCTCAAACGGATCGAGGACATGGACTGTTCCGAACCGCCACCGGGCTTCCCCGGCGATCCGGGCATTCTCGCCCTTGGGGTCGATGACCAGGACCGAGCGTTCCGTCGCCAGCAGGTTCGGGATCACGGTGCCGACGCCTTTCCCGGCCCGCGTCGGGGCGAGGGTGATCAGATGGGCCGGTCCGTCATACCGCAGCAGCCGTCCGGTGTGCGGGTTGCGCCCGATCAGAAGGCCGTCTTCCCGCTGGAGTTTCTTCAGCTCCTTGCGGTTGGCGAAGCGGGCGGAGCCGTGGCTGTCACCGGTCAGCCCGAAGAAGGCATCGGCCCCGGAGGCCATGCGCCAGTACTGGAACCCAAAGACAGCGCCTATGAGCATGAGGGGTCCGAAGACCAGCCACTGCCACGCGCTCTCGCCGGGCGGCTGGTCAAAGAAGGCGAAGACGAAGGGCGTGGCGACAAGTGCCCCGATCATCGCGCCGAAGAGGACAGCGCCGATCATCCAGCCCAACAGGATGGGCGTGAAGATCAAACGACCGAAGAACCGGAACAGCCCTCCGAGGATGAGCATCACGCCCCGCATCAGGAGGGGGTTTCCGGATCAGAGCCGGACGGGGCAGGGGAGGGCGGCCCCGAGGGAGTTCCCCAGTCCGCGAAGGCCTTGCGGTCCTGTTCGCGGGGGAGGTTGCGGATCAGCCGGTCGAGCATCGCGGCGGCACTGGAATCCCGTTCCGCCAGGTCCATGAGCGCACCGCCCAAGATCACCTTGCGCCGTGTATCCAGCTTGCGCTGTCTGGTGGCTTCCCGGTTCTTCAGTGCCTGAAGCCGGGCCTTGGCCTGGGCGTAGCGTTTCTCGGCCCGTTCAAGTTCGGTTTCTGCCAATGCGCGTCTCCATCTTTGAAAAGAGCAGGTGGACAGGTGGGTCTTGTCAGATCGATCGATAGCGCTTACCCGTAGGCCTGTAAAGGACAAGGGCGCACTTATGCAAACTCTTCACCTGCGGCTTCGAGATTTGCGTGCGATCTCTCTGGGGCAAAGCCCCGGCCGATGGCCATCCCCTTCGCTGCGTGCCGCCGCGACATGGAAGGGCGCGCCGCCCCTTCCAAACCATCCCAGCCCAACCTCAGCGGTTGGATCGCGTCCCGCAAGGTCGCGCCAGCGTCTCGCCCGATGCCCCACGGTGGGGGCCGGTCTACCGCTGGCGTCTCCCTTGCGGGAGGTATCGCGCGGTGGTGCTGATGCCCCTTCGCGATACCGGGTTTGCCTCCGGCAAACCGCCAGTGATCTGTCCCCATATCCCGCCCCCCATGAGGCCGGGGATATGGGGGCAGATCACTGGCAAGCCCGCGCCTCAGTGAGCCAGAGGCTCGCTTCGGGCGGGCTGTCTTTTCCCCTCGGATCGCGCCGGTTTGGGGCGCGATCTGACGGAGAAAAGACGACTGATCCGGTGGCCAATATCGGGGTATCGGCACGGATTAGGTCCGCCGCGTGCGGGCGTTTGCATCACGGGCGAGGGGAGGGCGCATGGCCAGCTACCACCTCTCCGTGAAGACGATCAAACGCAGCGCCGGGCGCTCTGCCACGGCTGCTGCCGCCTACCGTGTCGGAGAGCGCATCGAGTGCCAGCGCGAAGGCCGCGTCCATGATTACACCCGCAAGCAGGGTATCGAGGAGACCTTCATCCTGACCCCGAAGGATGCCCCGGATTGGGCCTCGGACCGGTCCCGCCTCTGGAACGAGGCCGAGGCCAGCGAGACCCGCCGCAACTCCGTCACCGCCCGCGAATGGGAGCTGGCGCTGCCGTCCGAGATCAGCGCCGAGGCCCGGTCGCAGATCACCCGCGACTTCGCCCAGGAGCTGGTCAGCCGCTACGGCGTGGCCGTCGATGTGGCGATCCATGCGCCCCACCGCGAAGGCGATCAGCGCAACCATCATGCTCACGTCCTGACCTCCACCCGCAAGCTGGAAGCCGGGGGCTTCACAGCCAAAACCCGCGTGCTCGATTCCGCGAAGACCGGCGGCGTCGAGATCGAGCAGATGCGCGGCCTCTGGGCCGAGTTGCAGAACCGCGCGCTGGAGCGTGTCGGAGGAGTCGAGCGTGTCGATCACCGGTCGCTTGAGAAGCAGCGCGAGACGGCGCTGGATCGTGGCGACAAGCTGACGGCCGAGGAGTTGGACCGCGACCCCGAGCTGAAGCTGGGGCCAGCGGCCAATTCCATGGAGCGACGGGCGAAAGCTGTGGCCGAACGTCAGGGCCGGGAATACGTCCCCGTCACTGAGCGCGGGGCCGTGGTCCATGCCGCCCGCCAGGCGCGCGCCGCTTTCCGCGAAATGCGTGAGCGGCTGGATATCGCGCGGGAGACTTATGGGGCCGAGCGGGACGCAGGGCAGGGGCGCGTATCCGCCGGTTTGGCCGCACTCAGGGCCGCGACCGCGAAAGATCGCAGCAGCGAGCGCAACCCGGAGGATTTCCGGGAGCGGTTGTCGCAGGTCGTGGGCCGGTCACGGGATCAAGACGACGCGCCGAAGCCGGAAGGTCGCAATTACGCGCGTAAGCGGCTGAAAGAGATCATGGAGAAAGACGCGGGCCGCGATGGTCAGTCGGCGGTTCACAAGCTGGATGGTCACAGCGAGTATGATCTGGGCGAGGACACAAGCCGCGAGGCGCGCAAGCCGTCCGTGAACGAGCGCCTGAAGGACGTGCTGAACAAGCCGCGCGAAAAGCTGGAAATTGAGGACGAGCGCGACCAGGAGAAGGATCAGGAGGTCGAGAAGGATAGGGAAATCGACCGTGATCCAGGTCTCAGTCACTGACGAGGCGATGAGAGGTCGTTTCCCCATTCTTCATGGGAATGCTCGCCTGAGAGAACCCGACACCAACAAGGAATGAAATCACGCCGGTTGCCGTCTTGAATTCGCGCACCCTGATCGCATTCTGCGTCACGCGCGTTCTGGCAGTGACAAGGATTTTCTCCTGCCCATCACTCCCAACCGTCCGCATGATCCACAGACCGTACCAGCTTGGTCCCTTGCGTTCAGGATCGGCTTTGCACAGCACTTCGACCGTGTGTCCCTCCTCAGCAAGTGCCCGAAGGCCTTGTTCGGTGGTGACGTTTAGTTCGAGGTCAATCGTCTGGTTCATCGCGCATACCAACAGAAACAATGATGGTCGTCTTGTGCCTGAATCTAACGAAGGCATCAATCGTATATTATCGAGTTAGATTTGGCTCGATAGAGATCAGTGATCCCGGCAGTGCGCCGGTATCGCTTTGAGCGATAGACAGGGCAGGGGATCGACGGGCTGGCGCCCGCTCACCCCAACCCAGACAGCTTCCAAATACTGTTGATCCGCCTGCCATCCCGGCAGGTCCGAGAAAACCGGCAAGCGCCGCCTGTGGCGTCGGTTCCGGTCGAGAATTCCGGTTCCTCCCACGCGCGGGCGCGCGGTTCCCTCCCAAATTCACGCCCTCCACCCGGTTGTCACGGCCCCGCCAGGCCGCAGGACGGGCTTTGCCCTTACCTGCTCTGCCGTCCGGAATGCATGGGCATTCCAGACAACAGAGAAGGAAGGCCCGCCCATCGGCGGAAAGGGAAAGAGACCCGGCCCGCGTCACTTGAAGGAGGGTCACAAATGACCGCAGAAAAGTTTGACGTTTATTCCCATGTCACCAATCAGATCATCGCGCAGATCGAGGCGGGAACGCCGCCCTGGCGCAAGCCGTGGACCGGCGGAGGGGCAGGGGTAAGCTTGCCGGAACGGTTCAACGGCGAGGCCTATCGGGGCATCAATATCCTGATGCTTTGGGCGACAGCGATGGCTAAGGATTACAGATCAGCCCGCTGGATGACGTTCAATCAGGCCAAGCAGCTTGGGGGCCATGTTCGCAAGGGCGAGAAATCCGCCACGGTCGTGAAATACGGCACCGTCGAGCGCGAGGACGAAAACGGTGAGGAACGCCAGATCCCCTATGCCAAGGCCTACCGGGTGTTCAACGCCGATCAGATCGAGGGCTTGCCCGCTGAATTCTACATCCTGCCCGATCCGCCCCGTGATCTTGGCACCGTGGCCGACCCCGAGCTGGAGGCGTTCTTTGCCGCGACCGGCGCACAGATCGACGTGACCGAGGAGCCGCGCGCCTACTACAACATCAAGACTGACCGGATTCATATGCCGCCGATTGGCACGTTTCACAGGGCCGCAGGGTATTACGGCACCTTGGCGCATGAGCTGACCCATTGGACAGGCGCGACAAAGCGGCTGGACCGCTTAGGCCGGTTCAATGACCGTAAGGCTTACGCGTTTGAGGAACTGGTCGCGGAGATCGGAAATTGCATGCTTTGCGCGCAGATCGGGGTGGAGCCTGAATTCGACCAGAGCGCGGCCTATGTCGAAGGATGGCTTGAAGCGATGAAGGAAGACAGCCGCGCGATATTCCGCGCCGCCTCCGAGGCGCAGAAGGCGGTGGATTACATCATGGACCGCACCGCGCAGGCCGACCGGATGGCCGCCGAGTAGCAGCCGCACCACTGAAATGATCGAGGCCCCCGTCAGGAGGCGGGGGCCTTTTGCGTTGTGGTGTGATCCTGGCCAAGGGCGGTTTCAGGGTGACCTGTCGGCGGGCAACCTGAAGGCCACCCGCCGACAGGCCCGGCGCTTCGCGCGGACAGGCATGAAATGCCCGGAGGGCCGTTTGGGGCGTTGTCAACTTAACTCGCTGGCGCCGAGGAAATGGCCTGTTTTGGAGCGTCAGATGCTCGCGGCGCCCTTCCAAGCGTCGAAGGCTTCGATTCGATGATAGCGTGTTGCGTTTGCGGAACGGCGGCTGGCGGGAACTGAGAAACGGTTTCGGACGGCAGTGTGGCAGGCTACAAACCGTTGCAACCCGCCCGGAGAGCGAAATCCTTGCATGCAACGCTCTCGTTTTCGAAACGGTAGATGGCTGTTTTCCGCCCTGTTGTTCAAGCCCTTGTGGGAACGATGTTCGAGACCGGATGCGACTTCACGTTTGGCCGCTCCGTAGGATCGCAGCTTGTCTGTGACGATCCGTTTGGGCAAGCCAAACCGCTTGATCAGCGCCTTCAAAAGACGCTTTGCGGCACGCTTGTCGCGTCTGGATTGCAGGATTTCCTCCAGAACAAGCCCGTTCTGATCGACCGCGCGCCAGAGCCAGAACTTCCGCCCCGATATCGTTACCACAACCTCATCGAGATGCCAGATATCGCCGGGACGGGCCTGGCGTCGACGCAAATTCCGGGCAATTTGAGGGGCAAATTTCGCCGCCCAACGCCGGATCGTCTCATAGGAAACGTCGACGCCACGGTTCAGGAGTATTTCCTCGACCTCGCGTAGGGAGAGGTTGAAACGCACATAAAGCCAAACCGCGTGCGTGATGATCTCTGGCGGAAAACGGTGGCGCTTGTAGCTGACAGTCGTACTCATGCGTAGCAACTACGAAAAATATCCAACGCTGCCAACGGACCCGTGTTAACGTGACAATTCCGGTCACCTTTCTTCCGACCGACAAGAGCCACAACGCCGAAAGCATCCTGGGCATGATGCCCGAAGGCGCCGAGGTGTTCAAAGGTCGCATCAACCAGGAGATCTCGGTCACCTTCGACGAGTCCGGGGTCTATGGCATTAAGTGCCTGCCGCATTACGCGCTCGGAATGGTCGCGCTCATCGAGGTGGGCGACGACCTGCCCAATCTCGACGACGCCATGGAGGTGCAGAATCCGGGGCAGGCAGCCGCGCGGATGGCGGTGCTGTTCGAGCAGGTCGGTCAGAACGACGCGGCCGAGAGTGACTCCACCGACGAGGCCGGGGCCGAGGAAGACGCATCCAACTAAGCAGTGTGCGGGCCGCGGGATCGCGGCTCGCCACTTCCACCGACGGGAGAGATATCATGCACGATCACGACGACTCCACCCAGGACGCGTCGCTTGACGCACGCGACGAGAAGATCACCGAGAAGGACCGCGGCCTGAGCCGGCGCAGCCTGCTGACCGGGACCGCTGGACTGGCCGCTGGCGGGGTTCTGACGGCGCCGGCTGCTTTCGCGCAGCACGCGCACGGACCCGGGGTTCCGGAAGGCCACCCGCACTACCGCAACAGTCTCAGCGAGAGAATCTACACTGTGAATCCGGTTCATTCGGACATGGCAGACATCGCCGAGAATCCCGCCAACGTCCCGCCACCGATCAACCGGACCGAACCGACGACGGTCGAGATCGAGCTCGAGACCATCGAGGTAGAGGCGCACCTGGACGTCAGCAGCAGCTTCCGGTTCTGGACGTTCAACGGCACCGTGCCGGGCCCGATGCTGCGGGTTCGGGTGGGCGACGAGGTCGTGCTGAAGCTGAAGAACAACCCGGACAGCTGGTATGCGCACAATATCGACCTGCACGCGGTGACCGGGCCGGGCGGCGGTGCCGAGGTGACGACCGTGGCGCCGGGCGAAGAGGCGTCGTTCCGCTTCAAGGCGCTGAACCCCGGGCTTTACGTGTATCACTGCGCCGTGCCGCCGGTCGTGCTCCACATTGCTAACGGCATGTATGGCATGATCCTCGTCGAGCCGGAGGACGGCCTGCCCGAGGTCGACCGCGAATACTACGTCATGCAGGGCGAGATCTATACCGAGGAACCCTTCGGATCGACTGGCCTTCTGACCGAAAGCTATGAGAACGCGGTCGAGGAGCGCCCGCAATTCTACGTCTTCAACGGGCATGTCGGCGCGCTCACCGAGCATTATCCGCTTGAGGCGAATGTCGGAGAGCGTGTGCGTATCTACTTCGGTGTCGGGGGGCCGAACAAGATGTCGTCGTTCCACGTCATCGGCGAGATCTTCGACCGCGTCTATCTCGAGGGATCAGTCACCAGCCCGCCGCTCGAGAATGTGCAGACGATCAAGGTCGCGCCTGGCGGGTCCGGCATCGTCGAGTTCGATTGCGAGGTTCCGGGCCGCTACGTCCTGGTCGACCACGCGCTCGGCCGTGCCGAGAAGGGTCTCGCCGGCTACTTGAACGTCGCGGGGGAAGAGAACCCCGAGATATTCGAGTCGATCGAGGAACCGCACCCGATCGACGAGTGATCGCTCGGGGGTCCGTCACACCGCTGGCGGACCCTCGCCCTCGTGCGTCCGCCGGCGAAGGCGGCCTCGCACCTATTCCGATCCGGCACCGGCAGGGCGGCGCCGACCTCGTTGAGCCTCCGCGAGCTTTGCCGGCCCAATGCCCACGAGCGCCACTCACAGGGGACGCAAGATGAACTCCGCAACAACGCTTCTCTCAGCGGCTGTCGCCGTAACCGCCTTCACAATGCCTGTCGTGGCACAGGACAGCGAATTTCAGATGCCGGAACAATGCACTGCTGCCGCCTCGGCAGCCGACGACATGGACAATTCGTCCATGGGCCGTGGGAACCTGCACGCCGATCACTCGGACGACATGCACGGCAACGACCCCAGCGGCGCGATTGGCATGATGGCCTAGCTGGCCCGAAGCTGCATATTTGGGCTTCTTCTGGAACAGTACATGAACGTTATGTGTCTGAATTCTGTAGATACATCACGACGTTTTCGGCCGGCATTTTGAACCCGCGCCCATCGGAGACCCGCTCAGTGCTAATCGGATACTTTGGTCTATTGGGATTGATTGCCACAATCCGGTAGAGATCTCCGCGTGACTTGAAGGTCCGGCCATAGTCAGATGGCTCAAGGCCAAAATGTGGGGCAAGAACTTCAAAGAGCGCTTTGTCTGGCGAATAGATCGCGCCGTCCTCCATTGGAATGCCGACGCGGAAACTAATGTCGAAGCCATGACGCAGATCGATGTCGCTCAGCTCGCCACCTTCAACCGTCAACCCGTGCGTCTCCGCCACCTTGAGGCACGCTTGCGTCATGTCCCGGCGCAGCTTCTCGCAGAGTGGGGGAGTAAGGTTGCGCGGCGGCGGTACCTTTGTGTTTGTTTGGGCTGGCAGCTTGGCGGTTGGCGACCGCTGCTTTGTCTTGTTCTTTTTCACATCAACGCCTTTGCTTTATAAACCGTGCCCCGCGATATTCCCATGTCGCGTGCAATTTCCGTAGGCGACATGCCCTCTGTCAGCTTCGCCCGAATGGTGGCCATATCGATTTTCGGGAGGCGGCCGCGATACACGCCACGTTGCTTGGCAGCGAGAATGCCCTCGGCCTGCCGCTCACGCCGCAGGTTTGTCTCGAACTCGGCAAAAACACC
>Ga0098054_1001409_pt1 | contig 12092 bp, 11 predicted proteins | sample 16_taG_FD_75048 | JGI IMG/M metagenome (GOLD analysis project Ga0098054, IMG submission 75048) | Marine viral communities from the Subarctic Pacific Ocean - 16_ETSP_OMZ_AT15313 metaG | ecosystem: Environmental > Aquatic > Marine > Oceanic | place: Pacific Ocean | collected 2015-01-18
ACCTGTTGTATCTTGACCTCTTTGTTCTTCTTGCTGTTCCTGAAGTTCATCATCAATTGGAATCATATTTAGATCAGGCTCACCAGTTGGTGGTACCACTTCTTGAACAGGTTCTTGAGGAAGCGGTCTAGCAGATCCCGGAACTATATGACCAGAGACACGAGGTACTAGATTTGGTGTAGCAGGCTCAACGATTCCTGAATCCATTGCATTCTCTATACTTGCTCCTTCATTAAGAGCACCCTCTATTCTACCTGGTTCTTCAGTTGTTGATTCTAGTACTTCAACTTCTTCATATGAAGGACTAACAGTTAATAGAGGTTTACCTTGAGCTTCTCTTTCAACGTTAGCTTGTCGTAACCATTCTTTATGTCTTGCTATATCCTCGGCTGTCATTGGACGAAGCTGAATAACAGTGTTATCATCAACGACTTCTTCTTCAGTCGGTTCCTGTCGGGCTTCCCATGGTTTCTCATCACCTGTAAACACACCTTGAACAGCTTCAATTGCACCTGGATCAGTAACTTCTTCCCATTCACCAGCACCACCTCGTTGCCAGTAGTATTTACCACCATCATGCCTGTATTTATTTCCATGCTCATCTGACCAATCAGCAGAGACACCTATCTCATCTAGTCCTACCTGATCTAATGCAACATCTTCCTGAGGAGGAACAGGAGCACGTGCCGCAATTGGAGCTTCTCCTCGTCGGGCCCTACTGATCATTGTTTCAAATTCTTCTAACGTTCCACCATTACTAAGATGTCCTTCAAGCAATGCTCTTACTTGTTCACGTTGTCCTCTATCATATCGCCTTTGAGCTCTATCACCCTTAAAGTTTCTTATACTTTCAAATATTCCTGGACCAAACTTTTCTCTATTAATTTCTCTAGTTCTACCAATAAGATCTAGTGCTGGCATCCTTTGTGATTCTAATTCAAGTATCTCTCTATCAATTCTGTTTACTGTATCTTCTTGATCAAACATGAATGGGTTCATATCAAAAGGATTTGTGGTTAAGTTTCCTTGAGCATCGGCATACTGTGGAATCTGACGATCACCTTGCGTTGTTGTAATTGTAGTTACCCTGTTTGGTCCTCTACTATTTCTTTCACGTATTCTCTCCAGCCCATCTTGATATCGACCCCAAATAACCCTACCTTCCGGATGGTTTGCGAATGATTGTTCCACGGACAGGATGGCTTCAGCATCGGCCTCTGCCTTTGTCATATCAGGATTAGCCCTCATCATATCATTCGATGTTTGGGCAGCTCTGTTTCCTATCAATGTCCATGCAAGTTGATTCTGGGAAACATCATCATCCCATACTGCATCATTGGCTGTAATGCCTGCTATAGCACGTGCATCAGCTTCAACAGTTTGAAAGCTTTCGTCAACAGCAGCATCTACTACATCTCTTACCATTGATGGGGGACGATTACCGCTACGCGTATTTTGGCCTCCGTAACGTCCTCCACCACCACTACTGCCACCGATACGTGTGGATACCCGTCTTCTATCTCCTGCACCAGCATTAAATTCCCGACGACGTGTGTCTTGTTGTGAATGGAAACGGAACGCTTGGTTGGCTGCACCTGGGATACCTTGAACAATGTTAGCTTTAGCATCAACCCAATCATCAATTGCTCTATCAATTCTTTTATTATGAGCTTCAATCCCTTCAGTTTCTAGTAGGGCTTGCTGATGAGATAGGTCCCACCAACGGCTTCTAGCACCCATATAATTCGATGCATAACGTCCACCTGTGGTAGCATCTACTTCTGGTCGGGGTTCCTCATCATTTACGGATGATATTGAATATATACCTAAAGCGGCATCGATTGGATTAACTGTAACAGGCATCATTCACTTCCATTGTTTAATGCGGCAACTAATAGTGCCAACATATCAGGGTCATCAGCTAACTGATCAACTGCAGATTGTGTTCTTCCTGGGTCAGTTCCAAATTGCTTAGCAATATCGGCACCTTCATTTCCACCACCAACACCAAGTCCACCCCCAGTTATTTCACCTTCTATCAATTTGTTTAAGTCACTAAACATCTCTTTAGTTTCTGCAGCGCTCTTCTCTGCTAGCTCTTGTTCTCTAGCACTGTTAGCAGCTAGTCTTCCCCAATATTCTGATTCTTCAGTTTTAGCTTCTTCAAGGTCAGCTTCAGCAACTGCCAATCCTGTCAATCGGGCTTCATCAATAGCTAACTGCTCAGCTTGTTGCATTTGAGCAAACTGAACACCACCACCTTGGTATGCTGAGGCTAATCGTCTATCACGTTCGGCGTTAGCAATATCTCTGGCTTGTTGTTCTCTTTGAAAGGCTGATGATTCCAACAAGCTTCTTTCTTCTTCAGTTAAACCAAGTGTTCCCGCATTCATACGAGCTTCTAAGTCACGCATCCGGTCTTCACTTTTTTGGTCATATTCAGAGAAGGATGATCCACTATTTAGCCATCCTCCAACAGCACCGATACCGGCACCAACACCTGCACCTATTGCTGTTCCAACACCAGGAACCACCGAACCTATCATTGCACCTGTTCCGGCACCTTGTACGGCACCTGACCCTGCACCTGTCCATTTACTTTCAGCCATTATTAATCCTTATATTATTATTAATTGTTAAACTATAGATTTTCACTGCAATTCTCTACTTCGACAGTTACATTTTGTGATTTTACATAAATCTTTTCATGATGTGAATCTATCATTACACCAAAATTATACGTACCTGGTTCTAGTGCTATGCACTTATACATACAATATTGTCTTCTATAGAATTCTTTCTTTATCAGAATCCGATGTCCATCAAAAGATCCTTGATCTCTCATTGGGTCTTGATCTTTAGGACCAGCCCAAGAACTAGTTGTTAACCCAGTTGACATAAACGAAGTCTCATCAAAGAATCTTCCTTTCGTTGTAAGACCCCAAGTAGCTTCACCATTCTGTGTAAGGTACATGAACGTAGTAAATCTATGCTGAGGAAACACTGTCTTATCACCATATTCTGCTATAGGAGATTCTACAACTTCAACATCAAGCCAACAACGATATGTCACTAGAGCTCTATGTTCAAGCCTGATTGTCTTAAAGGAATCAGCTACATGATTCACATTCGACAAAACAACTTGGCTAGATGGAATAGTTTGTGCATTTGATTGGTCAGTAATTTCCTTAATGTTTTCACGTTTCCATGTATTGGTATGTGCGGTCCATCTATAAGCAGCTCTTTCTCCATCTATAAAGTTACCATATCCATTTCCTGTCGTGAACTGATGTGATACACCTCCAACAACAGATAGCTCACCTTTTACAATCTCTGGAAAGTCAACGCTTTCTTCGGCTAAATCAGCGGCAATGATCTGTTGATTAATATATCTACGACCATCTGAATTGTTTTCGGCTATTTGATCCCAGTCAGCAGGCTGTCCAGTAGATATAGCGTTCGGTTTAACGTATGGCATTATGCCCCCAATACTTTTGCATCGATCATCCAATCACACAAATTAACGTTGTTTGATTCAGTTGCAATACGCACCCTGATTCCATCCCATGTATACTGGCTTTCAAATATCTTAACGAAAGATATTCCATATCTTCTCCACCCATCTATCGGATCATTAACAGTACCTATCTGACGGTTATGTCCTTTACTATTTCTAGTCGTATAACCCAACGTTGACCAGTTTCCTACACCATCTTCTATTTCTATTTTCATCCACCAATAATCTTGATTTGATAATCCTTGACAATCAGGTCCTGCCATAACATTAAAGTGTACCCTTAATACTTCACCAGGCTCAATGACATAATTAATATTAAGTTGTTCAGTACTACCAGCATTTCCATGTGCAATTGTTTGCCAAGCCCCTGTATACGCTGTAGGTGCGGCATCACTGTTTGCTCTCTTTACCCACTTCTCCAAGATAGGATCATCACTAAACTTGATATGTTTATTAGATACAAATTCGGTTCTTGTGTTTACTTGTTCTATATCACCAGTCGATATCGCTAGTGCATTATAAAACCCATCGGTCTCATTAAGGTTATTCGAAGGCTGTCCTTCAGTTCCTACGTTATAAACTAGTTTGCTCATCTGTATTGATTCCTCGCCCATAGTTGCCAACCGGCAAGGGCAAAATATTTATTAACATCAGTATTAATTGCACCGGTAAGTATTCCAACGGTTCCTGCTATAACACCTTGAGAGCTTTTAAATTTAACTTCTATTGTACATAGCTCGGAACCAATAGGACAACTGAATGGTAGATCAATTGTTATGGCACCTGTTGTTATCTCACCTGTTCTTGCAATCAATACATCGTTACAGAATACACCGATCTCTGAGATAGTATCTTCACCTCTGACGAAATACGAAGGCACGCCTTCATCATAAATAACTTTATATGCGGTTCTTCTTTCTAATGATAACGTAACACCACCATATATCATTCCTTCATTACTTCTAAATATTAATGTTTCTGCTCCGGTATTTGTATCTATACTATTCCAGAACGGATTCCATTCATCTTCTTCCCAGTTAGTCATGAAGATAGTATTAGGACCTAAATCACCCTGTTCAACATCTTCATTTGCAGGGGCAAACGTTGACTGATGATAACTTTGTGTAGGCATATACGTTGACAAGGTATTATCACCATAAACATTATTCTCAACTACAGGATCTACAAAATGTTCATGTGTTATCGTTTCAAGAGGCATATTGTTTTGATCTAATTGGCCATTAACTTGTTGCGCTATAGCATTAGCTTCATCATTAACATGATCAGCTTTAAATTGATCTCCAGGCATTCCACCATGTGTTGTCCAAGTTCTAGCCATCACTTCCTCTGTGTGTTATTACTTTCTGTTTACCATCCATATATTCAATATGATAGCTGATAATGTGGAACTTATTCATTCCATGTATTCTCCATGACGTGGCACCTACAAGTCCTGTATGGATATCCCACCTCACCCTACATAACTGGTCACCAGACCAAGGGTCACCCCATTTAGCAAGGTTCTTCACATCACCTGGATCGGCCAATGTCCACACCGGTTCACTGTTAATCGTCTTATATTTTTCAACAGTCATTGCCGATGCACCACCACCATCAGTAGGATTAAACACATAATCAGATCTATATGATAACTGAATATCATTATACCCTTGGGTTACCATCTCTACTTCTACCGATAGGACACGTTTCTTAACACTATCATCACCAAGATCATCAAACACTGTTTCATATATACAATCAAGCTCTCTTTTAGATGCATCATTTACGGTATAATTTTCAGTTTGTGTAGTCGACGTCCAGTCGATCCAATGACCAAACATAGGAGCCGCTGACCATACCTGTAGTCCATACCCTGGGAAACCCACAAATTCAGCCACTGGTACGCTTGTATAAGGATAATTTGGATATGTTCCAATAACAACCCATCCTTCAGGATCAACATCAAGGTGTGTAAAATACATTCCATAAGCTAAATTAGTTTTCACCTGATATTTAGGGTCTGTTAGATTCCTTAACGACCATGAATTATTTTGGCTATGATACACAGCCCCTCTACTATTCTCTGTATCTCCATCAACAGGATAGTGCACCCAATATTCTTTTTCACGATTACTATACGTTGCTGTAGCTCTAGCTAACGAACCTTCACTTAATCTTTTCCATTCTTTATGCAGGCCAGCTGATACTTTATTACATTGCAACTGAACTAAACCAGCACCTGCCTGACCACCCGTCAATGCATATACACCATCATTAGTCAAAAAGAATAAACCAACACTAGGAACCTCAACAATAGTATTTGTTGCTCTTGTTCCTACATCAGCTGTTATAGTACTGATTGTGTATTCGTCTTCGGCAATAGCTGATATAGCCTCAATACTATTCTCTCTGAATACAACTAAGTTATTACTGTAAGGAACTAGGGCTGTAACAGCACCACCGGTCCGTCCACCTACATCAAAGAAACGGAATCTATTAAACTGCTCTGGTAAGTATCTATCACTATAATGAATCTTCGTAGATATCTCAGAACCACCAGCTAACCACATACAACCATTCCAGTTTCCACCAACCTTAAAGGACTGAGGTAGGATAATACTTGCATTCCCATCAGGGGCTTCAGTAAGCAATAGGCTATCTTTAATTATATCAACCCAATCCTGAACAGAATTGTCATTAAGCTGCTTAACAAAATAATAAACTTCAGCAGGATTGTTCTCTAAATTCTTTGTTCTATATATTCTTCTGGCAACAGTACCCTCTGGTCCAACCGGAATATCAGTTAGGAAACAACTATAAAACCCTTCTTGTTCCTCAGCACTTATCACCCATGTCTGTGAAACACTGGCGGATAATGGCGATTCACTACCTGTATCTGATATATAGCTAACTTTATACTTATAGGTACTGTAATCATTTTCCTCATTATTCCCCATACCCACTGTTCTTACGCTTGAACCCATATAGAAGCATACGTCACCTTCATCCATTACAGACATGCCTTCTTCCTTTGCTTCAGGATTCGGATCAAACACGTTCGGTGCATTTGGTGGCTGGCTCCAACCAAAGTCTGTTGTCTCGCCTCTACCCCAAAATTTAAAGGGTCTATCAAAGCCATTCATTATAAGAGCGAATTTACTATACGCTATCAACTGTGTCCCAATATCATTTGCTTTGGGTTCATTTCTATCTTCTTTAAGTATAACCGATCTAGTGGAAGCTCCACCTGTATTTCCAAAATCATATTTAAGCTTACCATTTCTTTCATATAAATAATAAACTTCACCACCATTGTGCCGGGACCACACCTTCAAGAACCGGGTTGGAAAAGGTATATCACCTAATCCTATAGGCAACGTTGTAGTACCTACTGGTGCCATAATCAGAGGCTCCCAGCCCCTATCATTGACCCAACCTAATCCTTGCTCTTCAACACGACAGTTCTTAATATTACTAGCATTGTTTGATGAGGTCTTCCATCTTTGGTCGACACCTCCAGCTAGCCTGTCATCTACCGGTTTGGACTTCATTAGTTCAATTTCCTGAATGAACCTGTATCCATATATAGTCCATTATACGAAATTCCAAATTGTCCCCTCTGCCAAAATACATCGGTTCTATCAATATATCTTCTCTCTAGTTTCTTAATGCTATCAGTGATCTTCTTATCATACATCACTGCCATACTACTATTATTTGCCTTTGTGAACACTTCATGAAGAACACTATAAACAATCAACTGATGAAATTCATATGGCATCTTCGGTGTATCAGTAGCAGAACATAATGGTGATGGCTTATTTAAATATCTCATGATCCATTGGCGGAACTGTCTAGCATATATATCAGCACCTTGTCCACCTGGAACGACACCATTAACATAACTAGCATCACTACCTTGTGGTCTTGGATACGGTCTAAATCTTAGATGTTGTCCATCAATCTCAATATATCTTGGATTCCCCATCCTTACCATATAATCACCAGTGATATCAGCAACTGCTGAAGTATCGTCTACTACATATGGTTGCCAATCATCTCTATCTCTAGAAGTAGATTGATCACTAACTTGTCTCCACAATGGAAGACCTTTTCTTTCACCTGTTACGTGATTAAAGTTCGAATTATAAAATAGGACTTTCTTAAATCCCTCAAGCGGTGTTGTATAAACATCTTTTGCTACATCATATATCTGAGCTTTTGCTGGTCTATCATCCCATGTTTCAAGATGAAGATGGTATACAGGGAACGTTCCATTCTCACCAGTCTCACCACGTACAATTTGTGGCTCTGATAGGGGACCAACAACGCCATCCCATAGGAATGCCCAAGTGAATTCCCAATAGTTATCCTTAACAAATCCATTATCAACTGGAACTGCTTCAATAATACAATCACCAAACTTCATAGCAGCTGGTACATTCACTGGTTCTTGCATTACATAGAATTCGGAATGTGAAGCTGTCTTATCGTATTTTAAATTAAGGTCCTCACTTCTTCTTGGAGCTAACCCAAGTTGTTTACCACATATAGTATTGGTTCCACTAACCGGGGTGTCTGTGTGGGAAATGCTTAATATCTCTATAAGGTCTGCCGGTAGGTTATAGTGACGATGAATGATCTTCCAGACTTCAGCGTCAGGTGTTGATGTTCCTCTAAACGGCTCTCTTAATCTTATTTCATTTGCGGAAATGACTTGATCAATCGTATAATCTCTATCTTCATACTGAAAGATTTGTCCTTCCCATTCTGTAGCGTATTCCTCTAATTCAGGTATATTAAGACTGAATGTGATACGCCGGACACCATCTGATACGTTAGCATTCAGATGTTCTGATCCTGATATATCTGGATATATATCTACATTTTTGTGGGTTTGTGCAAAGTTCCACCTCTTTGCTGTGTATACATTTGAATAAGAATCATTTATTAAACTATCTAAATCATCAAGGTACGACTGCACCTCAGGATTGTAATCAGTTATGTTTTTGATTTTATTTCGTAGTTCTTTTAAATTCATGTTATTCCTTAAAAAATAGGGGGATGATCCAACACAGGATCGGACCACCCCCCAGTAATGGTTTAGCTACCAAATAGAATCAGATCTACGGTACCGCCAGCTTCGGCTTCGAGGGTGACCCCAAAAGCAGAAGCAATATCAGTAGCGAGAGCTGTATCTACAGAACCAGCACCACGACCAGCTGTAAGTGGAGCACCTAAAGCGGTACCACCAACACAATGGACATTTTCTACGTAACCTTTAACGGCTATTTCGAATTTGTCACCAGCAACAGCATCTGAAAGAGCAACACCACATGAAAGTGGGTTACCATTAGCAGTTGCGCCAGCTTGTGTTACAGTTAGTGAACGTGCTGAATCAGCAGCACCAGTATCGAAAGCAACAACGTCGCCTGCTGTGACTGTTCCACCAGCAATTACTTCACGCTTTTCAGTGCGATTAAGTGCGGTAGGTACATCAACAGCAAGTCCAGTTACAGGATCGATGCCAGTAGTCTCGAGATATTGTAATCCTGAACGTGACATTAGAACGCCTCCCCGTCCCAAAGGACGCCTTGAGAACCGAGATGGTCAGCAATAAGCTGGCCTTTCCAGTATAGTGTAGCAGCTCTTGCAGTTGTTCCTGAGATGTGTTCGAAGTCAGAGACAGCGAAGTCAGCATCAGGATGCATGCAAAGTTTGATACCATCGAAGTTTAGGAAGTATGCAGTTGAAGCAAGTCCAGCACCATTAACAGTAGCATCAGGCATTGAAAGGTCTTGCTCACAAGGAGCTCCACCAAAGAGCAATGCCATACGTCCACCATCAAGTGACTTCTCATCGATGTATCGTTCCTGTTGGAACAATGCACGTTTGTAGTTAGCGAATCCAGCTTCTGACATAAGAACTGCATCAATCTCACCCATAGGTGCTCTTGAATTTGTCTCGGTCCAGATCTGGTGCATACCACGAAGTCCGTTAGTACCGAAAGCACCACCAGCATCAAACTGACGGTTGTACCAACCCTGAACATCTACAACTGATTTCTGGATTCCACCAACGGTGTTGGTCTGTCCAGCAGGTGTAGCTGCGCCTTGCTCAAGGAATCCAGTTGTACTAGCAGCAGGAATACCATTCAAGGAATTCAAGGTTGCAAGTACACCACTGTTTCCAGCAAGAATCTGCTTATTAATCTCACGACGGAGCATACCCATAACGTTACGCATACGGGCTTCTACAATCTTGACAATGGCCTTTTCAGACTTATTCTCAAGTTCTTCTTTTTTGGTAATGACGATAGGAGCAGCAAAGTCTGCCCATGAATATATCGCCGGTTCCATAGTATCTGATACTGCTAAGTTAACAGGCTCATAACCAGTAGGAAGAGATGTAATTGAACTGTGTTCAGAGATACTTAGAGGACGTTGGATTTTGATCCCGCCATCTTCGTAAACCTGACCACCTGCACGTTTGCAGTGGTCCAAGAACGCAACCTTCTGGTATAGCTCATCAACTTCGCCATCACGGATACTATATAATGTTGAACTTAGTAGTTCATTTGATATTGACATTTTTTTATCCTTTTATATAGTTATAGTCAAAGTTAATATTAAAATCTACAATCAGATAATCATTTAAGAACAATGATCCTGTGTTCGAAGTCGCTTCCCAGTGATTGCTTTGGTTGTTATCATAGTGCTGATCATGCATCTGATAGTCCTCTACATACAGGGCGGGAGAGCTTGCCCCTTCATTATTATTATCATTTGTAAAATGGATTGACCCTTTCACATAATGAGGTAAATATATCATTTTCATTTATTAGCCTTGTGGTAGTTATAAGCTTCCCAAGCATCTCTAAACTTGGGGCTACCTGTTTTACCGACATTAGAACCGTTGGATGTTTTATTCCATGATTCTCTTGCCTTATCTTTCTGAAGACGATTGGATGCTTCCAATTCATTCAGTCTGTGTTTATCGACTTTAGCCTTAGTTATAAAGTAGGCATCTTCAAGTTTAAGTTCTGATCTATCTCTTAATAGTTTAGCAACTTCAATCTTGATTTCAGGATCCATTAGGTCAGGATTATCACGCTTAAACGTTTCAAGTTGAGCAGTTCTGTTATTAACAAACATCTCTTCCTGAACAGGTCTTAACATTTCCTGGAATAGTTTAGCTGCTTCCTGTTGAATCTTTGCTTCCATTCCTTTATCACTGAATAGATCATGTGGTGTTTCAGGATCTGCTGCCATGGTCTTTACATTATCAGCAAACTGTCCACTATATAGTGCGGCCTTTTCCTGTTCAAGAGCTGCAAGCTTTTGTTCTAAATCCCTTCTAATCTCAGCAACTTCCTGTGTTTTCTTCGTTGTCATTGAACGTAGATTTGAAATAAGCTTTCTTCCATTTTCAGGCAGATGCTTCAATATCTCTTGATATTCAGGTAATCCTTTATGTGTTGTGCTCATTATCTCATCATTAGAGAAATCAGCATTCAATAAGGAATCTAGATTAAAGTTTTCTAAGAAGTCATCGGAGATGCCCTCTGTTGGTTCGCTAGTCTCCACCGGTGTATTACCATTGGTGGTTTCCTCGGATGTAACAGGGGTTGATTCTGTGGCATCTGAGGTGGTATCTGGGGCTGATGCCTCGATAGTCTCGTTTGTCATGTGTTCTCCTTCGAACGTTGTTTATTCTTGGTGTGCTTTCAGGACTTCCTGAACTACATCCCATACTGCATTCTTGACTTCAGGATCTAAATCATTATAGACCTCAGCAAGATCATCAAACGATTTAACGTCTGATATTTTAGCTACCATATCTACAGCAATTTCTGGTAACGTCTCTGGATCTCCTCCAGTAACTACATCTTCTTCTTCGGGCTCTGCCTCTGAAAGGAATAGGGCTTCAACTGAATCATCATCAATCTCAACTGCTTCACAGCCATGATTCATCTCTTCGACGATACCTCCAATAAGGCTATGTCTGTTTTTATCAAGTCTCTTCTCTATCTCTTCTATTTCTTCTGGTGTTAGTTTCATTATATTCTCCCTTGAAATAATTCATCTATTGATTGTTCTGGCAAGACATCCGTTGGGTTAACCACCGCTGGGGCATCTGTCGGTTCTTGAACAGGTGCTTCCTCAAAAGGAACTTCTCTGTCATCTACAACAGGACTGTCCATCCACTTCTTAAAGCTTTTATTCTTGACAACGTTGTTCAACTTACCTGATAACAACTGGAGACTTGTATCATCAACAACATCTTCTAGTTCAAATAGGTTTGTCTCATCAACAACATCCGCTGCAACAGCATCATCAATAGCTTGTTTAGTCATCATCAACATCCTCGTGAATTCAACAGGTAAATGTGTTTCATCTGTTTCAAATAGGGGATAGTCAGCTTTTAAGCCAAACAAGGGCTGAAGCTTACGTGTTACTTTAACAAGGCTATTAAGCGACTTCTTCTTGAAATCACCAACAGGACTGAATCCACCAACAAAGTCATCTTCTGACTGTGCTAACTTCTCTTGTCCCTCTAATACGATCGGGTCAAT
>Ga0098054_1001418_pt1 | contig 12017 bp, 13 predicted proteins | sample 16_taG_FD_75048 | JGI IMG/M metagenome (GOLD analysis project Ga0098054, IMG submission 75048) | Marine viral communities from the Subarctic Pacific Ocean - 16_ETSP_OMZ_AT15313 metaG | ecosystem: Environmental > Aquatic > Marine > Oceanic | place: Pacific Ocean | collected 2015-01-18
CACCCCCTGCACAAACCCGGACGCTACAAGACGTTTACAGATGCAGCTTTTGACAGTCTAGCGAAGTACGAAATGAGCAAAGAGGGACAGGTGTACATCATTACTAACCCTAACTTCCCTGAGTGGATTAAAGTAGGCATGGCGATAGACTCAGAAGACAGACTCAACGGTTACCAAACGTCTTCACCGTTCAGAGACTACTCTTTGTTCACAAGCTGGTCTGTGGCTGACCGACGATCTGCTGAGTCAGAGGCCCACTCTCTACTGGAGAAATCTTTTGACCGCAGAGGCGAGTGGTTCAAGTGCAAACCAGAGCAGGCACAGGAAGCTGTGGCTGAACTGATGGAGAACCGTGAATGAACAAAATATACTCACTGGTAGAGGACATATACAAAGTAGTCGCTACCAAAGAAGTACCAGAGGACGTGGACCTATACGAAGAGATAGACCGCTTTGGTGAGAACTGTAAGAAACTTATGTCAAACTTGTTTACAGAGAAGCGTGACGGTCGTAAGTTACGTATGTCTAACATTGGGCGAGATGATCGCTACCTCTGGAACGCCGTGAATAACTCTGACGTACAAGAGGATATGACGCCTAACACGCATGTCAAGTTTATGTACGGGCATCTGATTGAGGAGATGCTGCTGTTTCTCACTAGGCTCTCAGGACACGAGGTGACAGATGAACAAAAGCAATGTGAAGTCGCAGGTATCAAAGGCTCTATGGACTGCAAAATTGACGGTGTTGTCACAGATGTTAAAAGCACTTCCACTTTTGGGTTTAAAAAATTCAAAGACGGAAGTCTCGCTTTTGATGATCCGTTTGGATACATTGCTCAAATTAAGGGCTATGCACATTCAGAAGGAGAAACCAAGTTTGGCTGGTTAGCTATGGACAAACAGAACGGACATCTAACTTATCTGATGTACGACTCTGATGACACACAGGCTCCTGTACACGCTAAGATTGGCTACGACATAGAGGAGCATATAGAACGCGTAAAAAAGCTAGTGGAGCAACCAGTGTGGCCAGAGGTATGTCACGAGGTCGTTCCAGACGGCAAAAGTGGCAACCAAAAGTTAGCAGTGGGTTGCTCTTATTGCCAGTACAAGCACGTATGTTGGTCAGGTCTGCGTACTTTCTTGTACTCAAGTGGTCCAAGGTATTTAACAGAGGTGATTAATGAGCCGAAAGTCCAAGAAGTATCCTAATGAATTTAGATCAGGGTTTGAATATGACGTATCGAAGCAGCTACAACCTTACGGCTTCAGCTATGAGCCGTTCCAAGTCCCGTACAGGATTGAACGTAAGTACACACCGGACTTTGTGTACGAAAGAAACGACCAGCAGTACCTCATTGAATGCAAAGGATACTTCAGATCAGGAGACACCCAGAAGTATCGCTCAGTCTCTAACTGCCTTGGAAGCAATCAAGAACTTATCTTCATACTTATGAAGCCTAACCAAAAAGTAAGCAAAAGTACTAAGAATACAATGGCTCAATGGTGTGACAAACACGAGATTCTATGGTATACTATAGACACATTAAAGGAATTAGTTGATTATGTCACTGACACTAGAAGAAATTAAGGAGAAGATTTTGCATTTGTATGACCCTGACGACTTACTAGAGGCGTTACAAATTTCATCTGAGGAAATACTAGATAGATTTGAGGACAAACTCATACGAAAGTTAGATGACTTTACAGAGGAACTAGAGGATGAAGTTTATGAGTATTGACAACGCGACACCAGCGGAGTGGGACAACGTAACAAAGAAAGAGAAAAAGTGGATCAAGGTAGACGTAGTTGATAAACCAGAGCATTACAACAAGGGTGGAGTCGAGGCCATTGACTACATCAAGCAGCAACTGGGTGATGACTTTCGTGCTTACTGCGAGGGAAACGTACACAAGTACATACATAGGTACAAGTACAAGAACGGAGTAGAGGATTTACGTAAGGCCCGTGTGTACCTAGAGTGGTTGATAAAGGAGTTAGTACATGAGTGATGAAGACACAACAAACCCTGAACCTAAGAAAACTATGCGTGTAGTAGAAGGTAAGTTTGGAGTTAAGAAAGAAGAAGAGGAGCAGGAGATTACCACTGCTGAGTTTCTTATGGCCTTTGCTGCCAAAGCTTCAGTAATGGAAGAAGAGAAAAGAAGTCCTAAAGTAGTTGTAGTAATGTATGAAGACGGGGAGATGTTTGAAGTAGCTTCTAACGAGCAGTACCCTGACGGTGTACACATGCTACTACAGTTAGCATCACAAGCCATATTAAACGAGACACTAGGAGTAACAGAATAGATGGACGCATACCAACAATACATACACAAGTCACGCTACGCACGTTACCTACCAGAGGAACAACGACGTGAGACTTGGGAAGAGACAGTAGGACGCTACGTTAACTTCTGGGTTAACAAAGGACACCTAAACGAATCTGAGGCTTCAGAGATTACTAAGGCTGTACATGATCTAGACGTTATGCCCAGCATGAGAGCATTGATGACCGCAGGGGAAGCCCTAGACCGTGACAACGTAGCAGGGTTTAACTGTAGCTACTTACCTATCGACCACCCTAAGGCCTTTGATGAGATGATGTACGTCCTCATGTGCGGCACAGGAGTGGGTTACTCAGTAGAACGCCAGTACGTATCTAAGTTGCCAGAGGTTGCAGAGGAGTTTCATGGAACAGACACAGTTATTAATGTTGACGATTCAAAGGTCGGATGGTCGAAATCGTTTAGGGAACTGGTATCACTGCTGTATTCAGGTCAAATTCCCCAGTGGGACGTTAGCAGAGTACGACCTGCGGGTTCCGCACTTAAAACTTTCGGAGGTCGTGCAAGTGGTCCAGAACCTCTCGTCGATCTCTTCAAGTTTACAGTCGAAATCTTTCGAGAAGCTGCTGGAAGAAAACTTACATCCATTGAATGCCACGATCTTTGCTGTAAGATAGCATCGTGTATTGTGGTCGGAGGAGTACGTCGGTCAGCCCTGATCTCACTCTCTAACTTAACTGACGATCGCCTACGTCGAGCTAAGACAGGACAGTGGTGGGTAGATAGTCCACATAGGGGTCTAGCTAACAACTCTGCTTGCTACACAGAGAAGCCTGACTTTGAGGCTTACCTAAATGAGTGGACTAGTTTGTACGAGTCACGCTCTGGTGAACGTGGTATGTTCTCTCGTGTCGCTAGTCAGAAACAAGCAGCTAAGAACGGTAGGCGTGACCCTGACCACGAGTTTGGAACTAACCCGTGTTCTGAGATCATCCTCAGACCTAACCAGTTCTGCAACCTGTCAGAAGTCGTAGTAAGACCTCAGGACACGTTAGCCACCTTGAAGCACAAGGTACGCATTGCGTCTATCTTAGGTACGCTACAGGCTACGCTAACTGACTTTAGGTACTTACGTAAGATATGGAAGACTAACACTGAGGAAGAGGCGTTACTAGGGGTGTCACTGACGGGCATCATGGACCATCCGCTACTATCAGGACGAGGTGACAATGCAAAGCTCAAGAAGTGGCTCACAGAAATGCGAGAGGAATCAATTGAGACTAACAAGCGGTGGGCTGAGAGACTTAACATTAGTCCCTCTACAGCTATTACTGCGATTAAGCCTAGCGGTACTGTTAGTCAGTTGGTCGATAGTGCTAGTGGGTGCCATCCTCGTTTTAGCCCACAGTACATTCGACGGGTTCGTGCAGACGCTCGTGACCCACTCTGTGTGGTCTTAGAGGCCGCTGGTGTGCCTGTGGAGGACGATGTGATGAATCCTAGTACCAAAGTGTTCAGCTTCCCTATCGCCTCACCAGAGGGCGCTGTGACAGCCTCAGACATGGGTGCAATAGAGCAACTAGAGTTGTGGGAGATGTATCAGGACTACTGGTGTGAACACAAGCCGTCTATGACTTGCTACTACCGTGATAACGAGTTTCTAGAGGTGGGACAGTGGTTGTACAACAAGTTTGATAAGGTATCAGGAATTTCGTTCCTTCCTTACTCAGATCATACGTACCAGCAGGCTCCTTATGAACCTGTGGACAAAGCTACCCTCAAGTCACTCAAGAAGAACTTCCCTACTGAAATCAACTGGGACATCAACGAGGAGTCTGATATGACTGAAGGTAGCCAGCAGTTAGCTTGCACAGGTAACAACTGTGAAATCTAAGACATAAAGAAGATAGAGTAACCTCTGTCGTCACCACCTACGTCCTCTGGCTTCTCTTTAGGGTCATGGGACGTGGGTATTCCTTCCTTCTGCATCTTCTTGATGCGGTCCTTAGAACGCTCACACATACTGTGGTAGTCTAGAGATGTGTAGTTTACTGTGTGGTCTTTATCTTTCATGTTATTCCTTATTGTTTGCTTGTCTTGTTAATTTATAATAACTTTTCTAATTCTACGGGCCTGTACTTTTACAAGTTTTAAAACTTCATCTTCTTGAAAACTTTCATCGTTTATTAAAGACACATCATACCTAACTCTGTTGAGTGAATAGGAGGTGTCTGAAATATCTCTGTATCCTGCTGGCGTTAAACCGCTTAAAGGGAATATATCATCACACATTAAATTAGAATTAGTGTGGTAGGCCTTGTTATATCCATAAGACATAAGATCATCATAGTTCCCACATATATCATTCCAGCCGTGTCCAAACTCAGGGAAAATATAGCCTACTGCTCCGTAAGCTTGGTTTTCTGGGCCGTGTGCAAGCCCTACTGAGTGCCCTATCTCATGGAGATCTGTGTAAATAGAACAGCGGGACATAGAAGAAGGCGGTTTACCAGAAATAAATCTTGTATTTGGAAAGGCAACACCGCAGGTGCCCTCATAAGATATACCATAGGCCAGCACAACATCTACAGGAAGCTGATCTGCCTTCGTTTCTACGTCACGTAAGCCTCCGTAATTAGCGAGCCAAACTTCTGTTAGTTTGTATCTTATATGAACGCCAGATTTTTCGTAAACTTTATTGTATTCATCTACTCTTCTCTGCCATTTGTCCCAACCCTCTGGGTATTCATACATTTGTGCATCATTGGGGAAATAGTCAGGAGGGGCATACATCAGTATCCCTAACTCCCAAGTCACTAGAGTATTATCGTCTTCGCCATAGTAGATAAAACCATCGCTTGGACCCAGAAATCTATAACCTACGCAATCTAAGAGTCCGTTTTTAGGACAGCGTGGTTCTTCTTCTATGCTAAATTTTATTCTGGTCCTGCCTAATGTAAAGATACCTTCACCTACACGACCATCCCCATAGATTTCTACAGTATCTCTACCCACACGAACTGCTGTACCAATAGTTGTTGAGTGATGTACCATCCCCCAAGGCTCATTACGGCCTAACATATCTTTATAATCTACAGTGACTATAGCAGGATTAAATCTATCTCCAGAAGCTTTTTCCATTGACAGCTTTAAATAACGATTGAAGCCACACTCCCAAGACCTAACATCCTTGGTTACATATCTACTGCCTTCAGCGTCTTCGTAGATAAACCACTTTACCCCCGGATAATCTTTAGAACAGCCAGATTTTATTAATGTGTCAGCGCCTATAACATTCTGAGATACAAACAAAACAAAAAATAAAAAATACTTAAGCATTAGATTACTCTATTGGTAGCTTACTGTGTGGCCTTTATTTTTCTTCACGGTTTCCTCCGGTTAGCATACCTGCGCCTAATGTTGTAGCACCTACGTTTACTTTTCTCTCTTGAGTTAGCATCCTCTGAGATGGTTTAGCTTCTGCTATGTTTCTCAGGCTTTCTCTAACCACTTCATTCAGTTTCTTCCTGCTGTAGCTCAGATTCAACTTGCTTGAACACAGCGTTTAGATACGTGTAAATCTCTTTGCTGTCCCGTTGTAGCATACTACGCTCCACAGGGTCTTTTGTGGACTGTATTGCTTTCTTAATTTCTCCAATCATATCACGCTTGAGGTAAGCAACTTTAGCTCTTACTTTTGCTGGTCCGGGCCTCTTCAGTTGGTTTTTAATGTAAGCATACGGGCCTACTACTGCTGTTCCTGCTAAGACGTAGATGGCGTTGCTTGCGACACCTAGCGCCGTACTCCCAGCGTACTTCTGAAGACCTAATGAACTTATGAAACGACCAAAGCGTGTCTTAGCTTCTGTAGCTGCTTTAGCATTCAACGCACCAAGAGAAGGTATAACTTTAGACATTTTAGAGAATAAAGTCCCTGCTTCAGGTACTACATCAAAGACGGTTTGGTTTACGGCCTTACGAACAGCCATCGCTGCTAAGTTTCTAGTAGTAAGAGAATCACCAGATAAGTCGTAACCCATCCTATTTGCTCTATCGTCAAACATAGATCGCGTGACACGTAATCCCTGAAGTGTTCCTCCCTGCTCATCCAAAATTGCCAGAGCTTCTTTGTACAAAAGAGCTGTCTCCTGCTTTGCTTGTTTTGAAGACATAAGTTTTGGGTTCGTCGCTACCATTTCGTCAAACTGAGCTTTCATATTGGCTCTTAAATTATCGTCTAACTCAGCCCAGTTAACTTTTCTTTCGTTCTTTGCTAACATTTTCATTAAGTTAGCTTCTAAAGTATCATAGTACTGCTGAAATGCGTTGTGGTTTGCCTGTAGAGTTTTGTTGCCAGAGACTCCTGCGGACTTAGCTATGTCTATAAGCTCTAACTGTTCAGCAGACGCTAGTTGTTCTTGAGTACCTAATACTCCTTTAGGATCTTCTGTTAGCCGTACCTGTTCAGGGGTTTTCTTGTTGCCCTCAAACAAAACTTTGTATACGTCTGCGTCACCTCCAGCCAGAGGCTTAACTTCGTTACGCATACCTATACGCTCTAGCTTCATGGGTATTACTTTCTGTTTAACAAGTGGCCCCGCACCTTTAGTAAAACCTAAGTCCATTACGGCGACAAGGTTGGCGGCTTCGTTAGGATAGTTTGTCTCAAACTCTTTCCACGCATCCATGCCTTGACCAGCAGCATTCCAAGCCATCTGCCCACCCTTGGTTTGCATCAATGCCTGAAACTGCTCTGCGGCCCCCTCTTTGAGTCCTTCAGGGAGCATACCCACGCCTTTTTCTGCACCAAACATAACCATCTCAGACGCAGAGTCAAAGGCCATTCTGAGGGGCGTAGTGACTGTCTGCAAAAGAACAGATGGTAGGTTTGTAGACTGCCTGTACTGCTCCTCAAGTACCGCAGGATCACTCATGGCTGCTGAGATACTTGCCGCTGTAGGCTGGCTCTGTCTTAGCCTCTGCATAGTCTGTGCTTGTCGTTCGACTCCTCTTTGGTAAGGCTCAGAAAAAAACCGGTTCCACAGAGAAGATTCCTCTGTTTCTACGTCAGAGTTATCTAAGTCTACTGCGTCACTCTCAAATGCCCTAGAAAACGCTGATTCGTCGTCAATCACCATTTCTTTCTTTTGCTCTTCAGACACCAGAGGTTCGCCTTCAGCAGGTACGCCAAAGGCTCTGTCAAATGCTTCCATATCTTCTGCAAGAGACATTACGTTAAGCTCCTATCTTGACAAATTTACCGTCTACGAGTTTGTATCTAGTCCCATTTGGTCCGTCAGGGGCGTAAAAGACCGTCTTTGTCTCAGGGTCTTGGTGATAGCCTACAGCTTTGTACTCAGGCTTACTCCACTCAATAGCGTCAGCAGGAGCAATACCAGCGGCCAGCTTCTGCACATTTATTAGGTGCTTCTTAATCGCTGCTAGAGCCTTGTTTTGTGCATCGGCTGACATACCTGTATAGATAGCATCAATAGTAGACTGCAAAGACATAAATTCAATGTTAGAAATTTGTCCTAAGCCTGTTCCTGATGCTCCTGATTCTTTAGCTAACTCTTTCATTGTGTTAATCTGGTCAAAGCCAAGTCTAGCCCTGATAGACAACAGTTCTTTTTCTCTGTCGTATGCAGGAGTTCCGGGAACCATTGAGGTCACCCCGCCAATAAAACCTGTCTCTGAAAAGCTGGGGTCCATCAACGAATCAACGTCTTGAATAAAGCCGGTGGTTTGCGCGATTAGGTTTAAAGCTGCATCACGGTCACCTTCACCTTTTCCGGGTGGGTCCAACGTGCTAATCAATGTTCCATCATTTGCGTCTAATATAACCACTGAACCATCTTCACGCTCTACTATTTTTATTCCTTTGTCAGTCGGCTTCTCAGGCTTAAACCCACGTTCAGCAATAACCTCTCCTGTCTCTGGGTTTACTAAAGCAGCGCCAGCGGATAGGGTAACTGGTTCAACTTTACCGGAAGTAGCCCTGCTTTTCAAGTACTCCGCAGGATCAAGAGCGCCAACACCAATAGCTTGAAGTGACGCTGTATCACCATCCTTTTGAGCAAGCTGAATAGCCTGTTTTGTAATAAGGCCTTTTCGTCTTTGTTCAGCAAGAGCCGTCGCTTGATCTTCCATTTGTTGACCGCTTGCTACTAGCCTTGCTGTTTGCTGCTGTTTTTCTGCTTGCTCTCTCTCTTGCCGTCGAGTCAACATACCGCCTATTCCAGAACTTAAACCAGCACCAAGATTAGCAATACCACCGCCCATAAGTTGACCAGTAGTCGCCCCTGATTGGGCTAAAATTGAACCTATATTAGTAGCCATCTTATTTATCCTCTATCTTTAACCAAACAAACCACTACTAAGCAGCCCACCTAGACCAGAACCTAGACCACCATAGATACCACCGTACATATTAGCAAGCGCGGCCCTTTGACCAACAAGTCCCGAAATATTAGCCATCTGCGCTTCTAAACCAAGCTCACCTTGTTGTCTACGTGCCACGTCTGCCAAAGATGCTACGTTAAGTGCTGGAGAGAACGCTGACAGCATAGCCGCCTGTGGTACGTAAGCACCCTGAAGTGCACCCAAGCCTATTTGTTGCTGTCCAGACTCAAGTGCCTGCTGTTGTGCCGCAAGACCAGAGCCTAAAGTAGTAAACTGTGCCCCAAGAGCCGCTTGTTGTTGTTGCTCTGCTTGTGCTTGTTGTATAGCCATCAAGGACGCTTGGTTCTGAGCTTCTGCTTGTGCTTTAGACATTGCAAACTGCTCTGGTGTACCACCAAACATAGAGGTCTGTACGCCCATACGACCCTGATTAAACAAACGCTCTTCTAAAGCAAGCCTCTGTCTTTCTTCTTCACCAAGCTGTGTAGCCCTAATGCGGTCATACACCTCTTGTTCTCTGTCAGCCATAGGCAGTCCGTAGTTACCAGCTTGGGCTGTAAACTGCTGACCAATTCCTAGCGCTTGTTCTCGCGCCCCGCCTAATTCACCATAGCCCACTGGCATAGAAGCGGAATCAAATCTAGACATGGCATTATTTTGTAGCTGATCTTGTAACGCCTGACCAGCAGAATCCAAAAAATACTCAGTGCCAGATGAGGAACCCTCAACTCTACCTGTTGGTCCTGACACAGTGAAAGGCCTAAATGAAACATTAGGAGCCACAGCCTGTGGAATAGGTTGAGTATACAGATTTTCAATGTTACTGGGAACAAAGGCGTCTATAATATCGCTTAAAAAACCCATTAGTAACTACTCCTGTTTTTATCATAATTTATCATATCGTTTTACCTAATAGTGCTAATACGTTCATTTCCTGTATAGACAAAGCAAAGCCGTTAATGTCTGTTTCAAGGCCTACGTTAATTACAGATCCGTACCCTGTTGTGTTTAGTGAGTTCCTGCTTATAGTGATTCCTTCAGCAGAAAAGTCAGAGTTAGAGTACTCAGACTGTCCATAAAAACCGGGAGTATCGCTGCTTGTCCTAAAAGTACTAGAACTGGTATCTGTTGAAAAGTCATAAGACCACTTGAGGAAAATATCTGAGTTGTTTCCTCCAATCAAAGTAGGTCTAATCTTTTTTAACATCTTAATCTTAGCTGGATCACCAAACGTAAGACCCGGACTAAAGTACCTAAAGCGGTAAGGTTGTCCGTTGTCTCTATAGTTGTCGTACTTACCTAAACCATCTACACAACCTATGTATATGTCACCGTTCCTGTCTCTTTGGAACGACTTAAAATCTACACTAGGCCAACGAGTAACCCTGTACGCTCCGTTCTCTAGCGTTGCTCTTATGTCAAAGCAGTACACTAAATTAAGATCAGCAAAACACAAAAGATAAAAGTAGTTCTCAGGGCTGTACACAGTACTAACAGGTGTAGCAGTAGCCAGTGTATTAGCAATCAACTCTTGCTTTATGTTCCTACTCAAGTCAGTAATAGGCAGAGACTTTTCTTGTATTGTCCTACCTAATCCCCTTAGACCTGTAGGAGTTAAGAACAAAATATCTGTTCCTATGTCTTGTATGCTGTTTCTGTCTACACAACCTACACCAGCAATGGTGTCATGAATAGCCATAGATGCAGGGCTGTCTGCCCCACTGTAAACAATTATATTATTCTCACCAAAGACAATAAGAAAGTTATTGTGTGCGGCAAGAGCTACAACTTTATCAAACCCATTAGGCCATGCCTTAGCTACATCTATAGATCCGCTAGAGCCGCTATTAAAGTTATGTCCTACTAACAAATCAGACCAATAAATAACACTATCATTAGTAGCGTTACCTACAACAAACAACCTACCATAAGCAGCAAGAACTTCATTAGAGTACTGACTAGCTGTTATATGAGCGCCAGCAACACTAGACATTTTAGTTACTGCCCCTAGTGCGTGGCTATAGACTAAAGGTTCGTAACCACGTTGAAAGAAGTAAGCGTAATCGTTAAAGTTTACGATCTTCCAATTGTTAGCTGAAATTGTATATGACCCCGGTGTAGCATCTACCAGTGTCGTAGTGCCTGTCATAATCTTATTGTTACCAGTACTAAAGATTACTTCGTTACCTGCACTGTCGTAAAACTCGTGTATCTTATGTAGGTAGTCTGTACCTAGTACCGTTTTGTTTGTGGTGAGAACAGTGTTACCCTTACGTGACGCAAGACGACCACGCCTGTCAATGATAGCGTTATCAGCAACTTCTGCAAAAGCAGTATCCTGTGCTATAGGAGAATCCTCAGTGTTGATCCCCATAAAAGCAGGAGCAACTAAGTTAATACTCTGTAGTGGCTGGGCCATGCTTACTCCTACGGTGTGTACCAGATAGTTTCGTCAGGGTGCTTTTGTGCATCCATAGCGATCGCATCTGATAGGTATTTGTCAGCTATAGCAAAGTACTCAGGGGTAGATGTACCGCCTGTCTCGCCACGTTCACGAGCTAACAGAGCTACTGCCATGTGAATAACAGGCTGACTAGGAATAGCAAGTGTGTCTGCATCAACAGACAAAGGAACATTCCTAAGCACCATCTTAGTTTTAATAGAGTAAACACCATCAGGTTTAGGGTACACATCAATCTGTGAGTCACCGTTAGTATCAACACTGTTGTAAGTGTAAAAAGAAGGTGTACCAGATGCAGGTGTTCCTATCAAATACTTTTCGTCAATCCAAGACTGAGGACGATACTCCATGATTATATTAGATGTATCGTTAACCATAGTCAGTACTTTACCGTAGTCCTGTGAACCTGTAAGAGAATACGTGTAGTCATCTGCCGCAGTAGTAACTGTAATAGTAGTCCTAAGTTGTGACCAATCCCAAGTATTTTCGATTAGTGTCTTAGCGTCGTTAATATAGTCACCAACCATAGTGCTATAAGTGTTAGCGTACACGGTTGTTACTTCGTCCTCTCGCAAACGTCTAAGGACATTGTTTACTAAATTTAAGTATGTCATGCTAAATAGTCCTTAAATAAGCCGTCCATTGAATTAACTTTAGGCTGTCTTGCTGAACGATATTGTTCTAAATAATTTACAATAGGAAACTGCATTGCCGCAAGTAGTGCTGGGTCGCCAAACCCCGGTGGGCCTATATTCTGTGGCTCAAACATATTTGAAGCGCCTCTAAAATTAAAGCCGCCACCGCCACCACCGCCGCCACCACCTCCGCTAGAAGTTGGTAAAACAGTAGTTGGAGGCACAGCA
>Ga0098054_1001424_pt1 | contig 11960 bp, 13 predicted proteins | sample 16_taG_FD_75048 | JGI IMG/M metagenome (GOLD analysis project Ga0098054, IMG submission 75048) | Marine viral communities from the Subarctic Pacific Ocean - 16_ETSP_OMZ_AT15313 metaG | ecosystem: Environmental > Aquatic > Marine > Oceanic | place: Pacific Ocean | collected 2015-01-18
AGAAATACTTGGAGTAGAAGCCCATCATATTTTATCCCATAAAAAAAATCCTGGATTAAGAACAAACCCAAACAACGGTATAATGATACCAAAACAAGACCATAAAATGCTTACTTCATTTGCTAAACTCAAAGGAAGACTCAATAAACTAGGATAATACTATAATAATACTTCTATTTTATGCATTTATATACAAGTAATACCTTTTAAACTCAATGACAAGTTCAACATCATGGAATGTCACGAACGCAAAAACAATTTTTGCCAAACTAACAAAAATTGCTAACGAGCAACTAGACGTTGCAGCAGAACCAGCACAAGAAGCTGGCTCAGCAGGCCCTCAAGAGGTAGTAGACGCACTCGAGGTAATTGTTCAAGAATTAGAAGAAGTACAGGAAGCAATTCCTGCTGAATCTTCTATTGAAGAAGAAGTACCAGAAGAAGTAGTCGAAGCACCAGTTGAAGTACCTGAAGAACCAGAAGTAGTTGGAAAGCTTAAATCTCAAGTTGCTGCCCTAACTTCACAGTTAGACAGCATCAATAAAGAGAAAATCGCTAGTGAGTACGCAGAATTGTTTGATGAACCAAAAGTTCAACAAGCAAAATACGATGAAGTTTTATCTTCTAGTAAAGACTCTGCATATTGGTCAGCACAAATTGACGCAATCGGACAATTCAAACAAGACGCAGGAGTATCATCTTACAAACCAGCACAAGCAACTAATTCTTGGGTACAACCAAGAACAAAAGTCGCTAAGCAAGGTAGTGGGATGATGAGGTTATAGGAGATATACCATGGCTTTTGGAACAACAGCAGCAGGTACAATCACTAAAGAACAAACACTCTTAAGCATTAGACGACTCCCAGTAGCAGCATCTACAAATATTACCAAAGGTAATGTTTTAGAACAAGATGCAGGTGGAGACCTAATTGTATCACCTACATCTAGAACAGCAGAAGTTAATCACTATGTTGCTTTAGAATCAGTAGACAACAGTTCAGGAGCAGATGGAGCATTACACGTACCAGTCGCAGTAGCAGGTCACTTTGTAACAGTAGTTGCAGATGGAGCTATCAGACCAGGTACAGCAGTTGTAATCTCTGGTTCAACAGCAGGTCAAGTAATTGCCTATGTTGCAGCAAGTCACTCTAAAGAAGTTGTGGTTGGTATTTATTGGGGTAAAGAAGGTGGTACAGTAGCAAAAGCTTCAGGCTCTCCATATTTGGAAAGCTTCACTGATGCAGCCGACTTCTCACCAGCAGATGCAGCAGACGGAGATGTTATCGAGGTACAGTTGGTAGATTAAAATGGCTAAAGTATTCAATACCAAAAAAGCAGACTACAATGGGATGCAGCTATGGCTCAACCCAGTAGACAAAACTGTTTATGCCACAGAAGGTGCACCAACTCATTCATTTGCAGAAGCAGGTGGATATGCTATCTACGACTTCAACAAGCACTTTACAAACCAAAAACTTGCCAAAGACAACTTTGGTAATGGTGCATACTCACACGATGCTTTTGTTGACTCTGAATTTAAGAGTCTAGCAGAAGATTATGTAAGTGACGTAAAAGCTGGTGGAAGACAAAGACAAGCAGCCCTCAGAAGTAACACAAATGCAGCAGTAGATATTGTCAATGTATGGGAAACCGTATTAGGTAAGCAAGACAGAACTTATGCAGGTAAAAACCTCGCAAAAGAAATTGCTGTACCAAATCTGTTAATCAGCATTGACACAGCAACCAAATTCTCTGGTATGACACAACTCGATGAAGGCCAATTAGGTCAACTCAAAGAATTGACATATACCAGAAGTAATTTCGAAGCAAACAAGTATGGTCTTAAATTCGTGATTCACGAAGAAGCAAGACTAAAGAACGTACATAACGTTCTTCAAGACTCAATCCAAGTTGCAAGCAACAAGGTAGAGCAAAGACAAAGCTTTGATGTTATCAGTTTGGCTGATGCAAGTCTAACTGCAAAAGCAGCAGCAGGTGCTTGGGATACGTTCACAGCAAACACCGATCACTCAGACAACAGCCCACTATTAGACCTAGGTGTAGCTCAGCTACTTATCGAAGGATCTGGAGTAGGTGGAAAATTGAGTAGAATTGGTATGCATCCTCTCGACTTTGCAAAGTACATGAGCAATACCTTCATAAGAGGTGTCGCTTCAACAAAACCATCCGAGGTTACATTCGAGCCAGGTACTAGAGAATTACCAGGCTTCCCTAACGCAGGATTAGTTTTGGACAATGCAATTAGACAAGGAGATGTATATTGTGTAGATACCGAAAAAGAACCAACTATAGCAAACTTCCAAGGCCCACAAAGAATAGGCTCAGCACACGATGAGGAAACTGGTGATGATAAATACTTCATTATCGACTACCATCTTGCAGCAGTAATTCAAAGTGAGACAGGAAGACAGCTAACTGGTTGTTCAACCCCAACTAACTGGACTTAGGATTAGTTCAGAAAGGCGTAAATTAAATCCTCTTTTTTTCTTTTTTTTCTTTAAAACAACTTTCCGTTTGTTTATATATAGGTAATACCCTAGTAATACTAATGGCTAAGAAAAAACTAAGTCAAGATGACTTTTGGGCACAGCAAATCATTAGGGCTCAATCAGGTGGTAAGGATTATATCTTTGCACTTGTTAGACGAAAATACTCAGAGGATGATATAGAACCTACAGGGCCAGGAGAATACATTGGGATAAAAGAGAAAAAAAGTTATCCTAAAGTAACAGACAATGACCCTGATAGTGAAACATTTGGTAAGAGAATTGACAAACCTAATGCAGAACCAACTGGCTTAAAAATGCAGTATGAGGATGAATTTACACCAGAAAATATCAAAAAATACCAATCTATGTTTGGTATCAATGATTTTGGTGAAACAATCTTTATCTACAAATTTAAACAGATTAATGTGCGTGCAGACAAAGTAGACGAGTTTTGGAAAATAACCCAAGACGATGCATACAACAAATACATCTTGAAAGAACAGGTGATCAAAATTGAAGAGAGTAAGTCTAACACTAGACGAAGAGTCTCTAAAAAAGCTGGATAATTGGGTTAGTAACTTTGAACTAGATTTCCGAGGGAATCGTTCAGGGTATATTAACTCATTAATTCAGAAACATACACCAGAAACGCCTGAATAAGGCTAAAACCTTTTTATTTTATATCAACAGTTAATAAGTATGGCAGTAGCTACAGCAGCAACAATTCAGGCCCATTTAATAGGTGGTACATATCCTGAAGGCACATTAGATGACAATAATATCTTTGATTATGCCCAATATACCACCAGAAGACGATACCCATCATGTGAGGTCATAACCACCCAGCCTGAAAGTACAATAGAGACCAAAAAGTCTACTGATACAACTATTGCATTTGAGATTAATTATTATGATAAAAATCTAGGCCTAAGAACAGATGACGTAAGTACACAAAGAGAGGTGGAGAATGTAATTAGGGCTAGAATGGAAACAATGGTGTTACAGGATTATAAAGTCGTATTAGAGTCAAAAACATGGAGCAGACAGTCAGTACAGAGAGACGGAAGCCATCCAGCATATTTAGTATCTACATTAAAGATTACAGTAAGACAGGTAAACGTAACAGTAATGCCAGTAGACGGTGTTTTGAAATTTGTCAAAGTAGGAAGTACAGTAGACAATGCTCCTAGTGCAGATTATACATATACTAATGTATTTGACGTTGACTTACAATCTGGATATAGGGATATAGAAGAGGGGTATACAGGAAGTAATATACCAAGACATTTTGCAGGACATATACAAGGCAGATTTATCTGTAATATCATGGTCAAGAACGCAGACCTTGGTTCAACAGGTGACAAGTTAAACAAGATGCCATTATTAACAACTAACGGTGAAAGACCAGAAATTAAATTTGTATATACTAATAAAACAGCAGATGAACAAGCAATTACAAACACTTTTACAGCCGAACCTGAATCAGTTCAAATGTTGTATAAAACCAACGATGCTGTGGTTTTCAGACTAATAGCAAGATTAATAACTGATATTATCGTAACATAGGTATAGAAAGGCTAGAACTGAATCATAAGGAGACGGTACAGAATTGTGCCAGCATAGAGCCTAAAATTCAGCAAGGTGTACTGATTCTATTCGTACCTTCATTGATGCCTTTCTCAATCTTTTTATATCAATAAAACACATATATTAATATGTCTTTAGGTAATACAGGCCAAGCAGTAAATGCAAAGAAATTTCAAGTATTTATTGGTACAACCGATACTAATGAATGGGCCTTAATTCAAAATGCTAGAGTTTTAGTTTCACATCCTATTTTTAGAGAACCTACCACAAATGGTGGAGTTGTCACATATACAGGAGCACCAGATAACAGTATATCTGGAACAGTTCTTTTTACCAGAGATGAATGGACTACTGCAACTAATGGATTTGGTGCATTGATTGGTGGTGCTACTGGTGCTGAAATAAATGAAGTTCCAGCAAAAAGTTGGAATGTAAAATTTACAGATGTTTCAGGTAGTGGAACAGTAGTTAGATTAACATTCAGTAATTGTAAACTTTCATCAGTAGATATTAGTAAATCTATTGAGGGTGCTGTTAAAGCTGATATTCAAATAGTATGCCCAGGTGAGCCAACAACTGCAACTTCTTAGTGGTTATGATGGAATATGAGCTTAGATTTAACCAAACAAAGATTATACTCTATTGAAACTAGAATCAATAAATTCATAGATCAGAATATAGTACAATGGGCAACAGAAGAAATTCTATTACCAGGTCAAACTGATATTGCAAATTCTGTATCACAAAGAGCATCTGAAGCATTATCAATAGAAAAAACTGGATTTATGAAAGTTGATTTAAAATGGGATTTTAGAAACGAAGAGGGTGCACCAATACATTTCTTCTTAGAGTATGGTACAAGACCACACGAAATAAGAGCAAAAGGTAAAGATAACGGTGGTGCAGATGCTTTGCACTGGACAGGCCCAAGTGGAGAAAGCAGATATGCCAAAGTAGTACAGCATCCTGGTACTCAATCAAGAGAACTCATATCTCAAATTAAAGAAGAAAGAATACCAGATTTAAGACGAAGAATAATTGATGAAACACAAAACTATATGGAGCTTGAAGCAATATGAGCCAACAAGACGATGCACTTCGTATTCCAATAGAAATTAAGACAGATGACTTAACAGAAATAAAGGATTTAATTAATGATATAACAGAAGCCGAAAGTGACTTAACTAGAATAAAAAGTGGAAGACAATCACAGACATTTGCAGGTCAGTCAAGGGCAGCAAGTGGAATGAGGACTACTACAGAAGGTAGAGGTGGTATATTTGAATCTGCATTAATGGAAGGAGATACAATGCCAATGAATCTAAGGGATAGAAGTGGTAAACAAGCACATACAAGAGAAAATGCATTTAACGCATTACAAGATAAAGTTGATCAAATGCAAGAAGAACAAGGTGAACAAGTAGCAAGTATGTTTGACCAAGCATTTGGATTAGCAGGAAGTTACGCACCATTTGCAGCCATGAATCAATTTTCAGGGCCATTCAAACAAAAAGTAATGCCAAAAATTCAACAAAAGATGGCACAAGCAGGTCAAGGTGTTGCAGGAGCAGCAGTAGGTACAGGAGCATCAGCAGTTGTGGCAAGACAAGGTGTAAGGATAGGTGGATTAATACAAAAGGCCAGGATGTTAGCCACTGGTTCAAGAGCAGGCCCAATAGGTGCAATAATAGCAGGTGTTGCAATATCAGCTAAAATGTTAATTGAATGGGCTCAAGGGCCAGGTGGATTTTGGGATATAAGATATAAAAGAAAAATTACTCAAGAATTAGACCCATTCTTTGATAAGAAATATAAGCAAGAAATAAATGCTGGTTTGCGTACTATAAGAGTAACGAGTATGCCAGCATCAAGAGGGGAAACACAAGTTCATTCTACACAAGATATGATTAAACGAGGTGTACCTATTTACAATAGAGAATTTGAAGCATTTAGTAAGGGGTTGTTTCTATAATGGGTATAAGTTATATTTGGAGAGATAACGCTTCAAGGGCAAGTGCAAGTGATAAAATATCTTTTGAAGCAGGTGGAGTAGCAGATGGACAAGGATTTATTCATCAATTAGAATTTAAGGTAACTACAGCATTAGCAGATAACGAAAAACCTAATGCAAAATTAAACGAATTACAAGACACTCAAGTAGATTCTATAACTGTAGTAATTACAGGTTCTATACATAATTGGCAATCAGATGGTGCTTCAGGTACTCAATCAACAATACCACAAACTGTTAAAGAATGGATGTGTGATAAAAAAACATCAACAAGTTTTAAGAAAGGAAGATTTGGTTTAGAATTATATGATTTCCCTTCATTCAATGTAAATCCAAAAAATACATCAGGCCAAGAAAGAGGATATATTTTACAAGATTGGACATGGATTAGAGACGGAGATATTGCAGGTAAAACATCATTTATTGCAACACTTAGATTAAACGGATATATTGGTGCAGAAAATAGTACATATAGTTGGACATCGTGATATAAATGGCAGACTGGAGTTTTGTCGTTACACATTACTACGATGTAAGTGGATCAACAGGTACACAAACAATAACAGATGACGTTATATCAATACCAAAATTTACGGACACAGGTAGTGGAGAAGTAAATGAAGCAACAATAGTATTAGATGCAGACAGTGGTAATTATATCTCAGATGATTCATCTGGTAAAAGAATAATACAACAACATGATATAATTAAATTATATGTTACTGATAGTTTACCAGCACAGGGAACACAACAAGCAACATACGAAAAATATTTTAATGTTGTTAAAAAAATACCAATAAAATCAAAATCAGAAGGTGTAAGGGTACAGTTAGAATTATTAGGTGTAGAGAACTGGCTACAACGAATCAATTATATCAAACCACATTATTTTGAAAATCCATCAGAAGTATTTGAAGATATTTGTAACTTATACAATGCAAATAAGGGAACTGGTATGCCAACATTAACTGGTTTTTTATCAACTGATTCAACTAATGAGTTACCACAATATGTTAGTAATATATACGATTTTGGAAACAATGAAGATAATTGTTTTGACAGAATATCAGATGTTATAGATAAGGTAGGAGCATCAGCAGCAGATGGTGGTATTTTGGATTTCTTTGATTTTAAAGCAGAACATAGTAACAACGGAAATACAATAACAACTAAAGTATTTAGCTCAGGAAATGATGCAGATAATTCAGGAAACCCAGGTGGTCAAACAATAATCACAATAGATAATTCAACCAATGTAAATGTAGGTGAGTCAGACGGTGGTATTAACAGCGAAGAAGGTAATTTGATTAATTCGTGGGGAGCAGTAGATGCTGGTTCATTACCAATAGATTTTTCCATATTCAAAGGAAGGCAACAATGGTGGAATTTATATTTTCCAGAATGGGTAACAGGGCAAACATATCCAGCAGGTGCTAAAGTAAGTTATGTTGATAGTGGAACTAGATATAATTACAGGGTTAAGACAGGTCAAACATCTACTGGAAGTACACCACCAACAACCACATCGAAATGGGAAGTATTGACATCAGCATTATACTATGGTAATGCTTACAAATATTCACCTTGGACAGCACAAAGAAAAATAGAATGGATTAACGGTCTAGGTGATCCAACTGCATCCTATGGTCTTAATGTAACATCAGCTTCTCCTCGTTCACCTATGTGTTTTGACCATAATATAGTGTGTAGAGATACTGCTTTTAGCAGAACATTCGTAGACCAAATTGCAACATCCCCAGGGGGAATAAACGAAAAATTACTTTATGATGATAATAGAAACGGAACTGGTACTGCATTATATAGAGGATTAAGGGTTTTATGTTCAGGTGACCCAGTTGAACAAAGTAGTGCTTATTTTGGTTATTCATCATCTAATGTTACTGCATCAACAGTAAAAGATGATAACGGTAGATTAATTAAAAATAGTGTATTGGAATACACTGGTACTAAATGGCTAGTAAAATATAGGCCTTATGAAGATCAATTCGCCAGTAATTCAACACCAATTAAATTTCAAGTGGTTGTTTTATTTGAAGGTAGAACTTATGAGTTTTATAAAGATGGTAGTAATCAAACATGGCAAAATTTCACAAATGATGATAATGGTAATGACTGTTTACACCCACTGGTTAATGATAGTAGTCATACACCAGCATATACTCTATATAATGTACCAGGTGTACTGGCAGATTATACAAATACAGCTAGTGTTGTAGATGTCAATACTTTATATGGATGGGATTCAACTAACACAAACTCGGCAATAGAAGTTAGATATAATTGGTCTCCATACGATATTTGGAATATAGACGGAGTAGTTTTAGCTGGTGATTTAACTAACAGAAATACACAGGATTATTATCAATGTGGTGCATGGTTGTCTATGAGATTTCCATTCCCAACAACAACTGCTCAATCCCCAGATACAACAGCAGGTCGTGAACATGGTAAATTAATAGGTGATTGGTATGGTGGTGGAACAAACACAGATAATCCACATGAGCCAGCAACATTAGATACACAGAATATGCATCTTACACATGACGGTGAAAGAGGATTTAATAATGGCCTATCATCAGAAGATTTTGGCCAAATATCAGGAGTATCGTTTATGACAAAATTATGGTTTTTGAGAAAAAGGGTTATTGATGCTGGATGGGAAGATGTAGACGGAGATGATGGTTCTAACTTTAAAATGAGATGTGTGTTAATTGATACTGATGATAATGTTGTTACCCAAGACTTTGTAATACCATTTAACAATACATGGACAAGTATAACATTACCTGTCAGTGGTTTTCAAATTTACAGAGGAAGAGAACCACGTTATAATTCATCATTAGTACATGATTTAAGGCCACCAAAAGGATTAGATGTTCAGGATATATTTATTTGGAGAAATGTTAAAATGATGAGTATATTTGTACTTGAGCCTTATGATGAATATGGAAGATATCATCCTGGTGGGTCAGCAAAACTTGGAAGTGAAAGTGTTTACGATCAAACAGCATCGGTATGGAAATTTGGATATTCGGAAAAGGAAATGAGATTGGCAGTAGATGCTTTGCATTTCACTAAACCATTATTGGTAAATACTGGTAATGTAACAGGTAGAGTAATAGACCCAGACTTTATACAAAGACCAGATATAGGTAACTACGAACAATTAAAATCAGATGCAGAAGCAGAGAAACAAATGAAGTCATTCCAACACGTTGAGTTTGATACAACTACTACTGGAAGATTTGATATAGGATTTGGTGATTATTTCAATTTACAAGACGAGGACATTATACCAAGCAATTTACAGGATAGTAGTAATAAGATAAAATTGGTAGCAAAACGAATTGAATATTCTATTACTAAACCTTTAAATGGTAAGGGTGGCTTTTTAAGACGTATAAGAGGAGTAAGAAGATTCACATGACCAGTAAAGCATCTAATCAACGTGATATAACAGACGTTATCAAAAAACAAAAAAGAGATAATAAAAAAGCAGCAGGAATTGCAAGAGCACAAGCATCAGGTATCAGTGGCTCAGATACAGCAATAGCAGGTGGCCAAAAAACTCAAGCAGGTAGTGCAGGAGCATCGAATGTAACTCAAGATTTACTTATGAATACTTATGATATTAGGGATGTAGATAGATTATATTTTTCAACTACAGCAGGTAGTGCAGATGTATTGACAGCAAACGATACAGGTATTGAAAGTAAATCATCTTACAATGGAACTTCTTATACAAGTTATGGTTTAAATTTTCAAGTACCAGCAAATAATGTTCATACATTTTTTATAGGTACAACTGAAAAAATAAACATAGGAACAGGATATATTACATTAAATGATAATGTGGCAACAGGTGGGTCTATTCAATTAAGTGCCATGACAGCACCATCTGCAACAGGTGCTACACAAAGAAAATTATATGTAGATACTGCTGATAATCATTTAAAAATTAGAACTAATACAACAAGTATAGATTTAGAAACAAGTAGTGGTGGTGGAGCAGGACTAGGAGATGCTAATGTATGGACTAACGTAAACACATTTCAAAGCACAGTAAGCTTTACTGGTTCAACAGTAAACTTGGGTGATTCAACTAATGATAGGGTTAATTTCATTTCACAAGTGGGAACTGATATTAATATGGGTACATACGATGTTATAAATTTGGATAGATTGAAATTTGCCACAACAGCAGGTGCAGGGTCGGCATTGGGTACAAGTGACACAGGTATAGAAGCACAATTTAGTGGTGGTTCATCAGCAGGAATTAAATTCCAAACACCAGCAAACAACTTCTATCAATTTTTCAGTGGTTCTACTGAAAAAGTAAACATCGGGTCTTCTTTAATTTTATTAAATGATGATGTTACAATTACAGATGATTTAACAGTACAAGATAACGTAACAATACAAGATGATTTGACTGTAAACGATGATGTAACATTAGGGTCAAGCATAACTGATGATATAGAATTAAATGGTAGAGTTGAATGGGGTAATAGTTATACTGCATCAGCACAAGCATATCCTAGTCTTGCTCTTGGGTATATTACAATAAAAGTCAATGGTTCAAACCGAAATATATGGGTCTCATAGTTAGATTTTTAACCAAGTAAATACAAATAGATATGTGACCTTAATAGGAAAAATAGACGAGTATGTTTCACAATTAGAAAACGCTGTAAATCAACTTCGTCAGGAAAACCAACAATTAAAACAAGCTCTTCAAGAGAAATCCAAAGGTTCATTACCAGATGAACAGTTAGATGGATTTGAAGAGTAACCCTTTTATTTCTGATTAGTATAGTAATACTATGAACGTTACAGATGTTTACACCAAAAAACAATACACTTGTAAAAAGTGTAATGGCCAAGTTTACTATGGAAAAATAACTGATGACCAAGGTAAAATAGTTACTGAGGATGGTGCAGTACCAAACGGTAAATTTGGAAAAGAAAGTAATGTGTTATCTGGAGCAGTAGATGCAAATGACAAAACGAAGTTTCACGAATGTTATTTGTCTAATTTACAGCAAAAGTTCAGGGATGCTACAAACAAACCAAGGGAGTTTAAAACAACACCAAACTTGTTGACAACAAACTCCAATACAGTTGTAGACGATTTTATATCAGAAGCAAACAACTTCTATATGAGAAATGGGCCTACAGCAGCAAAGTTTTGTGGTGCAGGAGCAACATCAAAAGACCAACACATTACGTCAATGGGTATGATGCATGATTACTTTACATACAGACTCATAGTAGCCATTGAAAAACTAACCAAAAAAGATTAGGTAAATTTTTATACCTATCTTACCTATATTTTATATGAAAGATTTTAAACTAACCGACTTGGAAAAAGTTGGCCCAACAACAGAAACCAAACTTAACAAAGCAGGTATTTTTTCACCACTTGATGTTGTTATTAGAGGAGCAAAAGAGTTTTCCAGAATCAGTGGCCTGTCAACAGACATGGCACACAAGCATTTAACAACAATGAAAAAAATGCTAGCAGAGGATGGAAACGATATTGAGGTAAAAGATATTGCATCACTAAAGGCATTAAGACACAGACAAATTAAAACAAAATTACAAGTAGAGGAAATAGACGAGATGACAAAGGGTGGATTTGAGACACAATCATTATATGAAATATATGGAGATGAGGGTAGTGGCAAAACACAGATGTCAATGACACTTGCAGCAGAAGCATTGGGTGCAGGACATGGAGTAATGTTCATAGACTGTGAGGGTGCATTTGACCTAGAAAGACTTGAACAGATATGTGAAGCTAGAGGTATTACATACGATGATGACAAA
>Ga0098054_1001429_pt1 | contig 11947 bp, 26 predicted proteins | sample 16_taG_FD_75048 | JGI IMG/M metagenome (GOLD analysis project Ga0098054, IMG submission 75048) | Marine viral communities from the Subarctic Pacific Ocean - 16_ETSP_OMZ_AT15313 metaG | ecosystem: Environmental > Aquatic > Marine > Oceanic | place: Pacific Ocean | collected 2015-01-18
AAAGGCGTAAGGCAAAGGTAAGGAAAAACTATGGCTGAAACATTGACAAAAGTCGGTACGAGTACGAACCCCAATTTGACAGGGGGGGATAAATTTAAGCTGGCTGCGCAAGGTGCATTATTTAACTTATCGGATGAGATTTTTGGATTATTTAAGGGCGCGATGTCGGGCGAATTGACAGTAGCGGAAGCTATTGCACAGGAACGCGAATTACTAAAGCAAGCCCAAGATAAAACTGGCTCTCTTAAATGGGAAATTGGAGGTGCTGTGCTTCCTGGGTTGCTCGCGGCGCCGATTACTGGAGGGGCATCATTAGTACCGACATTGGGAAGAACGGCGGTAATAGGTGCGGGACAGGGGGCGTTAGCGACGTATGGTGCGTTGGAAGGAAACCCCATTGAAAGAGTAACAGAGAACCCCGAAGAACTAGCAATAGGAGGTGTTACAGGGGGGGTAGTGGGGCCAGCGGGGAGACTGGTTGTAAAAGGCGCAAGCAAGTTAGGAGTACCGCTTACCAAACTAGCGGATTATATATCACGCAAATTCCCAGGAAACAAACGATTACCCAAAGCCGCAGAAGATGAAGTTCTACGCATCATTAACGAGTCGGGTTACACTATCGAGCAGGCATTAGATAAAATAAAAAGTGGTGCAATCATACCAGACCTTACAGAGGAAACTGCGATAGCGGTAAGAGGGTTATACAAGGATATGGGTGAGGGAGGCAGGGTTTTAGGTGATGCGTTACGAAAAAGAAGGGTCGATTTAAGTAACAGTGCTATTGCCGAAATGGTCGATGAGCTAGCACCAGGCGCATCGTCATCTAACGTAACTAGGGCTGTCAGTCAAACGAAGTCGCAATTAGAGGCATCAGCAGGGAAAGAATATAAAGCAATCTATCGCGCAGCTGATCCAGATGTAGGAATGCGTCTGAACTCAAAGCTGGTAGAAATGTTAAATATCGACCCAACGTTGCGTAGAACAATTACAAAGCATTTAGCGCGTAACAGATTACCTCCGTTATTTAAGGTAAAAAACGGACAGGCTACACTTATACGATCATCGGATTTGGAAACAGCAGAGGTGGTTCGTAGGGCATTAAAAGACAGTACAAACCATGCGTTTAATAGTGGGAAAAGTGCAGAAGGTGCTGCGTTACGAACACTTGAGCGAGAATTGCGGGATGAAATAGATATATTCTCTCCAGAGTTAAAGGCAGCGAGGGCACAATGGGCAAAGATACAAACTGCAAATGACGCATATGCTGAAGGAAGGAATATACTGGGCAAGCCATTAAATGATGCTTTAATTTATGTAGAAGATTTAATGACATCAAATAATGCTGATGCAATCGCTTCATTTCGTGCAGGGGTAGCCACACAATTACAAAATAAAGCAGGAAAAACACGGGCAACAAGGACGACACTTGTCAATACATTGGCAAGTTTAACAGATGATGACGAGACGGGAATGCGTGTCATAATGCGTGCATTATATCCTGAGGACTCTATAGAAGCCGCATTAGAGAAGTTGGATGTAGCGTCGGCAGCAATACGAAGCCATGCAAAAATTGTTGGTGGCCCATCGACGGCATTAACACAGGGAGCATCGCAACGAACAGGCAGCACACAAACGTTCGTATTAGGTTTAGCGCGAATGAAAAGTGGTGATGTAGCTGGCGGTGCGCGTCAAATAATAACGGGAATTTTAGGAAATAGAGCAAAAGGTTTGACACAAGAGCAGTACACGAAGATTGCAAATCTACTAGTAGAAGAAAATCCGAATGCATTGCGTAGAGCGTTAGTACGGCCAGAAGCACAAGAAGCGGTGGTAAGGGCAGTTAACAAATTATATGATAGCGTATTAGCAGGGTCATCATCGGCGGCTGCGATTACAGTAGCACCATTGCCAATGGAATTAGGTGCAATTGAACAAGCGCGTGGCGTAATGTCTAATATGATGGGACAACGATGACCGCTGGATCAGGAGCACCAGGGACAAGCCCTGGGCCAGGAGGGGGAGCAGCGCAGGGTATGTCCAGCCCTGGACAAGCTGGTACAGCTATGGGGATGACTACAGGGCAATTCGGTGGCCCTATGGGGATTACTCCTCTGTCAGTACAGCAATCGGGTCATAGTACATCAGCATTAGGTCCTAGCGCGATGGGTATGGGGCCGTCTACTAGCACCACATCGAGTTCCACTACAAGTCCCACGCCTGTTCAAAACGCAAACCAAATTGCGCAAAACGCAAATCAAAACGCACTCGCACAGTCGTCAACTTATGCCCTAAGCAATAGTATAGCACCACCAATTTCTGTGTTGGGTGCTACTACAGCGCAGTCGGGTAATTTCGGGTTTCAAGTTCCTTCAGCAAATACCGTAACATCATCAACGCTAGGTGTTCCAGCAACTAACTCTGAAGGCATACCTGTTACGCATAGCAATTTAAGCGGTGAGGTTGCTGGCACTAATGTAATTCCATCAGATATAGCAAATGCAAAGTTCTTTAATAACTTAGGAGAGGTTGCAAGTCCATTAGGCGATGGCCTGCCTGGAATTATGCCTGGGCCGCCAAGTGTTATGGCTGTGCCAGCGGCTATAACAGCGTTCTTTGCACAAATGGCACAAGCGCAAACACCGCAAAACGTAGCAAATACGAGGGCAGCTTTAGCATTAAGTCCTCCCTCGCAGTCTCCTTTTGGTGGAACTACCGATAGTGATTACTCCCACCCGATGGGACTGAACAGAACATATAGGCCAAATACGCCTTCTTATGGAACAGTGAACAGAGCGGAGCCTGCCAGAGAACAGTTAGCACAAGCAATAGCCAGCGCACCTCCTAGAGACCCCGACCCCGTGACAGGAATAGCGCCATTGCCAACGCCAGTAGCAACAGGGGTTGTCGATACTATTTTGCAAAACGCTTTGGCGAAATTACAACCGACCCGACAAGTACAGGGCGCGACATCTAATCGTGTATTCAACCCACAAATACAGAAGATAATTCAACAGTTTAGAGACCAGGCGCTAGCCTAAGGAGGAAGTCATGTCAGGTGGTGGAGCAGGTGGCGGGTTACGGCAAATTTCGCCACAACAAGCGAAAAAAGAATACCAAGCGTTACCAGACTATGCGAAACGCGCTGAGACTGCTCCGTTTGGTATGCAGCAGTATGGTGACCCGCAACGCTATTATATGGCGGGGGTAGCTCCTGGTTGGTTTAATCCAGCGTTGAATAATCAAAAGCAACTTCAACAATTGCAGGCGGTAGAAGCGCAGAAACGACAGGAAAGATTGAACAAACTAAATCCTCCCGTTATACCGCCGACAAGAGGACAGCCGATTTCTGTTAGAAGTGGGCGATTAAATATAGCGCCGCTAGTACAGGCGATTAGACAAAACGTACCTACCGCAACAGCAGGGACACCATCTAACGTTGATGAAATCCGTAGAAAGTTTATTGAGAGCCTGTTATGACCCTCAAGCGCCTATCCATAGCTGCGTTAATCCTGACAAGCTGTTTGATAGGTCATAAATCCGTAGCGCAGACTAACGAGGAGGTTTATGAATTAACGTGTGGCTCTGTAGGTAGTGCTTTTAATATACTTGAGGAGTTTTTTACAGGCCGTTGGAACGCAAGGAGAGCGCAGTTACACAAAACAGCCGCCGACAATTATCTCGAATACCATAACGTAAAAGATCGGGAGGATGTAGCAGTATATGTCTTTCAGTCTCGATTTTTCAAAGCCTTTGCTGTTGTGGTTGCCCGTCCAGTTGGCCCTGACAAAGTGATGTGTATAGTTAAAATAGATGGAAGGTTACATAAAGAATATTTGCCAGATGATTTGCACGAAATACTATCAACAGAGAAAGCAGTCTAATGCCCTCACATTATTATAATACTTCTGCACCTAATAGGTTTATGTCCGACCCTATGTATCAAAGCAATCGCCAACCTCCACAAAGGGTAGATTTGGAGAATGCTATTTTACAAGGAGGAGTACAACAGACGAGTGCCGCACCTAATCGGTTGGCTGCTCTAATGGATTACATAAAGAATTTAGATCCAGGCTCTGTTGTTAGGGAAGGTGAATTTGATACATCAACACTATTGCAAGCATTAGATCCTAGCTCTGTCGTCAGAGAAGGCGAGTTAGGTATGCTTGCTGCACCATTTGCATCAGATACTGGTGAAGGCTTTGCTCCACATTCCGCAGTGCGGGAAGGGGAAATCAATTATGAAACGTACGAATTCCCTGATCGCGCAAGTAGAAATCAAGCTATTTCTGACCTTATGACGTATTATAAAGAAGATAATCCAGAAACATATTTTGGAATGACGGATGGCTCTATAAGACAGCTTCTTGATGTAATAGCTAAACAAACTCCTGCGCCTACCCCCGAAGTGCAAAAAGGAATTGATAGAATAGAGCGATATAACAGAATGAAAGCGGCTGATCCAAATGCTATTGTGAGGGAATACGAGTAAATAGGATGTCGGAATAGTCTAATGGCAGAAAATAAGGCAGCAGGGTTGGTCAATGCACTTTTGCAAGGAGGGTCGCGAATGCTGGATGATCAGGACTTACAAAGGTATGTAGGCAGGCTATTAGGCGTGGATGATGAGCGTGCTTTGGCAATAAAAACGTCAGGAGATTGGCAAACAGAAAATCAGTACGAAGACGCCTACGGAGACACTCTTAACCATATGTTGCTTGGAGGATTGACAACGCCGACGAGTTGGTTGACAGAGCCGAGAAAAGCTCTAGCAAATGCTTTGATAAATGTTAGAGAACTCAGTTTTGTTGAAGAGCCTAGCGTAGAGGACCGAATAGATATCAATAATAATGATTTCGGAACAGCGTTAGCCAGAAAAATGATGGAAGATGGCACCTATACGCCACAGGCGTTTATCGAAACAGCAAAAAGATACGTCACATGGATGGCGCAAGGAGAAAGAGGGATGCCGATTGATGGTTTAGAGCCGCAATTAAGTACAGCAAGCGGACGGCATACGACTCCAAGGCCAAAACAATGAACGTTGAAGTATTCGCCGCTGAACTCCACGCTCATGTTGAGCAATGTAAGGAAAGGAACGAGCTAAACTCCCAACGATTAAATGAATTGAAACAGGAGTTGACCAGGTTGAACGGACGATTAGACAGATTGTTATGGGGATTGCTTGGTTTGCTTGTGGTTATGGTTGGTCAGTTTGTTTTTGGAGGAGTTCCGTGGCAGTAACATGGCGATGGCAAAACTTCTCCATAGACGAGTTGAAGTGTAAAGGAACAGGTGAATATCCTGAAATAACCCCTGAAATAGAGGCATTTCTGGATAAATTGCAGGATTTGCGTGACGAGGTAGGTCCAATGGTGGTATCGTCAGGGTATAGATCCCCCTCACATAACGAAAAAGTAAGCGGTACAGGTCAATCAGGACCGCATACTACGGGTCGTGCAGTCGATATTGCGATCAGGGGAGCCGAAGCATACAATCTGGTTGGCCTCGCTATCGAAAGAGGTATGACAGGAATAGGTGTCAACCAGAAAGGCAAAAGCAGATTTGTTCATTTAGACGACCTAACAAACGGTCCCAGACCGAGAATTTGGAGTTATTGAAATGGATTGGATGATAAACATTATCAACACGTTACCGAACTGGGTGCATCATGTCACACTTTTGGTAACAGCAGCAGCGGGATTAGCCACGCTGACCCCGACTAAATCAGACGACAAAGCAATAGCGATGGTTCTACGTATCGTGAATATGGTAGGACTAAACTTTGGCAAAGCTCGCAATGCAGACGACTAAAGATGTTCACGTTTGTCAAAACCCTGGTAAGTCTCACAAGTGTACTTGTGGGTTGGCTGAATCGAAGAAGCCTGATAAAACTAGGCGAGAACAAAGCGATTAACAAAGGGCTGGCGGATGCCTATAAGAAACTTACTAAGGTTCGCAATGCTAGGTCTAATATTGACCGCAAGCGGTTGCGCAACAAATTCCGCTCTTCCTCCAGAGATAACTAACTACATCCCATGTCAGGCAGTAGAGCCGTTCTATTATCGGGACGGCGATACTGAGGAAACAAAGCTGTGGGGCGATAACTATAACTCTGCTTGGGAGGTGTTGTGTGGCTACGAAAACGCTAGAGAATGAAGAATTATTAGCGGCTCTGGACGTAGAAAAGAAAATAGACCAAGGAGTATATGACAACCTTACTCATGCCGCCAAAGAAATAGGCATGGCTCGTTCTACGCTGGCTCACAGGATCGACCTGGCGAGGGCTGCAAGAGAAGACGGGCAAATAGAAATACAGTCGGAAATTCAACTTCCGACATTCCCTGACCCTGATATAGATACAGACAAAATCATTGACCATATGGAGCAGCGTTTCAAAAAGCGCCTGACCCATGAAAAAGCGAAAACTTGGTTTCCTGTAAAGTTCCCAACAGATGAGACTATCGGGCTGGCGGTAGTCGGAGACCCACATTTAGGACCGAATACAAATTGGCCGTTACTGAAAAGCCATGTCGCTTGTATGAAAGAAACCAAGGGTCTGTATGCGATTAACATAGGAGATAACGCTGACAACTGGGGATGGGGTCGATTGATGGCCCTATACGCTGATGAGGACATATCCCGCCAAACAGAAAGAAGGCTTGGAAAGTGGTTATTGGAGTCAGGTATCAAATGGTGTGCATGGCTGCATGGGAACCACGAACTATTCCACGGTGAGTTTCCAACGTATCTGGCGACGATAAATTGTCAGAAAGTTCCTATGGTCGATTGGAGAGCAAAATTAAAGCTCGTATTCCCATCTGGTGAACTCAAGGTGGATGCTGCCCATGACCACAAGGGGTCGTCAATTTACTCGCCCTTACATGGGCAGAAGAGAGCCGCCTTATGGGGTCAGGAAAGTTGTCATTTATATGTCGCTGGACATAGACATAGTTGGGCCTTATCCCAGGAGGAACTAGACAACGGCCACTGTGTCGTTCTGGGACGCGCTAGGGGCTATAAGTGGAATGACCCCTATAGTTTAAGGCATGGGTTCGCAGAGCAGTCCTACGGGGCCTCCCTGCTCTTTGTGATAGATATAAAAGCTAACGGGCCGATGAAAATAGTGCCATTTGCGGATTTGCTGGAGGGGGCCGAATATTTGAAGTGGAAAAGAGCCCGTGACCGCAGAAATTCATCAAATACCAGATAAGCTCGAAGAGCCTTCTGTAATCTGCGAGGTATGTGCGGAGTGGGAGGTCTTGGCAGCGCATTGGCTCATATATCACGATGGAACGTTTCGCTGTGTCAACTGTGGCACTGCCTATGAATGGGTTGAGTAATGGAATTCATAACCGATTACTGGGAGCAAATTCTAATTATAGGGGCGGCTATTATTGTCGCTACCCGTTTAAGAGAACAGGTCAATGAAGCCAGAAGGGATATAGACGCGCTCACAGACCAGCTAAATAAGCGAGATACCTATGTAGAAACAGTTAGATTACGGGCGCAGTTCGATGCGCAGGTGGCTAATCTGGAAAAGCAAGTCTCCGCTTTGTGGGAGTTTTGCAATCAGTTACGTGATCGTCAAAATGGAAAATGATATGGCCATTAAAATACTGCGAATGCGTGAGCATTACTGTAGTTGGGAAAACGTAGCGGAAAGGTTTGGTGAGAGCTATACATCTGCTGAACGTATACGGGATGCGCTGCGACTTTGGGCTAAGTTAAAAGGGGTAGATGTGGATTGGGCTTTTCCACAACTTGCTAACAAGGGCAATGGAATATGGGGGATAGAACCACCGCAAGGATGGTTGAAGGAAATAGAGAAGAAATTGGGCCGCTTCGGGAAGAAAGGAAAAACCGAAACGACCCATTGAGGTGACACATGGATGCAAGCACTTTATCCTATGTATCACTACAAATGCAATGGCTTACACTGCCTTAGGATATTTCCTTTTCAATTCCGTTGCTGGCACTGACTTTCTGGTGAAATTCTCGCCAACAATATCGTATGTGCGGCGTTCTGGGCTGTCGTAAGTCCATCCTTTGATTACTACGTCTGCCAAATGCCTTCCGTTAAAATGGTAGGAAACTGTCTCGTCTTTATCAAATACAGTCATATGTTGTACCTCTGGTTTGCCTGTTGGGTTCGGTAAATCTCCAGTGTGAACCTGGATCGCTCCATTTCCACTTTCTGTTTTTCGTAATTAACAGTGGCCGTGACCACTCTATCCACGGCTTGTTTATATTTGTCGCTGGCTACTGCTTCCCTTTCTTGCGCCGATATAGCCATACCATGAAACTCTTTCATCTGGAGTGCCTTGGTGACTTTAAGCATATGTTCCGCTTGCAGTTTTTCGCGCAACGCTTCCAGCATTTCGGCAGGATTAGCGAGAGTTTCTGTTAGAATTTTCTCAACGGTTTCGTCTGATATCATATCTAAGTGTAGCCACCTCTTTGAGTAGACGCATGATTAGGCCAGGGTCTTTTTGGACTTGTTTATTCCAAAAGGATAACTCGCCTATTTCATGCTGTAATCTGTGAAGCTCAGGCACCAGGGGAACGACCAAGTTATCGTCAGGCTTTAGACCCATGCCGCCAGCTAATCCATAACGAATATGCGCTGGTTCGCAAGGGGTCGCGCCTGTAATGATACAAGGTTGACCCCTTACTTCATCTAACCAGGCACGGTCCCTGATGCGTTGATGTTTCGGCAATAACATTAGTCACCAGAAACAGTATTTATCAAACGAGCTTTCTTGAACGCATTTCTGGCGGTTGCTATCCAGCCTTCTAGTTCGGACTCTTTTGGGAACTCTTGTAATGTTTTGGCATAGCGCCCTACGAAACCCATAGCGAACATATCCGCCTCTTTATCGAATGCGCTGTAGCTGTCAGTAGCGCGGCTGACTGTGGTTTGTATGGTATCGCCAACAGGCGCAGCTGACCCGTTGGATCGTTCTGTTGAAGGCGTCCATTCGGTAATATTGAAAATTGTGCTTTTACCTGGACGGGCTTTTTCCTCAATATCACAGTTTATATAATCGCCTTGCTTTGGTGGGGAGCCGTTTAACTTACTATCGTATGACGGCTTGAAGTCGTACTGACTAGTGGGGTCAAGGTTTTGCATTTCTAGGCATATTTGAACCCATCCCTTATCAGCCATCCCCGCTACGAAATGACGTTCTACAGATTTCACCAATATATTATTATACATTTTATCCTCTCTTATGTTGGTCACAAAATGGTGCAACATCGCACCAATTCTCACATCGCATATAAAAAGGCTTCCGCTTTTCCAAACGAAAATCCTCACCGCTGTTATCTATATATTGTTCCGCTTCCTCCTTTGTTGTGAATAGTTTAGTTGCCTTTTTCGCCCCTGGCTTAACTATTGCCACGGTTTTGTCTCCGCGCATCCATCTTTCCTCGTCCGTACATAACGGCAGATTATCAATGGATGCCGTTGTGTGCAGTTTAACACGTTTTTTGATGTATCGTTCCGCTTTTTCTTCGGGCCATAACGGGATTGGAATTTCCTGTACGGCGCAGGGCGGGTTGTACGCATCCCGTTTCCAATCTTTCATAAATGCGAGAACTGATATGCTGTTGACCTTTTTCGTTTGCCGCACCAACCAGGCATATACGTTTAACTGTTTTTCCCAGTCCTCGTATTTTTTGGCTTTAACCTTGTACATCGCGCAGGTTTTGGTGTCTTTAATATCGATGGAGCCATCAGCGCGAACCTTCTGAATATCAAGCTGACCGCTGATTGTGACAGGGCCGTTTCCAATATTGATGTCCGCTGCAATTCGCTCCTCTAAGATATAAGAGGGATCGTTCATTTGCGTGATGGCATTTTCCACCCACGAATGAAACGCTGTGCCGAAAGCTGACGCTACTGTATCCCCGACATCAACCTCTATTCGGTCGCGGTAATGTTTTAACAAAACTCCGATACGAGGCGGGTTAATCAAACGAGTAACCCGTAGACCTTGTGGGCTTTGATTCCCCGTATCAGAGGTGAGAATAGAAACCAGCAGATTACTAAGTCTGTGCTTGTTTGTGTAATTCACGCAGTCTCTCCAGTTCCCTTTTTTGTGCAATATTTTCTTTAACCAGCGTATGCACGGCGCCTGTCACCCATCCCAGTTTAAAGGATTGACTGTCATCGTTCGCTTTACGACAAGCATCTCGCAACTCTCTGTCAAAGTCGCGTATCGCATCTTCAGACTGTAAGTCCGATATTATCGTGTCTATTCTTTTGAGTTCTTTAAGCATAATTCCCCTCCTTTCCGAATAATTGCGTCTGGTCAGGATTTTCCGTCACGGGCTTCCAGGTGATATCCACTAAACGATAGTTTCTGCCATTGGTTCGTGAAAGAAAAAGTTTAGAGGTTGGTTTGAGATTTCTCAATTCATCAGGGCTTAAAATCATTGTTTGCCCGTTATGCGTCAGGCGCAGCCCACCCTTTTCGATGGCCTTGGCGACTTCATAATCCCTTACACTGAGCATTCTTCCTTGCCAGAGTTTCTTCACTTTTTTGTTAATCATCACGATCCTCCTGTTTGGAGCGGATCGCGTTCAGCCAATGCTCACAATTATCTAACTCCTCATTTATGTCGGAGGCAGACAGTTCCTTAACGCTCATCGTTGCTGCCGCCTCTTTGAGATTTCTGCGTGCATCCAGCAACAGCCTCAAGTTGTGGTCTGGCTCGTGATTATCTGGTTCTACAGCGTGAACGATATCCTCTGGCATTAGTTTTCTTTTAACCTGGCCCATAATAGCTTCCCTTCTTTTATGTTTACCAATCTGGTTAAATATAATATATATGATATAGTAAGTATATACCAAAGTGGTAGGATAGGTCTAAATATATGAAATTAAAAGATTTTATTCGCACAAATGATGTGAATCAGGCGGGAATTGCTAGGGATTTAAGCGTTTCAAACATGGCTGTTTGGAGGTGGTGCGCTGGAGAACGCATCCCGAAACCAGCAATGATGGCGAAAATCTATCAAATAACAGGTGGAAAAGTTGAGCCAGGAGACTTTTACGATATGCCAGACTTGCGGCAATAGCTGTGACGTATGGAAAACAGAGCGTCAGGTGGAGCGTACTATCAGGCGCGACGGCGAAGATGTTAAGGTTATCGATACTGTGGGCGGCATGGATGCTTGTGCGGAATGCGCGAGAAAAGCCAATGACGAATGGAATATAGCGACCTGTGACTGAAAACGAATTACAGTTAAGCGTAGCCAAATACTTACGGACAATGGAAAAGGTTTTGTCCAGCCAGGGAATACATATATGCTGGCATCATTCGCCAAACGAGGGCAAGAATAAGCTGCACTATTACGCGAAACAGAAGCGGCTTGGAGTACGGAAAGGATGGCCCGATATTGAGGTGATTTACAGAGGGAGGTTCATCGGCATAGAATTAAAAACACGGAAAGGACGGTTGTCGGAGGCACAGAAGAAATGCCACGATGACATTACTCTGGCAGGGGGTTTGGTGACAATCTGCCGTAGTTTAATTGAGGTGATAGAGTTCATGGAGACAGCGTGTGGATACAGTAAACGAGGCGATATATAGCCTGGGGATACCTTTGGTATTACAAGGCGCAGGCGTACAAAACGGGGGCAGCATGGTGGGCCGTTGGAAGAAGAAATATACCAACGAGGCCATACTGGAAGCCTTTATTTTAGCAGCCAAACACAAGCCAACAGAACCAGTTTCTTATATGACGAAATGCCTGAAGATTTTCGGAGAAAAGGAACCTGAACCTGTTGAGCGCGATGTGAATAATTTTGGTAAGAGATTACAGGCATATAAGGCAAAAGGGTTCTGGCCTACTTCATGGGGGCCGAAACCAGGCGACCCTGAGTGCGCAATTCCACAAAAGATTTTACAACAAAACGGGTTTTAATATATCTTGAAAAAG
>Ga0098054_1001431_pt1 | contig 11944 bp, 13 predicted proteins | sample 16_taG_FD_75048 | JGI IMG/M metagenome (GOLD analysis project Ga0098054, IMG submission 75048) | Marine viral communities from the Subarctic Pacific Ocean - 16_ETSP_OMZ_AT15313 metaG | ecosystem: Environmental > Aquatic > Marine > Oceanic | place: Pacific Ocean | collected 2015-01-18
GATTCTACAAATTCACCGAGTCCTAATTCTTCTGCTGCCTCTGTAGCAGATTCTGCTCCTTCTGCTATTTGTTCTTCAATAGCAGTTGTTGCATCAAGGGCAGACTCTCCAAATTCTGCTGCCTGTTCACCTGTTTCTGTTACTATTGCATCTATAACTTCTGTTACTGTAGGTACTGTTACTTTAGGTACTGTTACTTTTACTTTAGGAAGTGGATTACTATGACTATGATACCAATGGTACTCTTTTAAACCTGTTTCTGGATTAATAGTACCAGAACCTCCAATAGCTTTTAACTGAGACTTATCTGCTGGAGTTAGACTACGGATTCTATCATCACCAAATCTACCCTTACTTGCTAATATTTTTTCTTCTTGAGCATTAATATGAGCTAATTCAGTACCACTTCCCATATTATTAACACACATCAGCTATACCCCTTCGGTTTCTTAATAACTAAAGACTTCTTAGTAACACCTTTTCTGTCAGCACCCTTAAACTTAGCAGCCCTTCCTGCTGCTCCTGAAGCACCTGTAGTGACGTTTTTAAGAGCATTTATCTCATCTATTTTTTCTTCGTTATCATCACCATCGCCATTCTTTTTTCTCATCCACCCCATACCTGCACGGTCCATCCATTTGTCTCCTCCCCAATTTTCACCCCAACTTCTTTGAGAAAAGTATTGATTCTCTGGACCTCCTATTTCAAACGGACTACCCATTTTATCCATCTTAATTTTAGTAAGATCACCATCTCGTAAGTCTCCTGATAATTCACACATGGATGTACTCCTTTCTTTCAGCATCCTCTTCAAAGGATTCCTCAAATAGTTTCTCTATCATATCTACTACTTGTTGTTGTCCCTGTAACAACCGTAACTGATCTAAAGGAATATCATGTCGAGGTAATTTATCAGGGAATAATTCTCTAAGTTTATTAATAAGTTCTTCAGTTATATTATATTGACCTACCATCTGTCTGAGAATGGCCCTTTCATACCAGTTCGCATGAGTTTCCACTACAAGCAAGCTCTTGCGATGCTACTGTGTAGTCTTCTTTCTCATAGTTTTTAAGTTTATTCCAGTTTAATTGAGGCATTTCTCCTACCATTTCTAAGTACTCACTTGCACCACATTCTTGATAAGGTGCTTGCTTATATACATGGTCAGAACGTGGTAGAAAAGAGATGCCACTAATGTTATCGAAGTTATCATATACCCATGCACCCACCTCCAACCATTCATCTTCTTTGACTGTGATAGTTACACTAGGCTTGTGCTCACACCAATGGTCCTGGTAGATCTTCCATATCTCCAGTTGCTCTATTGCTGTCATTGAATCACGTGTGAGTGAATTAGGTGGAGCTTTAGTAGGAAACGAGAACACTGTAGTAGTGTCAGGTTTCAATACATCTGGTTCAAAAGGAACTCCTTCGTTAATCATGAATTGACATAAGGGGTCTTTATTATCCTGTCGTACTGTCCTTATGTAGTACTCAGAATGCCTTGTGTGAATACCAGATGCACTGTCACATAGTTGACTCACAGTTCCACTAGGTTTAACACATGTGATAGATGCTGAAGGAGTTATCTTCAGCTTTTCGGCCCACACTTTGTTGGTGTGTATTGCTTCTGCTTTAAGAGATTCAAGGAGTTTAGGTAAAGTACCACTCAAGGGATTGTTGGTAATCTTGTTGTCCATAATGCCTGTTAAGGATACACCAAGCAACCTTTCTTCCTCACAGTTCTCCTTCCACTTCCTTGGAAGGTATCGAAAGTTAGTAAGAGTACTCTGCCATGTACCAAGAATGGTAGCCAGCCTCACCTTACGTTTAAGATCCTTCTTATCATCTGAACATCGTACTACTACCTCTGAGAGATTACAGAACTCTCTAGGTCTTAGGATTATTTCAGAACATGGATTAGTACCGAAGTCATCCCGAACTTCTCTTCTATCTCCAAGTCTTTCAACTTGTTTTTTTGCATTGAATGAACTGTAGATCCCACGTTCTCCTGACTTAGACTCGTATAGGGAAGTCCACTCTTTAAGGAAGGTTCCAGTGTCAGGTTTGGTGTGATAATTGGCAGAGTTATTTGCGAGTGCTCTATGGGCATAGTCTTCCCACCATGCTCCTGCTTTTGCTTGTCGCATCTGCTCATCACCAAGATCACTAAGACTGATGAGAGCAGACCTGCGAACACCACCCACAATGACAACCTCTGCTGTTTGAGTAACAATGTCGTGACATTCGATTGGTCTAAGTCTTCTTCCTTTTGCATTCTCAAAGATTTTATGTGTAAATAAAAATAACTTGTTCAATGGGTCAGGACCACTTGCTCTACCTCCAAAGGTTTTCAAAAGTGATCCTGCTGGTCTTACCTTTCTTAGATCCCATGTAGGAATGAGTCCTGCGTAGAGTAGACTGATGAGTTCACGAAATGCTTTAGCCCAACCTAGTTTGCTGTCACGTACATCAATACACGTGTCAGTTGAATGTAACTCTTGTGGGACTATAGGTAATTGATTGGTGTACTTTTCTTCAACACTGAAACCTACACCAGTACCGTTCATGAGCGTGTAAAGTATCTCATCAAAACTACGAACAGAATCAATAGGGATATAAGAACAATTATATCCTGCCACATTTTCTTTCTCCAAAGCTGGTCCAGCGGTCATTAAGCACCGCATGGACGGCATGATTTCTAAGTTAAGAACTGCATCTTTTAGTTCAGAATAATCATCAAGACAAATATGATAGTCATGGTTTTTTGCTAAGTGTTCAGTAAAGAAAGTAAAGTATCTGCCTACTGTTTCTTCCCACGTTTCTCTCTGTTCAGTTTCATAGTTCCATCTTGAATACCTTGATAGATGTATGAACTGTTGGTATGTAGTAGGCAGTTCAACCATTCAATTTCTCCTCTCTTTCGATTAACCAGTTAAGATATACCTTTGCCTTTTTAAGATCACGTACACCACCTTTCTGTGGGTATCTACTAACGTACTTAATAATGTTCCCTTCCAAGAAGTCCATTTCGTTTTGGACTATGTAATCAATAGGTTCTATTCCAAACCCTTCAGTATAATGTTCAGGGTTATTGAATTCATCAGTTATCATAGGGACTCCATAGGATGGGTTCATGATTCTCGTACTCTCCATGACGAAGGATACGTGCCATACGTGCATTCATAATTGCATCGTGCTCAGTTAATCCTGCCTTAATATAAGTACTCTTAACTGCTGACCAAAGGATAGACATGTCATCTGTATTAAGATCCAATATCTTCTCTGCTGTCTTAGGTCCAACTTTAGGACAGCCCTTATAGTTATCAGTAGCATCCCCAGTAAGTGTTTGCTTTAGGAAATACCAGTTTGCTGTTTGAAGTGGTTGAAAGAAGATCGTACTTAGATCGTCATCCCAATGCCATCCTGGTACTGTAAGTAGATCCTTGTCATCACTTACAATTACACGTTGTACAATCTCACTATCTTGTGATGTATGAATACCAATAACATCATCTGCTTCTAAGGTTGGTTCAACAATAGAGGAGAAGTTCTCTTTGCAGTACTCAACAGCAGGAACGTAGCACATAGGTTTCCGTGTAGTAGCACGATGAAACTTATATTGTGGATTTATTTTTTTCCTAAAATTATTTGGACCACTGAAGCACATAACTACGGTGTCTGCTTCCATCCGTTCCTTGAGGTCAACTACTGCATCATCTATCAATGTTTTTACCTCTGCCATATCACAATGCATAGTCCACAAGTCACCCTTCCAGTTCACAGGTTTCTCACATGATGCTGTGATTCTGTACACCCAAATATCTGCATCAACGTATGCTATTAACTGTTCTTCTGACTCTTTCATTGTACTATATTGGGACGGATGTTATAGGTTTCAGGATCGTTTAAGTCCCATCTGTATTCGGGGTACTTGTTGAATGCAAATGATGTTTTACATTTCAATTTAATAAAAGGAACTATGTATACAAATGGGAATGTACATGCACAAAGATAATCAAAGTCACCCTCTTCATACCTTTTAGCAGCATCATGTTTTTTTATTCTTGCCCACTTAGTGGTGGTATGCTTGACCTGTAGTGTTTTCCAAATACCATCTCTTTCAATAGCAAAATCATACACACAAGTAGGATCTAATGTAGCATGAATATTGTAATTCCACATGTGGAACAAATAACACACAAGATGTTCACCTGCTTGTCCGATTCTGCTAGTGGGTAGCCGACCAACTACCTCCGTACCTGTATTCACCTGTAAGGGGGATTCTAAACTTATAGGTATCCCCGGCAACTCCAATTGCACTGACTGCGAGTCTTCCGATTTCATCTTCTATACCCTCTCGTACTAACATTTGAATTTCATCATGAACGAATGCTACTTGTGCGTAGTCCTTTCCGTACTCGTAATCAGACTCCTGTAACATTCGGTCTAGTTCGACTACCCATCTTTTACAAATGATTGCACCTGCTGATTGCAGTAGAGTGTTTAGAGCAGCATGTTCATGTCTGATCGGTACTTTGCGACCATCCAGACCTAAGACCCACCCATTCTTTGCACGTTTTTGAACTGCTTTTTTGAGGTTTTTTAATGCAGGTAACTGTGTAAGAAACTTATCCTTTAACTTCTTTCCTTCCTTGCCCCCTTTACCAACGATCTGACCGATTTTGGTGTCTCCTGCACCATACAGGAAACCGTATATAAAAGTTTTTGCTTGATCTCTATTGTCCAGCCCAGCAGCTTCTTGATTGGCAGTATGAATATCACCGTCAAGCAAGATTTTACCGTATGCACCACTGTCAAACCTCCCCATATAGTGAGCCAAGCACCGCAACTCAAGCCCAGAAACATCACATCCCAAAAGGGAAAAACCCGGATCTGTTTTAAAGAGTTCTCGACACTGCTTCCCATAGGGTGCTTTAACGCTCGGAACTTGAGCCGTGTTCGGATGCGAATGAGAGCAACGAGATGTGACTGACCCCATCGTGTTAACCCTACCATGTAACCTTCCATTTCTTTCAAGTTTAAGCCATGCTTGATCACCTTCTGCAAGTTGACCAATACGTTTATTAATCATGAAATACTCAGCCATTAACTGAGCTTCAGGAAAATCAAGGCTATTGAGTACCTTCTCATCTACCTTTGCTTCACCTGAAGGTGTAAACTCAACTGGTTCCCAACCTCTCAACTCTTTTAAACGCTTTGCTATGTGCTGACGAGAGTTAGGATTAAAACCCACTATCTTTACCTTGTGGTATAGTCCTTTCTTTCGTTCTCCTTCATCTAAGACCCACGATCCAAAAGCATCTCGTAGTTCTTTGTAAAGTATAGACCGTCTTTCTGACAGTTGAGCGTAAAGAGTAGCTGCTTTACGGATATCAAACGGAAACCCGTAGTGTTCTTGTTGGTAACATACTTCTGCTACCTTGTGTTCAAGATCAGATGCTTGTTCAGAAGTCTTATCCTTCACAACATTGTAAAGTTCTTCTGTAACCTCAACATCTTGGATACAGTAATCAATCATCTCCTGAGTCAACTCAGTAAATGCATCTATTCCATTACCGTAATCACCTTTCAACTTCTGAAGTCTGTAACCCCAAGCTTCCAAGGAGTGACTTCCCCAATACCTAGTAGCCATGCACTTAGACCTTGCATCACGTGCTCTCATGTCTGGATAGATCAGACGAGAAAGTACTAATGTGTCAATCACCTGTGAGATGTCTACTTCAAATCCAAAGAACCGTTTGAGTACCTGGAGATCATACCCAAGCAGGTTATGTCCAATGAGATGTTGGTCTTGTATATGAGCAAGACCTTCTCGTATCTCACCTTCTGTCTTCAACACCCATCGTTCACCACTACTGATATTCTTTATAACAACAACGAATACCTTGGTGATGGTGTCTAGTAAACCATCTGCTTCTAAATCAATGATATACTTGCTCATAGTAACTTCCTCGCTTCCAGTGTGGATATCTACCATGTACAGGTTGATAACACGTGTGGAGAAATAATATGCAAAACCTAATCATTAAAACTGCTAAGATTTTTTTCATTAAAAATCCGAGGTTCCATCGTTCTTATTAAACCCATAAGGATCTTCATCAGAAGAATCTCGATCAAAATCTACCTCTGTCATTCGACCTGTCTCTTTGGAGTATTCCAGCTTACAAGCCTTACCTGTTTCACCTGTCCATCTGTTCTTGAGGACTCGTACTGTAGTAAGGTTAGGATTCTCTCCTTGTTGGTCACGTTCACAGCCAACTACAATGTCACTTAACTGTGCAATACCATGACTTCCTCTGAGTTGAGAAAGAGAAGTACGTGCTCCATCTTCATGTCCTTTATCACCACTTGGTCTGCGTAAATGAGAGACTAAAAGAAGTCCACACTGCACTTCTTCTACAAGTGAGCGTAATTTAGTCATAATAAAGTCTAGTAACCGTCTTTCATCTCCACGATCCATTCCTGAAATGACAATACTGATGTGGTCAAGGATCAAATATTCACACCCTAAACCTTTTACCATGTATCTGAGCTTACTGAAGAGGTGTTCAGGTTCCATACTTCCCCAATGGTCATAGAGAAATAGGTTTCCTGTACCAAGTGTCTCATCAAAAGCTTTCTTGAGGTCTTCTGGATCTACCTCAATGTTTTGAAGGTGTATAGGCTTGTTAAGGTATAACCCTACAAATCCTAGTGCAGTCCTTCTGTTGTTCTCTTCTAAGGCTAAGTAGCCTACCTTGTGACCCATGAGAAGAAGGTGGTTAGCAATCTCTCTACATACCTGAGACTTACCTACACCCGATCCTGCTGTGAGAGTAACAATCTCACCTCTACGTATCCCCTGAGTCATAGAGTTAAGAGATGCAAAAGGATAAGGAGAAGCTTCAATCTGCTCTTGTTTGGAGATTAAGTTCCATAAGTCCTTTCCATCTATGATTCCATCTGGACGGTGTACCTTTGCACCCCAGATAGCATCAACCATCTCTCTTTCTCTTCCTTCCATCAACATCTCAGAAGGATCTTTCATAGGAAGAGATGCAACCTTAACTTTCCCTGGAGAGAATAGTGGGACGGAATCTTCAACGGCTTTCACTCCTGCATCATCTTGATCGAACATCAAGACTACCGTATCAAACTTCTCAAGCCATTCCAGTTCACGTGCTAAAGCCTTCCTAGCTCCAGCAGCACCGTTAGGAATACTGACCACAGGCCATTTGTTTCCCAAGGCTTGTGACAGTGAAAGTGCATCCACTTCACCTTCAACTACTGTCACCATCTTTCCACCATCCCTCCAGAGATGCTGTCCATATAATCCAGCATTCTTGAGATCACCTATAAATAGGAAATCTTTATTAGGGAATCTAAGTTTCTGTGCGATCACCCTTCCTGCACTTTTATAGTTGGCAACCTGTACTTTTTTGCCTTTAAAAGTTCCAGTGGTGTAACCCCACTTCTCTACAGTCTCATGTCGTATCTTACGTTTCCTGAGTTCTTCACATACACCATCTACAAAATCCACTTGTTCCACCCTCTCATTATTATGTTTAGAATCTCTGTAACCACATCCCGGTGTGAAACACCAAGTGTGACCATCATCATATAACGCAAGATTATCCTTAGATCCGCATCTAGGACACGGAACATGATCCACACACCTAGATTCCTCTTCCATTATATGTCTTCTTCAGACTCGTAATCTTCACCTCCTGCTGTTGATGCAGTAAGTTTGGTTACATAACTAAACCCACATGCCTTCATGAAAGTCTTGAATTGGTCAAGTATCTCTCCCAAGTACTCACCTTCAAACTTCATTTCAACTGTGCGGTCCCAATCATCACCCACCCTCCAAAGCTTCTGCCCTGGTGGAGTCCATCCTGCTTGCATCTTTAATGTAAACTTTTCTGTGTAGTCCACATCATCCTCCGTTTCTTCCTCTTCTTCTACTGTGGTTCTGTGTTCATAATCACCACCTACATCATCTTTTTCTTCTTGTAACATTCTGTCGTGTATTCTTTTGAGGTTGTCGTTTAATTCTTTCTTTAACCCACTGTTTAGGTACTGTTCCTTCTGAGTATAGGAAACCGTATTTGTTGCACCATTCGGCACATGTCATCTGAGATCCCTGTACTCTAGAATTTACATTCTGGAAAACAAATCTGAGGTCTATCTCAGGATGTTGTTTCTGAATTGCTCTGTGCTTCCGTTGGTCTGCACTTCTAAAGTATCCTTTAACTTCTACGTGGATTTGATTAGGTAACAGAAAGTCTGGTCTGTACTTACGTTTGACTGTGTAATCAATCCAATCCCACTCGTACATATATATGACTTTCTGTTCTTCTAAGTTCTGTGCAACGGATGCTTCAAGTTTGGAACGATACTTGTTGTTAGAAGTCTTCGTCTTCTGCTCCTTCTTCTTCTGCGTATCCTTCTTCTTCTTTGAACCCGCTACCGATTTCGTTTTCTGAAGCTTCAAAACCCTCTTCTTCTGAAAACCCAAGTTCAGCTTGTGGCACATATTCCACTAGACTCAACACTTGCACTGCATCCATGTACAGTTTCACTCCGTCACCTCCTGGTGATTTGTAGAGATTAGGACGGAAGGAAACTTTGAGTTCACTTCCTGCTCCCACATTCACCTTGACAGGATTCAACTTGGAATCGACTACTGAGATAGTCACTTTCCTGTGAGTGTTATCTTTTCTACTACGGAACACTCCATTCTGCTTGAAGGAAAAGAGGATCTCATTTCCATCTTCAGCATACGGAGGGTTTGCTTTCCTTTTGGAACCGTGAGTTTCCCAACATTCTTCAAGCCAACCATCAATCTTCTTCATGAAGGCTTTTGCTTGTTTTGAAGAAGCAGGGATAGCAAGTTTGACAATGTACTCACCATCTTCCTTGTACTTGGTTGATGGTTTGTCGATCATCACGAACCTCCCGATTCCTTTTGGACTCACCTCTCTGTTTACTGCCATATCTTCCTTGAGAAATGGTTAATCAAATAGTTGACATCAACACCGTACTCAAGGAGTCTGGCTTCAACATCAACTGGTATTGGCTTATCTTCACGTATAAGCCGTTTCACTCTTTTTATTAGGTTTGACATAGTTCGACTACTGAGAATGGCCCTTTCATGCTATTAACTCACAAGTAACTGATATCATGCAAAAAAATACTTAGATTGCATAATCCCATCAAGATCCAGATTTCCCTTCTTAGGAGGTTCTGGAACTTCATCTAATACCTCAAGGGCCGATTGACGAAAATCCTCCAATACATCATACTGCTTGTAGAGATTTATAAATGCTTCCCTCAAGCGTTTTGCAAGCAGTGGAGTGTTTGCTGCATGAGTCCCATAACTATCATGGATCATGCAAAATGAATCAATTCCGTCATTATTGCACATGTAGACTGTATTTGTCAAGGCAGACGCATCTAATGCATGTACAAAATTAGGAGCAGACCCATTTACTGCACGTTGACGGTCTATATCTTTAAACTCCTCAGTCCCTAGAGTGGGTCTTATGAGAGTACCGTCAATAGTGGTTTTTATCCTATGTTTCTTTATATTGGGATATTGCTGATAGACTACAAAATCAGTAGGAGTCTTCCATACTAAAGGTATGTTCTTACGAGACATTTTCCTTGCAACATCTCTAATCCAATCCATTGCCTCTCTAGCAGATACTACAACTTCACTTATTGCATCCCAGATAAACTTGGTAATCCAGTTTATAGGAATGTAAAGTTGTGTATTCTTCCAAGGGTTTTTATGTCCCTTGTAGAACATCTCCCGTACATAATCTTCAACATAATTACGACAGCTATATAAGGTTCCACCATAAGGAACCACCATCACAGGACGTTTAGTCATCTTTCTATTTATAAGACCTGAATTCAACCAATCAATAGCCATTCTGTCACCCTTTGAAGCTAGTTTCCTTACTTCTTTAAGGGCATGATCGGCTACATCCTGGTATATGTCCTGTGGAGTATCCTCTGGAGTAAGGTTAGTAGCCTTTCCACCTACAGGACAGCGTAACATTGCACTGTAATGCTGTAGTCCGTTGTTAGAACCGTCTAGGGCAACAGGAAGAGATGACTTGTACCCCTTACCATGCCTTTTGTATTCAGCCCACTCATGACAGAATGCATAGAAAAGCCAAGGGTCATCCATCTTCTGCCAGAAGTCACATTTAAGTCCATTTTGAGCCGACTGTATGATTGCATCATTGTTATCACGTACAAACTTGATACGGTCATAGTAGGACACCTTATCTACACCAGCACAGTTAGCACCGTGTATAGCAAGCCAATCTTCCTGCTCCTGTGTCTCAATAGGTTTTCCTTTTGCAAAAGTTAAAAGTGCTTTGCTGTACTCTGGACCCTGTGGAGTAAGGAATGCTGGTATCGTATACTTACGTCCTCTGAAGTCTGTATTGTAAGGAAAGTAAAACCCTGAGAACTTGGAGTACTCTTCTGCTAGTTTCATAGTTCTTAAAAACTGTAGGATTTTGCTGGTCCTCCGTACATTCTCCTCGTAGATTTCAGAAGCAACTTTCTTCCATGATACAAACTCCTCAAAAGTCTCTGAGTCCATCTCCTTCTTTTTTAGATAGGAAGGAACAGGAGAAGGAGGTATGTCTATCGATTCACGACTAGGCATTGATCCTATCTCTGCACCACTCATCCATGCACTCTTTTGAGTTGTATACACTGGAAGGTTAATAGCCCATTTTGTTTTCTGTAATGCATTTACACATTGGTACTCGATATCTAAATCTAACTTAGATAAGTCCTCCATTACCTCTTTATTTCGTACCTTTATGAAATGGAGTCTATAATTGAGGTATCCTCCATCATAGAACCCACTCCAATCTTTAGGAGGTACTACCATAGGCTTGAATGCAGGACTCAATACCTCTCCTCTTTCATTAACTAAGTCTATCCAATCAAGTGTCTTATCTGTAGGTATAATTATCAGTTCTCTTTTCTTCCTGCTGACAGTGATTACTTGAACACGTATAAGACCTGTTGATGTAACTAGAATATCAAGCATCTTTGAACCTACATGAATTCTCTCCTTCTGGTTCCAGAACTCAATATGCTCCACTTCAATAAGAGATTTACACTGTCTAACAAGACCAAACCTTCTGAAGTGTCTTGATGCAGTTTTCTTTGAGAGTTTTGTCTTTAAAAAGTTAAAGAGTTTAGTATCGTTATCTTTCCATATATCAAACTTTATCTGGTCTTCAATAGCCTGACCTATTTTACTAGCTACACGTGTAAAATTCTGTCTTGATGATACACCATCAATCGTTAGTTTAAGAGCTAAGTACGAAGACACTTCAGGATCTAACTGAACTAATAAGGATGCAGTATGATGCTTCTTACCTACCTGCCCGTCAAAAGCATCATTGAGATACCTTTTAAGTTTCTTTTCTACTGCATCTACACTATACTTCATCAGCATAATGCCGTGTAGTGATACACTCTCTGTAGCTTTTGTTTGTACTTCTCTTACCTGTTTCCTATACTTCTCAATACCATAGTTCACCATGCCTTCTTCAAGGCTTAACTGCTTTTCTTCCAAGGTCATACGAATGGTCTGTCTTTATCTGCTTGGTTAGAACCTTTAGTTTCACCTACACCATACCCATCTTCCTGCCAGTTATTGATCATCGTCTGTATGCCTTTTAGATCCATCTCTAGCTGACGGAGGGCAAGTAGAATAACATCCAACTGAGGAGTAGGTACTAAATAATCTTTAGGAGTCTTTCTCATTAATTACACCTTAAAAAGATCTCGTGTCCGAATAATTTCCACAACATAGTCGCTACTCCTTTTTTCCATTTCTACTATTATACGTGTCCATTGGAACGAGAGAAAGTATCCTAAGATCACCATTGCAATAATGTA
>Ga0098054_1001436_pt1 | contig 11925 bp, 23 predicted proteins | sample 16_taG_FD_75048 | JGI IMG/M metagenome (GOLD analysis project Ga0098054, IMG submission 75048) | Marine viral communities from the Subarctic Pacific Ocean - 16_ETSP_OMZ_AT15313 metaG | ecosystem: Environmental > Aquatic > Marine > Oceanic | place: Pacific Ocean | collected 2015-01-18
ACCTTGGAGTGCCTCTGGTGTTTCTTTACGTGCAGTTCTACACGATATAAACGACCCAGATGGATCTGATTTTAATACTATTCTTTCACTAAATACTTCAAATAACTTATTCAGGGCAGGAGGTAATCGGATAAGTTGAGATTTTAATTCAGCAAATAAAGCATCAAATAGTTGAGAAGCAGTAGGTGCTGTGCAGACAGTTTTTTGCGGATAATGACATAACATATGGTGCATCATTAACCATGCAGCACAAGTGGATTTACCAACACCATGACCAGATTTAACAGCAAGCAACCTGGAATTCATGGATGCCTTCATTACTTTCTTTTGCCATTCATCTGGTTCTTCATCTAAAATATCTCTAACAAACTGTACTGGATCATCCTTGTATTTTGTGATGAATTCAGTGAATATATTTGGTTTACCTACTGTATCTACCATAAATCCTTTGGTAATGAATTAATGTGGTTCAAAGCCTCGTCTGGAACCCAGTAACTTGACGAGGTTCTTCCATTATTGTTATGGTACCACTCATCATGTAAAAATACTTCAATTGCGGATATCCAGCCTTTCAACTCATAAACACCATAAGAACCAATAACTAAAACATAATATTTATCTTTTTTATCTCTTTTCTTCAAAAACAATTCATCTTCTGGGTGAGGTCTTGTCCTTACTTCATAATGTTCCCCAACATCCGTCGAATCGTAACCTGAAATGCCAGTTGGATAAACTCCCAAATACTTAGCCAATGCAAATTCACCAAGAGCTCCTTCAATAGAATTCCCCCATAACCCTTTAGCACCTGGATTACCCCAAGATTCCTTATAAATCTCTAGACTTTTTCCATTTTTTGAACGCTGGAGGCATTTTAACTGCCTTTGAAGTCCTACTGTTGCGCCAATCGATATTTCGGCTGGGCTTAGAACTACCTCCAATGATTTGATAGACATTGATTTCATTTTCTCTCCCTGGAGCATCTATAATCCATACTCCATAATTATCAGGTAACTTACCTTCCAACCAATGAAACATTTTTTCAGCATGTTCCCTGGTATCACATTTAACTAACCCTGAACCTGTTTCAGCAATTTGCTTCTTCAAATCATCCAGGATCAACTTTGATAAATTCTTTTTCATATGGTATAGTATAAACAGTATCTTCAATATCCAAATCAACACAATCATAAGCTAGATAAGTACAACAATTACCCCTGTGCTTTGGATATGCTCTCAAAATCTTAGCATGAACCATCCTCATCTTTCCCTCGTGCAATTCATCTTCCACCTCAAAATATACCTTATCCCCAATTTTGGGAGGTTCCGATATATCCTTACCCATATCCTTTTTTCTTTCATCTAACACTGTTTTAGAGATGTTCTTGATTGGTTTCATTGTTTTCCTATTGTACCTTTTTTTATCCCTGTGAACTTGAGTTCCACGGTTAAGAATACCCTTGCCCATATCAGAAAAATTGGATTCGTTTTTTGCAAAAATTTTTTAGTAAATATTTTGGGTGTGTGTTGCCTTATGCAATTTGCACCCCCGGTGGGGATGGCCCCGGGGGGCAAAGAACAGCAAATATATAAGCAACAGTAGGCCTAGACTCAGACCAGCCCAACCACACCCAATGTGTTCAGTAAGTACATATTTGAACACTTTATGCCTCATTATTGATATTATTAACCTTTTTTACGTTAAAATCTGAATTCTGGTCCCATGCCCACATGGGAATGACTAAGCCAGGACCCTCTGGCCTTGGTCCCTTCTGAGGTTATTAATAATACTTACTCCAACTATACTTACCCTAGCTATACTTACCTTAACTATAATACTCATGTTAACTATACTTTATTAAACTATAATTGATGCCTATAGTTTAATTAGATATAGTTTAATATAGTTATAGTATATATATATATAGTTATAGCCCTATTTTCTCAAGTTGTCGTTGTTGTGCAATAAGTTGTCTGTCAACATCTCTCTTTTTGTCTTGAACCACTTCCATTAACATTATAATCTGTTTTGTATCAATGCCTCGTAAACTGTTCGGGTGAAGATCCTGTACAAGGTCCAGAATATCATCCAAGCAATCCAACATATTCAATGTCATGTGAAGCCTAAGCACTTATTCCTTTTGTGATATTTGTTTCTTTTTGGGTGTAATATCCTTAGTCAATTTCATTTGTTGTCTTAATGCTTCAAGGTGAAGTTGAGTTGCATCACTGACTTGCATATCAATCGTTTGTCTTTCACCATATTGAACAGGTGAATATTTACTAGCAACCCATTGTTTAGCACTGATAATAGTCTTGGCTGATGCTGGGTCAATATGCCCACGCTCTAATTTATCTGTTATGTCTTGGATTTGGCTCACTGTCATTTCTGCATAAGCCTTTTTGGCCTCCAAGTACCGTGCATTAAGGTCGTCATTCGATGATATTTGGTAGTATAATCTCTTGTAAGGTATATCAAGCTCTCTTGCCATTTTAGGGAGACTACCAAACTCTGAATATCCATCAAAGATCTTATCCCAAAATTCGGGATCATCAAACATTCTGTATTCCCGTGCTCTTTTTGCTCGTCTTATTGGTGTTCCAGCCATTTTATTCCATTGTAAGAGGGCATTCCGTGTCTTCTGGAGTACTACTTTGCATATAGCCCGAGTCTACCTCCTGGGAATGCCCCTTGATTGTTTTAAGTTTTAACCCATACTCATTCACACCTCTTGGGATAACAAGTCCAGGTTTTTTAATGAGTTTATTGTGCCTAAAGCCTCTGTAATTTACAACGTGTTGCCATCTACCCCATCTTTGTTTTATTGTGGTAATATCTGGATGTTGGTCTTTAAGTGATTGAGCCATTTGTAATCTGCCATCATCCACATATAATTCATCAGAGTTACCACCTTTCATTGTCATTGTGGCCTGTTTCTCTTGGAGAAAAGCATAGAATAATATAGTACACCATCCATCCTTCAAAGCACGGATAGATAAATCAGTATCCTCATTATAACGACCTCGCCAACGATATGGAATATCATTTTTAATAAGGATACACGAGTATATCCGGGTATTAAAAGCTATGGCTGGTCTACACGATATATCCGGTATAAAAAAGCGATATTGAAGACCAGATAATGCAACATTCTCATACCTATCAGTAAAATCCTCTGCTGCTTTAAGTATAGTACCAGAAGAAACATTTATTTTCATGTTATTATTTCTACGGCAGAAGTTCCGTATGTTATCATCCATTATCCAGTGTCGTTCAGCACCAATTGAGATGGAATGTTCCCAGACCCAATTCCGGGCAGGAATACCACCTTGACCTAGGTTACTGAAAGGTAGAGTATATATTTTATCTTCATCAATGTATTTAGCATAATCATCATACTCCTGAGGTTCTATGACAATGTGATATGGTACTTTCATACGATCCAAAGCTTTACTTGTTAACCTGGATTCAAATCTGCCTTTACTGATAACATAAACTGGATATTTAGGGTTCATACTGTTCTGTTTCCTCTCCAAACTCAGTGAATTCATTATCATATTCATGTTCATCAACCCAAAGCTTATAAGATGCATGACGTACTTCTGCTTCAGGATGCCAATATGATTTCCTTAATGGATGTATTTTCTGACTTATTTTCTGTTCAAAATCCTTTACATCTTCCTCATTTTTAAAGAAAATATAAATCATACGATATGGAGACAAATCTTCTTGTTTGTATTCAGGCATATCTTGCCAGTGTGATTCCCATTCTTTCTCCCAACCTTCTGTATTTTCTCCTAAAACACGGTTAGTATAATCTTCGAATGAGGCTTGTTCCACTATCTGTTTTGGTTTACCGCTTCTATATCCCATATATCCCCTAAAATAATAGTATTATTAAAATTGACATAACCTAATATTGCTAAAATAAACATAGTAATCCCTGTTAAAATACCACATAAATATATACATAAAAATAGAGTTATCATACCATTTCTTTTACATTATCCCAAATATCTTGTTGTTCATTCTCATATTCATAGCCAAACCCTATTTTTTCTTCTATTGTCCATCCATTTTTAATATTAACAGAAGGTACTTTTGCACGAGGTTCGTCAGGGAATTTAAGAATAGTATTACCCTTTTTAAGATATTCTTCAACTGCAGATTTTGTGTTATCAGATGGATTAAATTCGGCAGTGTTTACACGTTTAAATTTTGAAAAATCTTGAACAATTACAAGTGGTTTTTTATTGAGAGGAGCTACTTTAGGTAATTTCCTTTTTTTAACTCTTTTTGATTGTTGTCTATCCCTTGCTTGTATAGAACTACACACCCTAGAACAAGCAGTATTATTTTTACGGATTGGTTTAAATATATCCCCACAGATACTACAAGGCATTTCAGGGAAATTAGCTCTGATTAAATCATATCGTCTTTTATCTCGTTCTTTCTTGTATTTAATATAGCATAAATCACCACAAAATCGTTTTTTATTCCGACCTAATTCTTTATCACAAGTGGTACATTTTCTTATTTTATTTGTTTTCATTTATGTATACCTTTTATGACAAAATTATGGTTACATTCTGTAAAACTATTATTGCATTTTTTAATATTTACCAAAACAAAACCTTCCCTATGTGGGTTATGACAACGAGTTAATTGAATATGACGGAATTGTTTATCATTAGGAAAGATTTGAGCAGTTTCCATTGCATCTATTAATACTTTACTAAGATTATCCAAATCAGCATCAGGGCCTTTTTTTATTGGATAAAATGCTGCAACAGAAAGAGCAAGGTTATCATCTTCATTGAAGGATTTACTACCTTTTGTTTTGTAATCCATCCAACGATAAACAACCTCACCTATAAATGCTCTTGCTTTTTTTGTTTTAATTAGTCTTTTATTAACTATTTGCCAATAATTATTAGCACTAATCGGAAACGGTAGTCTTAAGTTCAGCACGGAATTCCTCCAATGATTGTTTTTGTTCAGCAGCTTTATATAATTTCAATAAAACTTTCATCTCCTTAGGCATCCCAACTGGTTTTCTATCTGGTTGAGGTAATAATCTTTTTTCATCCTCAAGCTTAGATAAATATTTAGGATCCTCACAAGGCATTCGTTTTGGATTTGTTAAAGTACCTTCACGGATGTCCTTAACAGTTGGGAAAAATGAGCTGTCATTAATGTGACTATCAAATGATTTTTTTATCCTATTAGCTGTAAAATCATTCAAAGCTTCTGCCCAGAAACTAATTTCAGCCTTACCTAATTTACCAAATTCCCTAACATGAGCATGATAATTTAACTCACATTTTTTTAGTGAAATAAGCAACTGCTTATAACCCTCTTTATCCATCAGTTCAAAGTTTTCTGATTATTATTAATGTTGAAATATTCAATGTCTAGTTGAGAAAGTTGATCACGGGATTTATTTTTCAGAGTTACATCTTTATTCCTGTCAGGTACAAGATCAAAACGGATCCCAATCCACTGATTAAGCATACTCTGGCTTATCACATGACAAATATCTCGGCCATCCATATATCTATTCCTAATTTCAGAAAGCATACGACTAGCAGCGTTTAGAGAATTCCAGGGTTTAAATCTCCCATTATTTTCGGCTTCCTCTTGTTTGTATGCAACCCATTCTGCCCATATTTCTAAAAACTCAGAGTGTGGTTGCAATTCATCTGGAATTTCACATTTTTCCAGTATTTCTTCTGTTGAAGGCGGTGTGACTTTCATAGATGCCTATAGTTAAATTTTTATAGTTAATATAGTTTATATATACTATATAGTTATAGGGCTAAGCCTTTACATTAAGCTCTGCTTTACGAGAATCTTTTAGGTCCCGTATTTGTTTATTGTTTTTCACAGTATCAGGCTGCCCTGTCCAATATTCTGCCAACTGTTCAATTGATTCACATTGACCCATCTCAATTTTAGCTAGACTAAATGCTGTTTTGGAGGGAGGTGGTGTTTGAGGTTTTGTTTCTCTATCCATACTGCTTTCTGCATCATCATCTTCCTCAGGCCCTGCACTTAACCCAAACATTGCCTGTAATATTTGCCGTTTAGCATATGTTAAAGCACTCCCTACACCTTGAGGAGTTTTTTTGTCCAGAATTAATTTATAGTAACTCTGAATATAATGCCCAGTTTGTTTGTGGAGTAATATTGTTATTAATCCCTCTCCTGTTGGGAATTGCATTATTCCAAGATCATATTCTTTGCAAGCTTTATCAATCTTGTTAATAAGCGAATCCAACATTATATAATCATTTCCAAAATGGGGATTTTTTCCTGCAGCCACTACATGTGAGCCAAGTTTTTTCTTTACATCAAACCAAGCTTCAAATAGTTCTTTTGCTGTTCCGATTACACGGAAATTTAGCGTTGTCTCATCCATATCTCTCCTAGTACCATTTAATATTGAGGGTTTGAATACCATTATAGTATCCGGTTAATCGTTTCTTCTCAGTTTCAGAAGCATCACGATATTCTTTATACCGTGCCAGAAAATGTCTGGTATCATCACGGCCACGATCAAGACTTTCTTGGTCTAATCTATAAGTCTGAACATTCCAAGGTCTTGATTTTTCACAAACCACAAAAAGGAAATCATAATCATTCCCAGTTATGGTCTTTAATCCATCCAAATACCAACTAGCTTGGATGTCATAGCGGAATTTTTTAACTGCACTACTAAATGAAAATGGATGGGCAGATAACATGAACTTTAAATCAATACAAAGTAATTTATCCTCCAATAGTTTATCTGCTCTGAAACAACCATTTACTTCAGGGATAATTGGGTGTTTAAAAAATCCAGATATTTCATTTTTGCCTAAATTTTTAACAAACAAATCGGACACAATTTCATCATCATGGATATTTTCTCGCCATTTTAATATTTGTGTCCACTCATCTTGGTTTATTAAAATCTTGCCTTCATTATTAGCTTGTTCCTCTGCCAACATTTTCTGTTCTTTGCCGGCCTTAGTTCGAGCATCAACTTTAGGCATAACTAAATACCGACTACTAAATTGATCAAATTCGAGCAAGGTTGTATGGCCTGCACTACCTAATCTTAATCCGTCAGTATTTTCTTGTTGATTCCTAGTTTTCCAATGATTAATAGACTGTCCAAATAATTTTATTTCAGACGCATGGAAATAACCAGGTTCATTTATATAATCTTCAAAAGGCATATTCTGAACAAGATTGCCTATCAATTCATTATTTTTCATATACTCTCCATGTGGTACCCACTCCAGTTTCCCAGAGTGGGATAATTTTAAAAAGGATAGTCCTGATCTTCACCAGAAGCATCCTGTTCACCTTTAGCAAGCCCTATCTTCCAACATTGTAATGAAACAACATATCCAGAGCCATTATCATTTTCCCACTTTCTGCCCTTTAGGTTGATGCTACAATCAACTTGATCACCTACTTTATATTGATCTAAAAGGTCAGTTTTTTGGTTAATGAACTCGAGCTTTAAGTGCTCGGGCCACTGGGGGTTTGGGGCATGTTCCAGAACAAATTCACGTTTTTTGAATTTCTCTGAATACTCATGTGTATCAAAAATCTCCTCAATTACACCAGAGATTTGAATTGAATCACTCATTATAAACTCCTACCATCAATGGTTGAAGGACATCCATGTCCAATAGAGACCAATTTTCCAAATTGGCTATTACGAATAGTTCACGGGATTGTGGCTATCCATAATTTCTTGGTCAACAACCCCAATCAATCTATCGGCTGTGGTTCTGACCTTGTTATTTAATTCTTCATTTAATATTTGACTTACGGTTGAAGCACTGGTTCCAGAAGCTGTGGCTACCATATTAATAGTAATGCCTCGTTTCCGTAATTTGCTCCGATATGATTCCATAATTTTTCCTTATGATTTAGGTTATTTTTGATTCATTATATACCATAAATTTTAAAAAATAAACATAAATTTTAAAAAAAAATAAAAAAAATACAAATTATTTTTAAAAAAAAGATTAATAAAATCAATTATTTTATAATAAAAATGAATTATTTTAAAAATAATTAAAAAAAAGTGTTTACTTTTGTATATTTTCCATAGTATAATGTAATCTCATTAAACATTAACCCCAAACGGAGAGACAATATGAAAACAGCAACTGAATTAATTAGGGAAAAAGATAATTGGACCGAAATTAAAACCAGGGACCAATATTTGGCATTTAGAGAATGGGTCTCTAAACTAACCAAATCAGTGGATGATGCAATTGATGAAAAAAATAAAAATTATATTGGTACCATAACATTAAACATATCCCAACAAGAAAGATTGGTAGATATGATGTTTGAAGAATTTAATTATTTATTTGATGTGAATATTAAGGAATTAGAACCAACTGTACCTCATTGGTTTGATGAGAAAAAAAGTTACAATTCAACTTATAATTTCTTAAAAAGATTCCATGACAAAATAGCTATATTAGCTAAATTAGTAACAGGTGAAGAAAATTCAACTTTCGAAGAGAAAATGAACGTTGGACCTGTTTCTCTTGCTTAAATTAATCCCAGGTGGCTTCGGAGGGAGTCACCGAGGATGCATTTAGCATCACCCTCGAAAGAGGATCATTTATAGTTAACCAATGTTCATAAGGAGATATTATGGGAACATTAATCGTAGAGAAAAAAACAACAATGTCAGAACTTAATAAATTACCTGCTCCGGTTCCGGCAACTAGGTTTCATAAACCAATTCCTCATTTTCAAGCAGTAACAGCAGTATTGGATGAGGTTGCATCTCGAGGTTTGGAAGTTTCTGATCTTGAGGTTGGAACTTCACATAAGGATTTGAGATGTTTTTGGTTAGCAAAACTAAAAGGAGAAGGAGATTATGCTCCAATGATTGGTGGTCGAAATAGTCACGATCGTTCAATCTCATATTCATTATATGGAGGAGCCTCAATATTTATCTGTTCCAATTTAATGGTAGCTGCTCCGTTTGCTGATTCAAGAAAACACATGGGAGAAATTGATTTGGAATTACCTGAGATGGTAAGCAATTCTATTGATCGTGTCCTCAGGGATAATACAATTAATAGAGATCGAATCAAACATTATAAGGAGCAAATAATAACCGATAAAGATGCTTATTGGTTTCCAGTTAATGCCATGAAAAAGGATATACTTGCCCCAAGTAAAATAAAGTATATTGTTGAACAATGGCATTCACCACTTCATGAGGAGTTTGATCTTAAAACAGCATGGAGTCTTCATAATTGTTTCACTGAGGTATTTAAGGATCTGCACTCTGCTGATTTGGTTTATCACAGGAACAATGTCCTAACTGGATTGGTTGATGATTTCACTGACTTCAAAAAGCCAATCATCGACATCACTCCTGCTAAGAAAGAGGAGAAAGTTGTTGAAATTAACCCAGTCAAAACAAAAGCTTCCCTTAAACCTAAAGCTAAGTTTAAAGCTAAGAAAAAAGCTAAGGTTGTTATCAAGCAAAAGGAAGTAATTGTAAAGGCTAAAAATGTTATAAAGCCTCCAACCGAAAAATTAGGTAAAGGATTGGATGCAGCCATTAAAGGCCATAATGCTAAAACCAAGAAAAAGGTAGCATAACTAAGTAACCTTCAATCAAGGGCATCCACCGGGTGCCTTTGGAGATGTTTACATAGTGTAACATCCTTACTTCGGTAAGTAATACTAATTAATTAGGAGAGTATATGGGACAACCATACAAAAGGAAAACAGCCAATCCTAATTTGGGTTGGTCCGAGGAAAGGAAGGCAGCTTGGAGTGCTCGGATCCAAGATGAAATGGCTAAGGGAACTTGGAGGAAGAAATCCAAAAAGGCAATAGGTAAAGCTATTTCAAATGGCCGAATTGCAGCCAACAGGAAGAAAAGACTTTCTGAAGCTCGTAAAAACGGATGGGAAACCAGACGTAAAAATGGGAATGGCACTACAAAACTCCCATTGGCAAATGTTACCCCTTCAAATAGCCTTGATACAGCAGTAGGGAAAGATTTGCAGGAGTTTTTAAATAAAGTAGAAAGTGTCCTTGGAGTCAAAGTGACTATGAAGGATTTCATTGAACAAGCTATCAAGGAAAAATTATCCGAGATTTGCTTAACATTACAAAAACGAGCATAGCTCATAACCATGCCCTCTTCGGAGGGCTTGCCAATGTCTGAAAAAATAACTTTCACCCAATACATAATGTCATGTCTCCAAAAGGAGAACATGGAAAAATACTGGAGAGAACATCATGGGAAAGAAACCACTAACAAAAATACAGATTCAAAAAATACGTCAACTGGTAGAGAACAAACCACTACAAGAACTACTACTAAACCTATCAGTTGATTTAATGCTAAGAGCATCCGACCTTCTGGCATTAAGAGTATCCGATGTTATTACTAAAAATGGTTCTATTAAAACAGAAGTTAAGGTAAAGCAGAAAAAAACTGGCAAATCAACCTTACCCATACCCTTAAGTAAAACTTCGCTTAGAGCGATAGCTAAACATCTTTCTGGAAAACCATTGGATGATTATATTTTTAAGGGACAAATGTATAACTTCACAAAAAAACCAATTACTAGCCAACAGTATGCTAGAATTGTTAAAAGTTGGGTTAACAGTATTGGTGTAGATGATCTTTCACCATACTCAACTCACAGTATGCGGAAAACAAAGGCCTCTGTTATATATAAGGAGACCAAAGATGTTGAAGCATGCAGACGTTTACTTGGTCAGTCAAGTGTAATTGCAACAAGTGCATATTTGGGAGTAACTGACGACTCTGCACTTAAATTAGCTAAATCAACTATAATCTAAAAGAGATATGGGAAATAAAATGATTGATATTTTAACAGCACCCATGCTTAAAGAACGTGCTAATAAAAATGGAGAACCACAACCAAATCGTACTGAGAGGTTAGAAAAAAGAGTTAACGATTTAGAAAATAATTTTTTAGTTCTCCAAGAGTTAGTTTTATCCTGACGTAAGAGGATGCAATGAGAAGAATTTATCTTAGTGAGGAAGAATACAAAATTGCTCAAAAATTCATACAGGATGCTGCAATTCAATATGAGCAGAACCCTAATAATTTAATTGATGATGAATCAGTTAATGAATATACAATTTTGGATAAATTCCTAAACCGATTCTTTAAGGCTAAAAAATTAACCTTAAGGTATGATATGACTAAAACACCAAAATGGGAGGAGCTACATGGTTAAAAGAAAAATGATACCGAGTACCCCGAGTACTCATGCTATGGTAATGGAGTATTTGAAATCCATGAAACAATCAACTGGGACTAAAATAACTATTAGTTCATTTTATGAGAGCGCTGTTATAGAGAAGTTGCAACGTGATAAACATAAAAGATTAATAAGTGGAGAAGGAACCCCATGAAAAAACTGCTTAAAATCAGCCTGGTGACAATGTTATTGGTATCACCAGTAATAACATATGGGCAAAACAACGATTTTATATGTAATAGGATGGAAGGTTGCCCTGTAATAAATGGAGAATGTCCCACTTGTGTAGGTGGGGCTACCAGAAAAGCTTCAGCAGATGAAAGACTTGAACTTATTTTACAAAAAATGGAAGAAGATCTCAGGAGGAGATACGAGCCAGATTTATCTAAAAGGTATGCAAAGCCATCTGGGTGGGGAGTTATTCGTTGGGAAATTAACGAGGCCCTAAGAGTCCGAAAGGATTTTGATTTCTAATATCTTCCTGTGGTGCTAATATTGAAGGAAACATTGAAGGATAAAGTGCCCGGGCTTGTTGTTCGTTAGCAGCCCTGGTACTTTCTGCTTGCATTCTATTAATAGCTTCATTAAGTTGATCAGGCCCCTGGGCATTCATATATGGCCCCATTCCTGAAACTCTTTGTTGG
>Ga0098054_1001437_pt1 | contig 11925 bp, 12 predicted proteins | sample 16_taG_FD_75048 | JGI IMG/M metagenome (GOLD analysis project Ga0098054, IMG submission 75048) | Marine viral communities from the Subarctic Pacific Ocean - 16_ETSP_OMZ_AT15313 metaG | ecosystem: Environmental > Aquatic > Marine > Oceanic | place: Pacific Ocean | collected 2015-01-18
TTCAACATGGAGTTCTCTTTACCTAGAGCATACAAGTCATAGGTTAATTGTGTGTCTTTGAGGCAGTATTCTACAACCTCTTGGTACTTACCATCCCTCCACGCAATGGGAGCATCTACACTCTTCATCAGTTTCGTGGCATCTAAGTTGTACTTCGCTAGGTCATTCAATGATGTCTGTAAGTTGCCGTATGATAGTGAAGACTTTGAGAATAGTATCTTAGTATCAATAATTGAGTCCTTCTTGGAGAGTATGTCTCCCGCAGCCCAACAGTCCATTGATTCTCTAATCACAGGTAAGTCAAAACTGACTATGTTGTGTCCTAGTATTCTACCGCCCTTTGCTATGTGTTCGGATAGGAAGTCACCGAGCACCTGTGGGTGTAGGTCATGTATCTTCACACCCTCTATATCATCAATCTCTGCTTTGGTGAAGACGTTGCCCTCTTGTCCATCCCATGTGGCTACGACTGTAGGCTCAAACAAGGATAGGTTGTTCCAACCACCTATCTCCCAAGAGAAGTTCGCTGTTTCAATATCTATTGATAGTATGTCCGTCATTTCTTCAACACCCATCCCATCTGCTGTCCCGTAAACGCATAGTCAAACACCTCAGTATAGTGCTTGAACACAACACCTTCGTCTGTACAACCACAGAAGTCCGGTTCTTCACATTGAAATCCATCCCCGTCCCAACACTTGGTTGTGCCTACTATTCCACTACCCCCGCAGATGTAGCAATCGCCATCATCATCCACCGGGTACACATTAGGTTTCACTTTGTCCGTCATTCTTTCACCTCTAAACCTTCTTTCTTTCTCACAAACACCACTCTACCATCTTTCGCTTCATCGAACAATGGCCTACCCCATTTATCATAGTTGTTGTAAGCACTTCCGGGTGAACAGTCGGTTTGTGTTTCGTATGACTTCATCATCTTGGTTTTCGCTCTCCAACCATCGCCTCTATTGCTTAGTTCGATTCCGGCGACAGCGTTGTATGCTTTGAGCCATTTGCTTCTGTTGATTGATTTCTCCTGAAGTTTCGGCCCCACATCAACCTCATCCTCTAACCATAGGATTAGATTCTTGAAGATGTCGTAGAGAATGTCTTTGGCATAATCCACATGCCTTCCTTCAACAATCCAACTCTCATCCATCATAGCAAAGTGTGTAGCCATAATCAACGTGTTGTTCTCCATAGCAGGTATGAAAGAGGACACAACCTCTAGGATGCTAGGGTTCAGATTCTCTAGTAGAGAGTAGTAGTCGTCAATTGCGTCATATAGGGCTGGATAGAATGTGTTATCATCTGCTGAGAACATATCCACCATAACAGACTGAACCAGTTCTTCCTGTTGTTTACGAGACATACTATCCCATTCTACAAACGGTGTTTCACTAATCGAGAGCACTTTATCCCTCAATCTCTTTTCTAGGTTAGTGAAGTAGTCAACAATCTCAGTATAGTCAACTTCCATAGCGGCAGTTCTCTTGAAAGCAGAAGCGGCTCTATGCTCACTCACTTGCTGCCTTCTCTCCCTAGTCCAAGTGCTCCAATACAACAGAACCCTTTGGAAGATACCCTTAGTCAACACATACTCCTTCACACCGTTAGGTGGGTATGTGGTAATCCACAGAGACACTAATGACTCTGTTTCTATTCTACCTAGTTTAGTGTGTTTGACTAAGACGTTGTTGTTACTCCCTACGGGGTTACATGCAGACTGTAGATACAGAACAGTTTCCTGACTGTGTTTGTTGGGATTAAGTATGATAGAGCCTTCATCGAAATTGAGAGCCTTTTGTCCTGTTAACATTCCTTCTTTGAGTGTTGTTATCTTGTTTCCTTCACCATCTTCTTCTAATTCAAAACCACCAATAAGACCTGCATCAGTACCTGTGGTGTACAAGTCACTCTTGATACCAGCATCTCTGAGTACATCACCGATGAACTCCCAAGCAATTGACTTCCCTGTTCTACTAGATTGAATCCAAAACGAGTGAACACGGGGGTCAAGGTGTGTGCTACCCCACGGTATACGAACATACGGTACTGCTATCTGTCCTTGAATAAAGAAGAATGATAACATTCCCGGTATTTCATTATCAATCGAAATTGAATTGAAGTGGTCTAGATAACCCTTGAACAAGGGGTAGTTTTGTGTTGCTTTATATTGGTCTGCCCTACGCATAATTTGACCCCTGTAGAGGTCAGTCTATATATGATTCTAATGTTTCCATTATTATTTCCATAAAAATTAACCTTTCTTCTTACGCTGAATTATCACAGGTTCTTCGCTTGTTATTACTTCAACGACCCTTCCTCTGAGGACTTCTCCCAATCCTTTAATCATTTTGAGGGATTCAGGGAAAGCCATTTCTTCTATCGAGCCGCAGTTCTCCAACAACTTCTCAGCCATCTCTCTGCCTATACCGGGTATGCTCAACAACATGTCTAAACGAACATCGTTTGTACTTACCCTCTTGATTGCTTTAGCACCATGTCTAGATGCAGGTTTATGCAACTTATCATGTAATTTAACGATGAACATAGCGGCTTCTGATGTGTTTTCTGTGAAGAACACTTGACAATCAAAATCAGACATTACTCTAGCAATCGTACCTAACAACTCATTTTGCACTCTAGAGTAACTAACTTTCTTACCGTTGTTCTTAGCCATAGCGATATATTTCGCTATTGAACCATGTACCAATAGAAAGAATCTATCGTAGTTCATATCCATGTTTTCTAATTGTCTCCATAGATGACCGCTGTGACTAGAGAGGAATAAATCATTGATGCTCTTGGCTTCTATACAAGCAGCACCTGAAAGATAATCCCCTACCACTAGTTGCTTTCTCAGAACAACCAATCCATTTCTTTGTGCTCTTCTTATCACAGATTCACATAGAGAACCCCTTTCATTACTATCAATAATCAAATCGGGTTTAGGCATTGTTATCACTTTCTTTTGTGTAAATTACAGAACTTCTTGTTCTTATCTGTAATTCTCAATCTACATCTAGTACCTTTTATGGTGGTAGCATTACATCTATATTTCAAAGGCGGGTGAGAAAAACACCTTTGGCATAGGTTAGTAAAATGCTTCTTTCTTGATGTGTGATTTCTAGTAGGTAACTTGATACCGCATTGTGAACATTTGTGGATATTAATAATTACACCTCCTTACAAATATCACACTTAGACCTTCTATCGTGACCCCAACTTATCTTTGTGCCACACCATCTACACAGTAAGTTGTTTCTCATATCATCTCACCTGCCGTACCATCGTAATACATGCAAATACCACTACATATGCCTTCATTGATTAATGTCTTACAACTACTCAGAGAATAATTGCCATTCACTATACTGCTCACTTGTGTTAATGTGATGTCCTTATCAAAATCAACCCATCCTTGTGCTTCACAGATTGATGCTATTTTTTCTATATGCTCTGCCTTATCTTCATCTGTAACGCTATCAGGGGATAAGAACCACCTGAGCCTAGCCGCTAGATAATTCACTAGATGAAATCTCGCCTTGTGTATAGGATTCCCTTCACCTAATGCTGCTTGTGCTAAACACGGAAGTATCAACATCTTACCGAAAGAGACATCAGGCATACTTCTTTTCTCTTCTCTCTTCTTGAATACAATGGCTTTCTTTTTTGGAAGTTCTAGATGTAGCGGCTCTCCGTTTTCCACTAGTTCAATATAACCAACTCTAGCCTCTTGAGCCACATCTAGATATTCATAGTGATTTAATTCCATTATTTCATCCGATGTTAAGGGAATCATCCAACACTTTCTTTTGAAGTTGTAAGAATTGGGTATTCTAATCATACCAGCGAAATCGAAAGCCACAGTAGGGTCACAACAAGATATGTTCAATTTCTCATTCCAATTTGCTATTAGTGTCTTACCTGCTGTTTTTATTCTACTTACTTCTAAACCTGAGTTTGGTAATATTCTGTCCTTAATGGGAATCCAAAAGTGAAAGCCACCACCTGAGAACCATATATAGTGTTCAATGTTGTTTCTGAAAAGGTGTTTGTGTAGTCTCTTTACTTGTTCGTGCATGAATGAGAACTCGACATCTACACCCTTGTTTCTGAAGTCCTTACAGTCGAAGTCCAAAACAAAATGTCTGACTATGGGTGTATTGTAGTCAACCCTGTGATGTTTTGGTGGAGTTGTGCCTCTATACCCATATGCTGTGAAATATACGTTACCTAGACCATTCTTACCTTTCCAATATCTTTCTAGGTCTTTGGCATTATGCACGATGCGCCTGAAGCCCTTTTGCCCGTTGAAGCCTATTTCTAAGACTTCTCTAGGGTAGTCCAATTCTACGAAAGCCATGTAATCACTTTCGTATCATTTTCATATATTTCATCATGGCTTTGTTTGCAATAATAGACGGTGCGCTAATGCCGTACTGTAAGAACTCCTTCGGGTTTACAGCCACATCAAAAGCATAGAATCCACCACCATACAAATCTTCTTGATAGCCATTGGCAACCCTAATCCTCTCATCTCCATCCATGTTGAGGTATACATTCACTCTTGGTAATTCAGGAAAGTCTTGCACTAACACATCGTTAGCCAAAACCATCTTGTCTAGTTCATTCGTTGTTTTTTTCATCATTTCTTTCAAATCAATCTTATGTTTGCGTATTTCCTTATCATTGTTCAATACAATATCTTTCCATTTCATAATGTCATCTCCTTTATCATATTCCAACCCGGACATATATCCACATAATCACAATAACCACAGGGCATTGTAGTGCAGCTACAGTACGCTTTACAGTTTTCCGTATGTTTAGGTTGAAAATCATTGTTTATGTGAGCCTTAATCAGTTTCTCACTGACTGTCTTAATTGACTTATCGGCATATCGTGAGAGTCTCTTGGTGTCTTCAATAATCCAAGTAGCACCATCGCCCCCGTTTACTTGACCGTAGGGATATTCCCACGCCCATTGAGTTACAGGTAGGTATTCTGAGTAATCAGACTTAACCAACATTTGTCTGTAGAACTCCATTTCAAATCTCATGCCTGAATACTTGTAAGGTCGTTCCATCCATTTACCCGTCTTCAATTCCATCAAGATAAACCCCCCTTGGCCGTCTGCAAACACACGGTCTACATAGCCCTTGTAATGTACAGGAACTACCTTTCCTTCCACCTCTAGGGTTTCCATAGCGTGTACTTCCAACTCGTTACCAACGGGTTGCCATAGATTCATTGTGTTCTCAGCATAGCACACTAACAACCTCATCCAATTCCATTCAAACCATTGTTCTATTACTATACTCTCATCATAGTGAAAACCACTTTCAGGTTTAGGTAGGAACCCTTCTAATTTCCTCTTCGCTGTTATTTGTTTATCATCATCTAACCATTTCTTTACGTCTTCTAAGACATCTTCATTGATTTGCTTCCAAAAGTATTCAACCACGTTATGTACGTTTGTGCCTCTTACCATTGGTATTGTCTCACCTTGTGGTATTCTGAGGACATACTGGTAGTAATACTGTCTAGGACATATCTTGAAAGTGCTTAGTGTGCTCTTAGTCATTCTCAACTTCATCATGTTACCATCATCATCAACCATACCGGGTCGCCAAGCATAAGTGCTCATGTTGTAAGACCTCTCTAACTCTTCATTGAGATACGTGGCTTCTTCTGTGAAGCCTTTATCGTTAGGATTGAACTTATGCAATCCCATCTACTCTTCCTCCATCTCGATTAACTTCTGAACGTATATACTTCCGTCCAGTAATTCATCTTGCAAATGCACTAACCACTCGACCAAACTCAGGTCGGTTCTCTCCATTGTCTTGTTGTCATACTTGAGGTCTGCATGTCCACACTTCGGACATGGTTTCTTCTTTCTTGCTTGCTCTGCTCTTCTTTGTATCTTCTTGCATACTTCATCTTCAATTCTACTCATTTACTCACCTTTCCTATGTCTTTCCACGTTTCAAAGTCAATAGTTCCTTTACAATCAATACATCTACCGTAATTCCAATCTGTTAGATTCAATAGTCTACCACATTCACAAATCATTTAATCACCAATACTTCTTGGGAGTTTTCTCGCCACAGGCGTAAGGTACGTCCCAACCTAGTTCCTTGTATATTGTATCAATCTTACTTTTGATAAACTTCTCAACACAAGTGGAATAGTCTATAGTGAAAGCATCAATGTCTTCACTATCTCTGAATGCCACAGACTTGCTGTGGGGTAGATTGGCGGGTGTTTCGGCCACATATATCCATTGACCCTTCTCACCCACACGGAAGGGTTCTGATGGCTCTAGATTATCGTTGTAGTACATCATCCCCCTAGCAGCCATAGGTGGAGTACCCTCGTAGTGTGCCTTACCTAATCTACCATAAGGGGCAATATCATCTAAATCGTATTCACCATTTCTGAGTTTCAACGATATTTCTCTAATCTTATCTGATACAGCATCTTCATCTTCATTGATAGATACCAACCTAAAAACAATATCTTGCACTTCTTTAGTGATGGGCGATGCACTAGCAGATTTGTGTTCATACCCTGTAACCTTCAATTGGTTTCTCTTATGCTCAGGCCATGTGTATAGACCGAAGTTTCGATTCTTACCCTTACCTTTTCTACCTCTCCCTATGAAGAAGTAATCGAAGTAAGCCTCAAACTCAACTTCAAGAAGACCTCTAGTGTTCAAGTCCTCGTTTATTTCCTCATTGAATGTGTTAACCGCCCCTTCTACTTCGTTGAATGGAATCTGTATGTAGCACGAATCTGTATGACCCGCTGCTACAGGATAGCCTAGACCCTCTGCTTTCGCTCTGAGTGTGTCTACAGCCTTACGCCCTGTGGCTGTGATGGCAGCACCCACATCAGGGTCTGTCCACATACCACCAATCTTTGATTGCGATACATAGCCATAACAGGCGTTAGCATTTATCTTCGCTGCTAACTGCATCATATCGTATTTGTTTTTCTCCTTTTCATCAGTGGCATCTTCCATCTTCTTCTTGTATTCTGCTCTTACACTAAGCAAGTCTTCAATGACGGAAGGGAGGATGCCTTTCTGTGTAATATCCCAAAAAGAACCATCAGGGGCTTGTATGATGCCTTCCCCACCTGCCCTTCTTTTGGTGGTGGGGCAGAGGTTGTATGCTAGAATAATACTTGGGTACAACGATTTGAAATCCAATAAGGATATGTATTGCAATAATCCATATTTCAAAGCGAATACATTAGCGGCTCTTAACGCATCTCTTTCTTTTCTAGTTCTACTAGGTGATTTCAAATCAGTTTCCCTAACGAACAAACCCCTGATGTAGTTAGTAACATTGTGTGTACTGCTTATCTTCACACCACATATCTGCTGCATACCCAAGAAGTAAGGTACGAAGTTAACAGCCTCACACACCTTTCTCAATACGGTGGTATCAACTAAACAGTAATCAACGAACAAGTCGAAATGTGTACGCCACCAAGTATGTACATCGAGTTTGTTTCCCTCTTCATCTGCTTGTATCTTACCTTGAAAACCTAGTTCTTCTGCTATGGTTTGCAGTTTTCTGTTGGGTAGGCTTCTACCTGATTTGAAGAATAGTGTTTCAATACCGCTACCTGAACTCCCCATTGCCGCAGTGTCTAGGATTAACCTACCTTTTATTGGTTGTGCAGTTTCTCTGTAAAATCCTGTCTTTGGGTTGGGTCTAGTTACTTCACCCACAGGACTGAGCCTATCAGGGTTATCCAATCTTCTCATTAGATGGGGTAAATCAGCCCAACAAATAGCGTGTGCTATCAGTATATCAGGGTCGCACAAATCCATATGGTCTAGGAAGGCATCGTGCATCTCGCCCTCTGAGCCGTATAGTCTCCTTTCATAACCACCTTCTCTTTCAATATAGTCAATCTCAATGCCTTCCGTCCCTGTGCTTTGTTCACTCCATGCAAACACAATAGGATGTTCACTGTGTGTGTCATCCACTGCCATAACAGTAGTGAAGTCATCTTTGGTGTCCCATTCTAAGTCAAAGTACCATATTCTAGGATGGAAGTCGGGTATGCTTCGCTTCTCAGGGAATCTCTGAAAGAGGATTTGGTCTTCCCACGGATGCTCTGCCTCATATGTCTCTGTTATGTTGATTATGTCCCAAAGGGAACGAGGGTTATCAAAACTGACCTTGTATAGTCTAACCCCGTCCCTACTCACCGCTTCTATCTCATGGTGGAATTGTACCCCCTCTACCGTAGCAGCAAGCCTAGATAGCCTTCTAGGGTGCGTAGAGGTAGGAATCCAACAGAATGGTCTAGTGTAGCCCTCATCCTCAGGCTTGGTTATCTCAACATGCACATTACCATGCTCATCCCTAGTCCTCATGTAGATGCTAGGACGAGCGTATAGACCATGACCCTCTAGGTAAACAGCGTCCACTATCATACTCATCACTCTTGGTCTATGATAAGTATGGTTCTCTCCCAATCATCTCCTTCTTGAAGAATAATAAGAGGTGTACCATTACCTAAATGAAATTGAGAATTACCGTTGCTCAAACAGGAGAGAGCGTCCAACAGCCACTTACCGAATGAACTTGTAACAGTGCTGTTGACCCCCTCTGAGTTTGTGGTGTTAACATAACAAGTGAAGGATATACCCCCCGTTTTCTTCACTTGTAATGCCAACTCATCCTCTTCTGCATTGTATTTGATGAGATAATCGGATTCCTTGTCTAAGCCCTTTGCTACTGAGAGTGATGATATTAACTCGGAGAAGTCTGCTTCTGCATGGCAGTTCAATACCACCTTTCTACCGAACTTCTCCCAACCGTTCTCTTCTGACTCCACTAGAAGCCTAGAGAGAGTTTGAGACAGTTGAGCACTCTTACATTCATAGGATGGTATGTTGATGCTCTTCTTCTGATTCTGTATCACTATCTTGTTGCTCAGTTGTGATATTGTAACATCTCCTTTTGACTTCTTGAGAAAAGCCATAGTGTTCTTCAAATCAGTGAAAGCAATCCTACCTGTGGCCTTAACAGCCCCCTCGTATGACTTGCTATATCTCACAGCGTGTGTAGAGTGTCCTACAAGGTAATCCAACCCACTATCAGTCGCATTAATCTCAATATCGCTGATTATACCACCGAAAGAAGATAGAACATCAACCCATTCCTTGGCATCAAGCACTACCTTAACCATACGCAATCACAGAGTACCGTCATTTAGTTCTTGAAGACCGTACCACTTGGGCTTTCCACCAACCTCTGTAGTCAGAATAGTCCTTCTCTGACCCTGTAGGTTTGCATTAGTCTTGCTCTTCTCGTATGTGGCGGTAAATACCTGATTAGTCAGGTTACCCTCATCATCGTATACATCTTCCCTCTCAAACAGAAGTATTTGGAATACAAGACCCGCTGTGGATTTCTCCCATGCAGGTCGCCATCCTCTAATGCTGCTTCTATCCTCATCGTCTTGCTTCGCAAGGTGTGTCTCAAGGAATACCTTAACTCCTTTCTTGACCAATCCTCTGCATAGCGTGGTCATTTGATGGAACCTAGTTCTGCGGATTCCCCAATCCCACTGAAACTCAACCCTTCTAGAGTCCTTTCCTTGACCTCTAATGTCTGCTGCCGATATAGCATCCTTAGCGAGTCCTAAATCTTGTATTCTCATGTTGTTAATGCACACAGCATCCCAACCGTCTACACCTGTGATTAACACACCCCAAAGGTTCTCATGGTTGTGTACGCAGTATTGTAGTAGTTTCATCACTCTATCGTGTGTAGCAGGGTAGTCTATTGCTGTCCTGTCATCCTGTGTGTACACATAGGGGTCTAGACAAACCATAGTGTCTAGGTCAGGCCAAAAGGCACTCTTGTTTGCTTGAGCACCACCATCGAAATCTAAACACATTAGTTGCTTTGGTTTTGTTTCGTATTGTACACTATCTTTCATGCACTTATCCACATGGATAGCGTAAGCGGCAGTTACAGACGCTGACTTACCTGTGTTCTCATGACCTATCAAAGCCGTGAAGGTGTGTCCTATGTTGTCATTAGCAGCCGCTATCTCAGCCGATATAGCCGCAAAGGGGTCTGTTCTATCGTGTGAGATGTTTCTCAAGTCGGTTTGCTTCTGAGCGTCCTTTACTCCATCTTCTACCTTCTTCAAGTTTCCAAAACCACTCATTGTGTCTCACTACTCGTTGCGTTATTCAATGCTTCAACCTCTTGAATAAGCGCATTGCTAAACTGCATCACACCGTTAGCATATCTCTCTAGCATCTGAAGTTGAAGCAACTGCTTCGCATTCTCAGCCTTGAAGAGTTCTACCATCTCTTTCAATTGGTTGTTTTCTACTGTTAATTCATCTACCTTTATTTCTAGTTCCTTCTTATTCATTCAATCACCTGAACTGTGTTGTGTCTGTGTCTCCGCCATTTACTCGTCTGCGGGCTAGTCTAGGATTAGCGTAGACCCCCATGACCTTCAACTTTGGATATTCCTCACCGTTGCTTTGCATCATACCTATCCTTCCGAATAGATACAAAACTGTACCTTCTGCGTATTCCACTAACTCACCGTCTGCATCTCTGAAAGAGAACACATTGGTTAAGTCGTGTACTGCACTACCTACGTTACAGAAGACCTCAGACCCTCTGCCTACGCCCTTGTTGCTCTGTAGGGCTTGAGAGGATATACTGAATGAGTATGTTCTACCATCCTCATCGTACTCACTCTCTCTAGACTCTGTACTCATTCTAACTACTCTGCCCTTTGTGGTTACTAAGGGGCCATATGCGTTACCTTGCTCTGTTACTTCCTTCTTACTTCGGAAGGCTTCGTCAAAGTCCTCTAGAGGCACGAAGAACTCGTGGAATCTACCATCTACCCAAAATGTAGAGGGTTTCAATAACTTCTTCTCGTCTTCATCAACGAAGTCGTGTGTGTATTGTATGGTATCAACAAACCCTTCTCTAGTGTTTAACACTGTCTTTCTGAACTCGTTTGTCTCTTCTTCTCTAGGTGGTTGTACCTGTATCATACAAGGCTCGCCAACTCTAATCGCTCTCTGTGTGTCGTTGTCCTTCAAGTCAACTCTCCATAGAGCCATGTCTCCTGTCTCTTGGAACACATCTTTGTTGTGTCCTAAGAACCAAGCATAGCGACCCATTTCATCACGGCTGTAAGCATAGCCATTCTTTGATACGAAGGCAATGTAGTCATTACCCCCCACATTAATACCCACTGAAGGTGGATTCTCTGTAGACTCTCCTGTGTCTATAACGGAGTCCTGTGTTTTGATAACCCACATGCCTTCCTTCGCTTCGTAATGTCCGTTGCCTGTAGCAAAGAAGTCATTGGGGCTTTCTCTAAATGTCCTAATCAACCAATTGATTAGCCCTTCACCTCTGTTTCCTACCTTTCCGTCTACACCCAAGAAGTGTCCAACCCACACAGATGTATTGCTACCCTGTGTAGAGCCTTTCCTACTCTGTACGAATACAGATTCTGTCCAATCAATTAGCAAGTCTTCTTCTTCCTCTTGCCAATTGTCGCAACCGAATATCTCTTTGATGCTAGTAAGGTAGTACACCTTTACTTCATCGTAGGTTTCGCCTGTTCTTTCAGAGTGCTTCTTTATCCGCTCTCTGACCTCTTCAGGCAACTGTGGTTGTTCCACAGCCATCTGCTGTTCTTTCATTCCCATAAATGGGTTGTTCGTCTTTTCTTCATTCATCTTATTATCTCCTGTTTTTTTCACTTTCTTTTCTTATTGTTGCAACCATGAAGTCGCAGAATGCTTTGTCGGGCATAGGCCACACATATATCTTATCCATAATATGTCCATAAGCCGCCATAGCATCGAATAGTTTGTCCTTATCGGACTCGTTTCTTGAAAA
>Ga0098054_1001438_pt1 | contig 11918 bp, 8 predicted proteins | sample 16_taG_FD_75048 | JGI IMG/M metagenome (GOLD analysis project Ga0098054, IMG submission 75048) | Marine viral communities from the Subarctic Pacific Ocean - 16_ETSP_OMZ_AT15313 metaG | ecosystem: Environmental > Aquatic > Marine > Oceanic | place: Pacific Ocean | collected 2015-01-18
ATTGATATTTCATTTGTAGTTAAGTCGGCAAATAACTGCCCCAATGATAACAATCGTAGCACTGTAGCAAGTAGCTCACCGGCAGTTACTTTTAAAAAACTAACTAACTGGCACACTTTAATAGAACCGTATTGCTGAACAAGTTCTAGCACCGATGCTTGCAACTCTGTTAAAGACTGAAAACCAGAGTAGCGATGTAAAAGCTTTAAGTTATTGAGTGTTGGGTATACACGGATTTGTTTATCAGTAACCAGTATTAAATCACGTCCATCTTGCTTAGCGATGGCTTGCTTTTCAATAAAACGTGCACGAAAGTCTTCGTCGGCAATTTTGCTTTGTGGTTTTACTTCTATAAATTTTTGCGTGCCGTCTGTGTGGGTAAGTAAAAAGTCAGGCGTGTAACGGCAAATACGGTTATCAAACTCATATTCGTAACCTAGTGGTTGTGCCTCAAATGCGGCTATTGATGGTGAAAATTCAAAATGGAAACAGGCATCAAACTCTAAAGAGGATTCAACTAAACAGGTAGATTTATTTTTTTGACTAGCAAATTTATGGAGGTTTTTTACACGGGAGTGTTTGAGTTTTCTTCTGTACATGTGAGTCAACCATCTAACCATTTGGTTAAATACTAGACTATGCCACCTTATACTTCCAATTTATGCCATCTTTTAGTACAAATATGTCAACTTATACTTCAAACAACACCCAAATGAGGAATTTGGGTGGCAGTCTTACCAGCCACATCTCGGCACACACGTCACAAACTGTGGCTGCTCCCTTCCGGGCCTGACCAGGTTCGCCTGCTAGTGTTGCGAGAGGACCAATAAGACTACCATTGAGGGCCTTGGTTGGCGCAATTGAGATTATCTCTACTTTTACTCTGTTATTCAAGGGATAATCAAAAAAGAAAGTGCGATTGCACACTTCATATACAATCGCAGGGTATTTAGTTATTAAAGCGGTTATTAATTACTCTCTAACTGCGCTTTTATATTACGTAGCGCTGCTTTTACCTTTTTCATGTTCTCTGGGCCCATGCGTAAAAGTTGTTTTTGTGCAGCGGGTAATTGCTCCCACTCAGAAAACGCATACTGATAAGTAACCGAGTCACGCAATAAAGGTAAGCTGCCTTTTGGCTCTGGAGTATCAAGTAGCAAGTCAATGGCATCTTCAAGTGTTTGTGTAAACTCATCATCGCCATAGCCAATTTCAGTGTATGCACTGTTGATTAGCGGTTTATATTCTTCATATAAACGAACAGCTTGTGCGGCACTCATACTTGTTAGTACTTTTACATATGGGGTGTAGCGTTCATAGCTATTAGGGTCAATGGTTAAAATATCGCCTTCGTTTACGCTAAAACCTTCTTCTAACTTTACAACTGGGGTATGTTTCTTAGCCACCTTACCTTTTGCTAAGTTATCGATAAACACCACACCACGACGAATGACATCATCGTTCAACACTAGGCTCATTGCCGCATCGCCTAAGTATTCATCTAATTTTGCAACCACGACAGGATCACTGTCATTTAATGTTGGTAAAGGCACAACCTCAGGCTCTGGCTCAACGTCTGGACGCTGTGTTGGCACCGCTAGCTCTTCAGGTTTTTCTGGCTTAACCGATGGCGCCCCCACCACTGGGTCGTTTTCAGGTTTTAGCTCCATAACGGGTTGCTCTTTTATGGGTTCTTCAACCTGCATAACTGTTTCTGGGGCTTCGCTTGGTTTTAATAATACAAACGCGGCGGCAATAATAATGATTAATAAAATAACCCCTGCGAAGATAAGGTTGTTATTCGGTGGACGTTTTTGAACATCTGATTCTGATGGTTTATCTGACATACGAACTCCATAAATATAAAAATGCGATACCGTTTAGAGTACTCTAAACAGATTTAATTCCTAACTTACACTAATATTCATTAATAAGTAGGGTCTGTTGACCTTTCCGGATTAAAATTTGTTCAGCCCCCTTGGGTAGAGGATGTTTAATTTTTAAGCTACGTTATCGCCTATTTATGGGAAGTAACCACAATACATAGGCTCAGCCTTGCCTGAAAAACAAACACACTACTAAAAATTCAACCTCGAAAGATAAATAGACTCTAACATATCCTTTGATTCTTCTAGCTTAAAGACTTACAGTAAATAAATAAAGTAAAGACAGCGAACAGTTTAAATACCTAACATGAAAATTAAGCAAGTCGATCCTAGTAAACCTAAAATTGCCTTATTACTAACAGGTGGTGGTGCCCGAGCGGCTTATCAAGTGGGTGTTTTGAAAGCGTTAGCGCAAAGTATGCCCAGAACCGCCCCGCTCCCCTTTAGAGTGATAAATGGCACCTCTGCCGGTGCAATTAATTCTGCAGCCTTAGCATGTTACGCCTCATGTATGCATTTAGCGGTAAGAAAACTAGAAACAGTTTGGAAAAACTTTTCAACTTCGATGGTATATAAAAGCGACTTTTTAAGTGTGTTTGGTCATATTACCCGTAATATTTTAACCAGTTTCCAGTCAGAGCATATAAACCATCCACCAGCAAGCTTGTTAAATAACCGACCACTTAGAAAACTGTTAAACGATATACTGGATTTACATCGTATTGAGCGTAATTTACACCGTGAATATTTAGAGGCGCTGTCTATCACTGCATCCAGTTATACTACTGGCGATTCTGTTGCTTTTTTTCAGTCAAATACGCAGCATTCTTGGCAACGAGCCAAGCGCGAAGGACGCGCTACTCGTATCAATGTTGAACACCTAATGGCCTCAAGTGCCATTCCTATGGTGTTTCCAAGTGTGAATATTTATAACCATTACTTTGGCGATGGCTCAATACATCAGCTTTCACCTTTGAGCCCCTCTATTCACTTAGGGGCAAATAAAATATTTATTATTGGGGTTGATCAACCCAAAGAGCCACATCCTCCAGGGTACTCTGCACATTTCCCGGGGCTTTCGGCCGTGGCAGGGCATTTACTCGACAGTGTATTTACCGACACCATGCAATCTGATTTAGAGCGCTTGGACAGAATAAACCGCACACTCGGTTTACTGCCCAATAAGCATAAGCATCAAGAATTGAAACAAATAGATAGCTTTATTATTAATCCATCGCAAAACTTCAATGCCATTGCCGCGCAGTATTACGATGATATGCCTTGGGCGATAAAAGTTTTATTACGTATGATCGGGGTAAAAAAGCGCTCTCAGTCGAGTTTGACCAGCTATTTGTTATTTGAAAAACGCTACACCCAGCATTTAATTCAAATCGGATACGACGATGGTATGAAACAACTCCCTGAAATCAGAAAGTTCTTAGAGCTAGAGTAAGTTTTTTTGCTTGATGGGCTACTCTATACCATCAAGTAAATAATGCTCAACACGTTCTACACGCCGTGGTTTACCTTGCAGCACTAGAATATCATTAGCATACAATATTGTGTGTTCTTGTGGTGTGTCTATTTCTTCGCCCTCGCGGCGAAGCGCCTTAATTAGCACTTTTCTTTTTGCTAAATTGAGTTCGCTAATTGCTTTATTAACCGCAAATGCTTTATCTGGTAAGGCTATTGCATGTAAATACTCTAAACGCTCTGGCAAGTTGGTATCGCTGTCAATATTTTCGCCGGCAAAAAAGCTATGCAATAATTTATAACGGTTTCGTCGCTCACTACTAACACGGCGAATAATACGGCTCATTGGCACACCAGACATTGACAACACATGCGACACCAACATTAAGCTTGCTTCAAGCGCCTCAGGCACAACCTCAGTAACCCCTAGCGCTTTTAAGCGCTCTAACTGACTATCATCACGGGTTCTTATGAGTATTTTAACCTTAGGTGCAACCTGTTTAATGGCATTAATGACTATTTGAGTTTGTTGAAATTCGGTAAAAGTAATAATGATTAGTCGCGCTCGCTCTACCCCCGCACACTTTAAAATATCTTTTTGCTCAACATGACCAAATATTAAAGGCTCGCCCGCCGCTTTTCCTTCCTGTACTAAAATGGGGTCGCTCTCTATTGCCACATAATCAATTGCCTCTGGGGATAAAAAGCGGGCAATAGTTTGTCCTACGCGAGAAAAACCGCATATCACCACATGGTTATGATAAAGCGTGCTACTTTGAAGCTCGTCTTCAAAGGCAAACTTTGCGCGCTCTAACATGCCTAGTCGTTTTAAAATAAAAGGGGTTTTATCAATTAAATAGGGCGTAAGCGCCATAGAAATTACGCCCATGGCAATTAAAAATGATACTTGCTCAACGCTCAGCAAGTTATGCTGTGCAGCGAGTGCAATTAACACAAAGCCAAACTCACCCATTTGCCACAACATTATAGCGCACGCTAACGCATCTTGTTTTCGCTCTCCCATAAATAAAGAAGATAACATCACTACGGCAATTTTTAAGATTAAGATGCCCATCAAGGCAACAATAATAATACCCGCATGATCAACAACAAAACCAATGTCTAACTGCATCCCCACGGTTACAAAAAATAACCCCATGAGAATATCGCGAAACGGGCGAATATCGGCCTCTAATTGATGACGATAGTGGCTCTCCCCTAGCATCATGCCTGCTAAAAAAGCCCCTAATGCCATCGATAAACCAAAAGAGTATGTGAGTAACCCGGCAAACAAAGACACCAATAACGTGGTTAATACAAACAGCTCATCGCTTCGTGCTAGTGCCACTTCTTTAAACACCTTGGGCAAAACCCACTTGCCAATAGCCCATAGCAATACACACACAAACGCGCCTTTAGTCAGCGCAAACAGTAATGCCCAACCAATACTATTGGGATCACTGCTGGCAAATAATGGCAAAATAATGAGTAACGGCACAACCGCAATGTCTTGAAATAGTAAAACACCGATTGCCAATTGCCCTCGGCGTTTATTTAAATCACCACTCTCTTTTAATAATTTAGCAACCACCGCCGTAGAGGAGAGCATAATAATAATGCCGATGGTAAAACTAGTTAATAAACTAAAATTTAATAAATAAAGGATTAAAATAAGCAAGATACTGCTGACTATGACTTGCAATGAGCCTAAGCCAAATACGATATTTCGCATTGCCATTAAGCGCGATACAGAAAACTCCAGCCCTAAACTAAATAACAAAAACACAATACCCAGCTCAGCAATAAAGTCCATTTCATGGCTTTGTGCCATCCAACCAACGCCATGGCCACCAGCTAGTAAACCTACCGCTAAATAAGCTAATACAGGGGGAAGCCCTATTCGCTTAAATAGCCATACAAATAGAACCGCAGCAACTAAAAGTCCAAAAACCTGAGCATTAATATTTTGCAATGCAATCCTTATAAGCAATCAATGGAATGTAACTTAACTATAGCAACCGTATAAGTTTCAGCCAGAATGTAAATATGGCATATAACCTGCTTAGTTATAAAAAGTAATACTATAGGGGGAAGAAATAGTGGAAAACGTTCATATTTTGACACAACGTATCTCTGGTCGCGGCGAATTTTTGCCGTTCTCAGCAGAGCAATATAATAGCAATACACCGACAGCACTGCATGAGCTAGCAGCTAAACTGCAAACGAGCTTAGTTTTAGAAGATATTTTAGGAACGTTTGCAAATTTTGCAAAACAACTGCTTAATTTTTCTGGTGTGCATTTTAAAGCAACAAGTATTGATGTAAAAACACCCAATAGTGATGTTGAAAATCCAGCGTACTCGTTTGATTTAAAAGTTGAAAATGAGTACTTAGGCACATTAACTTATTATACAAAGTATCCGCTTAGTGCGGCTATTGAGAAAAAGCTACAACACTTTCATAGTGTACTAATTTATCCATTGCGTAATGCGCTTATGTATAACCGTGTATTAAGGTTAGCCACAAAAGATTCATTAACCGGATTAAACAACCGTAGTCAATTTAATGACATGTTGCTACAAAAGCTTGAAAATCATCGACGTAACGGTCATTCGTTTAGTTTAATGCTGCTTGATTTAGATAATTTTAAGCAAGTAAATGACAACTATGGTCACAAAATTGGCGATGACGTTTTAATCGAGTTTGCTGCGGTTTTATCTAGTAGTATTAGGGGGACTGATTCGGTATTTCGCTTTGGTGGCGATGAGTTTTCAATATTAATCGAAGACCCGGCTTTTACCACCAATAAAGTGGTGGCTGAACGTATTATGCGTTTAGTCAGAAACTCACCGATTATGTCTAAATACAACGTCACAGCCAGTATTGGTTTTACGCTGACTAATAGCGACGATTGCCAGAACGAGATATTTTCTCGCGCAGATAAAGGCTTATATAAAGCAAAAGCATCTGGGCGAAACTGCGCAAAAGCCTATTAAGTAATAAAAACATTATTTTTAAAAAGCCTAGCCTCCCCCGCTGGGCTTTTTTACGCTACTTTTTTAATATCACGTGCTTATAAATGAGCAACATGGCGCAAAAGCCAAAAAAGAAGCCACTGAGTAAATTAAGCAATGCGGCAATTGTCGCAAGCGGTGTAAAAAGCACTAACAGTAAGGGCATACTCACCCCTAAAATGAAAAATACGCCCCCTTTACCTAACCAATAGGCAAGTAAAATGGCGGCACATACCATACCGCCCAACACAGCGTAGCCTAATGTAATTATATTAAGGGTTAAAAATACATTCGCTAAAACCGCAATCAATAGCGTAATTAATATGCCAGTAGGTGCCTTATTTATAAGCGACAGCCCAACATGAGGTTGTTGACTCATGATTTATACTCCCAAATAACTCCATTCTCATCTTTATGGTTATCACTAACAAAATAACCAACCACTTGAACTAGCTCATCATTGTAAAAAATTAATGGAATATGAGCACGCAGCCAAGGGGCTACTTTTGCATCTTTAAACCAATGTTTAAGGCTATTACTGCCTGGTTTTTTGAGTGGTTTAATACGCGCACTATTACAGTTAAAACGAACACTGACTTGTTCATCAAGTTTAGGGGCGCGTATACCCACTCCCTGCAGGCATTGTAGTATTTGTCCGTCATTCAGCACTAATTCGTGATTTGTTACGCGTTCAATATTAACGGCTAAAGGCGTCGGTTGCACAAAATACAGATAACCTTGATGACGGCGTATTTGTCCATCGCTTAGCTCAATAACCATTTGCGCATCAGCTTTGGCATGAATAGCCTGACTCATTATTTGCATTAACTGTTTTTGCGAAGGCATGGTATGAGTAAATAAAGCCAGCCATGCGCGCAGAAGATTCGCAATGCGAATAGCGCTGTAATGAGCCATATTTTGTATATTAAGCGCCTGATGTTGGTTAATACACTGTGCGAGATCTTGCTGGGTATATTCATCAAGCAGTGCTTGTTGCTGTTGTAATAATTCTATACTACGGGCTGTACACTGCTCAAACCCAGTAAAACGCTCAGCCAACTTAGGCACTATTTGTTGACGCAAAAAATTACGATCAAAGCGTTCATTGGAGTTTGACTCATCAGTAATATGGCTAATATTAAATTGCTGAGCAAACGCTTCTATGTCGCTGCGTTTTACCCCAAGTAATGGCCTGTAGCACTCACGGCCACTTTCAAGCACGCGAGTTTGCTGCATAGCGCCGAGCCCTTTTAAGCCTGAGCCGCGCTTTAAACGAAGTAGAAATGTCTCTACTTGGTCGTTTAAATGCTGGCCTAACAAAATGACACTATCACTTGGGCTGTGTTCATCAAGCGCTTGATAACGCGCTTCGCGAGCCTGCGCTTCAATACTGGTGCGCGATTTCGGCTCAATAATGACGTTTGCCGCCTTAAAATCAATTGAAAGCTGCTCACAGCGTGCATGGCAAAATTGCCGCCAGTGATGGGCGTTATCACTTAAGCCATGATTGACATAAATTGCACTTAAATCTAATTGCGGGCACTGCTGTTTTAACGCATGCATTACCTGCAACAGCACCACCGAGTCTACCCCACCAGATAAGGCTACTGTAAATGTGAATTGCCCATTTTCTAAGTAGTGATTAAGGGATTTTTTTACCTGCAGATAAATAGGTGTTTTGTGCATTAATATACCCAATGAGTAAATTGCTAATAACCCGAACAATAAAGGCTCTACGTTACGGTATTTTAAAACAAAAAAAGCCGCATAGGCGGCTTTTTTCTATATTTAGCTATTTTTAACAATAACCAAACGACATTAAACGCTTGTAACGTTGGTCAAGCATCTCTTCAAGCGATAACGCTTGTAGGTCTGCTAAATCTCGCTTAAGGCGTACTTTTAAGTTACGTGCCATCGCATCATAATTACGGTGCGCGCCGCCTAGAGGCTCTTCAACTAAATTATTAATTAAATCTAGCTCTTTAACACGCTCTGCTGTTACACCCATTGCCTCTGCAGCCAATGGTGCTTTGTCAGCACTTTTCCATAAAATAGAGGCACAACCCTCTGGTGAAATAACCGAGTAAGTGCTGTATTGCAACATGTTTACTCTGTCGCCCACACCAATGGCTAATGCACCACCTGAACCACCTTCACCAATAACAGTACAAATTGTTGGTACTTTAAGTGCGGCCATTACTTTTAGGTTACGTGCAATTGCTTCAGACTGACCACGCTCTTCAGCGCCAACACCAGGGTATGCACCTGGGGTGTCGATAAAGGTCATGATTGGCATTTTAAAACGCTCTGCCATTTCCATTAAGCGCAATGCTTTACGGTAACCTTCAGGTTTTGGCATGCCAAAATTACGTTTGATTTTTTCAGCAGTACCACGGCCTTTTTGCTGACCGATCACCATTACTGGCTCACCATCTAAACGGGCTACGCCGCCTAAAATGGCAGGGTCGTTAGCAAACGTGCGATCACCCGCAAATTCGTCAAATTCCGTAAAAATACGCTCGATATAATCTCGAGTATAAGGACGCAACGGATGACGTGCTAACTGTGATACTTGCCAAGCGCCTAGTTCAGAGAAAATTTTCTCCTTCATTTGTGCGCTCTTTTCTTTAAGTTTACTGACTTCCTCTTCTAATCCAAGGTCTAATTCGCCAGCGCGGCTTACATTTTGTAATTCTTCAATTTTTGCTTCTAATTCTGCAATTGGAAGCTCAAAATCAAGATAATTGAGGCTCATGCTCTAAACTACCTAATTAGTTAAATTCTAGTTCTACATTTTGCGCTGCCATCAGCGATAACTTATGAATTAAGTCGTCACTTGGCGTAACACACCATTCGATCCCTAGGGTTAATTGCACCAACGCATCGGGGCGTTGATAATATACCTTGATCGGACACGTTCCCATTTTGTATGGTTCGAGTACTTTTTGTAATTTATCGAAGAAACCAGCCTCGATCTGCACCATATTCAGCGTCATCTTAATCGCTTTTATACGCTTTTCACGCGCCTGAGCAATGGTGTTTATTTCTCTGGCGGTCATTGTAATACCACCAGAGAAGTTATCAAAGCTGACCTGTCCGGATATCACCAAAATATTGTTGATTTGCAACATATCTTGGTACATTTCAAACTGTTCTGGAAACAAGCGTACATCAATTCGGGCGCTTTTGTCATCTAAAGTTATCAGCCCCCAACGATTTCCTTTTTTATTAATTAAGGTTCTCGCTGCAATCACTAAACCTGCTCCGGTTGAGACTACATCACGATTAGTTGGTTGTAAGTCGATGAGTCGCCCACTGGTATAATGCCCAAGCTCTCGTCGATACTGGTTTATAGGATGTCCGGTTAAATAAAGGCCTAGGGTGTCTTTTTCGCCATCAAGCCACTGATTATCCGTAAGCGGTGTTGCTTTTATAAACGCTTGCTCTACTTCATCAGGCTCTGTAGCCAATAAACCAAATAAATCACTTTGCCCTAATAATTCAGCTTTGTTGTGCTGATCGGCTGCGCGCATCGCATCTTTTAAGCTGGCTAATAGTGTTGCTCGCCCTGGCTGAGTTTTTTCAGGCCCTAGTTGGTCTAATGCGCCTGCATAAATTAATTTCTCGGTAACGCGTTTATTTAAGCGTTTTAAATCAACACGCGCACAAAAATCAAATAGGTCTTTAAATGGGCCGCCTTTTGCTCGCGCCTCTAATATGGCATCAACCGGCGCTTCACCTACGCCTTTAATTGCCCCTATGCCGTAAACAATTTCACCTTGAAGGTTAACAGTAAACTTGTATTCACCCGCGTTTACATCGGGCGGTAACAAAGTGAGTTTCATGTTTTCACACTCATCCACCAGCGTTACTATTTTGTCGGTGTTATCCATATCAGCCGACATTACCGCCGCCATAAACTCGGCCGGATAATGCGTTTTCATCCACAGCGTTTGATACGATACTAATGCATAAGCTGCTGAGTGAGATTTGTTAAAACCGTAACCCGCAAACTTTTCAACCAAGTCAAATATTTTTATTGCCAGTTCGCCGTCAATACCGTTGTTACGTGCGCCTTCTTCAAAGGTTGAGCGCTGTTTTGCCATTTCTTCAGGCTTTTTCTTACCCATAGCACGACGTAACATATCAGCGCCACCCAGTGTATAACCGGCCAGCACCTGCGCTATTTGCATAACTTGTTCTTGATACAAAATAATGCCGTATGTCGGCTCAAGAATCGGCTTTAAACTTTCGTGTTGGTATTGCGCATCGGGGTATGAGATTTCTTCTCTGCCGAGCTTTCGGTCGATGAAGTTATCTACCATGCCTGATTGCAGTGGACCTGGGCGGAACAAGGCCACTAGGGCTATCATATCTTCAAAGCAATCGGGCTTTAATCGGCGGACTAGGTCTTTCATGCCGCGTGATTCTAGCTGGAATACCGCGGTGGTTTCAGCGCGCAGCAGTAACTCTATACTTTTTTTATCATCCAATGGAATGGTGTTGATATCGACCGGCTGTTTGCCTTCACGCTTTAAGCGCTCATTGGTCATATCCAGCGCCCACTGTAATATGGTGAGCGTACGTAAGCCTAAAAAGTCAAACTTAACTAAACCGGCGGTTTCTACATCGTTTTTATCAAACTGGGTAACAGGAAACTTGCCTTCGTCATCGCAATAGAGCGCCGCAAAATCGGTAATGGTGGTCGGCGATATTACAACCCCCCCGGCATGTTTACCGGCATTACGCGTACAGCCCTCAAGAATACGACACATGTCGATTAAGTCTTTAACTTCTTCATCGCCGTCGTAGGCTTCTTGCAAACGGGGTTCTACGTCAAATGCTTTAGCCAGTGTCATCCCAGGGTCGCCCGGAATAAGCTTAGAAATACGATCGACAAACCCATACGGATGACCAAGTACCCGGCCTACATCGCGTATTACCGCTTTTGCTGCCATAGTACCAAAGGTAATAATTTGCGATACCGCGTCACGGCCATACAAGGCCGATACATGATCAATTACTTCATCACGCCTATCCATGCAAAAGTCGACGTCAAAGTCGGGCATAGAAACACGTTCAGGGTTTAAGAATCGCTCGAAGAGTAGGTCAAATTCGAGCGGATCAAGGTCGGTAATTTTAAGGGCATAAGCCACTAATGAACCCGCACCTGAACCACGCCCTGGGCCTACTGGAATATTGTTATCTTTACTCCACTGAATAAACTCCATTACGATCAAGAAGTAACCAGGGAATCCCATTTGGTTAATTACATCAAGTTCTATTTTTAAACGTTCATCGTATTCGCCACGTTTTTCTTGACGTTCTTGCTCGTCAGGAAATAAAAACTGTAATCGTTCTTCAAGGCCGTCTTGTGACACTTTAACCAAAAACTCATCAATTTTTAGTGAGCCCGTCGGGTAATCTGGTAGGAAATACTCACCTAATTGCACGGTTACATTACAGCGCTTTGCAATTTCTACGGTATTTTGTAGCGCTTCTGGAATATCACTAAATAGCTCTGCCATTTGTTCTGGCGTTTTTA